>Ga0307951_1002946_pt1 | contig 10715 bp, 16 predicted proteins | sample OrgLakmetagen374_FD_201842 | JGI IMG/M metagenome (GOLD analysis project Ga0307951, IMG submission 201842) | Saline water microbial communities from Organic Lake, Antarctica - #374 | ecosystem: Environmental > Aquatic > Non-marine Saline and Alkaline > Saline | place: Antarctica: Organic Lake... | reverse complement strand
GGTGGGTGTGTGTGCGTGCGTGTGAGTTTGTGTATGTGTATATGTGCGTGTGTGTGTTTGTGTTTGTGCGCATGTGCGTGTGTGTGTGCGAGTATGTAATTGTGTGTGTGTGTGTGTGTGTGTGTGTGCATGTGTGAGTGAGTGAGTGTGTGTGTATGTGTGTGTGTGTGTGTACACGCGCGTGCGTGCGTGTGTGTGAGTGTGTGTGTATGAGTATGTGGGTGTGTGTGTGCGCGCGTGTGTGTGTGTGGGTGTGTGTGTGTATGTATGCGCAGACATTCTGTGTGTTACCTTTTTTGTCAAAAGGTTGGGCTCGCTTGCAAACTGCAGGGCCTTGATGTATGCAAAGCTGGCATCGTGGCCCAGCATTTCGCAGTAGATGAGGCGAACCATGTACTCCTTTCCCCTGCTCTTGTCGAGCTTCGGATCCGCGAGGCGCTGCGGGTAGGAAATGAAGTCCGTGTAAGAGCCCTAATTCTCAACATCCTCCCTCGTGTGAGGCTAATAGCTCCCACAACTGAACACAGACCTGCTTCAACACCTCCAGCTCCTTGGTGATGATCCGGTCCTCCTCCAGCTTGCTCTTGCATTCCCCTATGGCCTTGATCAGGCACTCAAACTCGCGCAGGTCCTTCAGGAACTTGCTGTTGCTGATCCTTTGCACCAGCTTGTTGCGGAGGTCATTCATCATGATCGTTGCCTAGGACGTCCCCTCCCCCCCTTCCGACCGTGATGATTTAATAGTTTAAAAAATTAAAAATCATGCGAGACATGGTTTTACGCCATCCTCCGGAAAATACCATTTTTTCTGTTAAATGATTTCGTCCTTTAAGCATTTTTGTTTTCTTCCTACGTACTGTTTCAGTGTACCACCGTTAATTGAGAAAGCGTAAATAGGGGGCAGGGAGCCGACGATCAGCCAAGTAACTCCTTTGTAACCATTGACAAGCACTTTCCAGCGCAGCAGGCAGCCGATTTTTTTCCTGTACCAGCACTAAAAACCTTCATGTTCTTGAATCCTGACGGACTAACTGCTCACCTGGCTAGTTTACAAAAAAAGTGTAGAAGCAAAAAACATTGAGTGAGGACAGCAAAAAAATACAAAATAAGACGAAATTGTAGGAAATGGGCGAAGAATGCACTGGCTTGTTAGAACTAAAATAATTAGAGGAATTGAAAAGAAAAAAACGACGTTGTTTTCCAAGAGCAGCAGCGGTCAAAAGCAAAGTATTCCAGCTCTTCATCTTTTGAGCACTTCACCATACAACACTGTGCTTAGACCGAAAATATTGCTATAGTATGCTACATGAACCTTCGTTTGATAATCCTGTGTGGCGCTCTAAAACCTAAATCGACTCTCATAGATACTGGCCTCCTCCCCGCCCAGGACTTAATGCAGGTAGGCATCCATCTAAATATAGACCGTAATACTTTAATTAGGCTTCACAGCCTTTGAACCAACCTCTCTCACTTTGCGGTGAAGGCACAGATGCCCTCGGGGCCAATATCAAACTCTGCCTCTCCCTCCGGCAGTGATGGGGATGTGACAATTTTGCAGCAGCGAGCTCCACCTTTTCCCTTTTTCATCCCTGCACAAGGTTACGTTGTAAAAACCATTACCACAAGCAATAAACGCGCAAGGCTTTGGAACACGCAACTTGCAAAAGGCTTAGTTAGTAAGTTTGTACTGATCACCAAACTACCGCAGCACTTACAGGCACAGGAAATGCTTCAAGACCTTACAAGTAGGAGCTGAGAGGGAAACATCAACGCTTTTACAGCAAAAGTTTTACTTAATGTCTTCCAACTACTTACAGAGGCGGGTTGTAGAGGCATGTGCCATGATGTTACCACCGATCGGGGAGATCTTGGGACCTGCAAATAAGCCAGCCCCACCATCCAGGTTGTTGGCCACCACCTGCAAAAATCAGATCATTATGTCGGTGCTTGTGCGTGTTGCGTGCGTGTGTGCATGCGTATGTGTAAGCGTGTGTGGGGTTTATGCTCGTATGTTGTTTGCAACAACAAGATGCAACGCCTTGTGAGCCAAAAGTACATCTTGACAACAAGAGTTGTAGGAGATTAGATTGTTTGCTTTTCTCAATTACTGTATTGCTGACCAATGCGTAGCCCCAATACATTCGCTATTCTCTCACCTGATTAGTCACAACCACAGCTACACCAAACTCATTTGCAACCTTGTGCAGAGCACGCAGGAAGCGACCCAGCGCTATTTGCCGAGCTGCAAGTTCTCCACGGCCATTGTACTCACTCCTGTTCAGTTGCATTTACGGCAAGGGTGTTGTTGCAGGTGTCAAGGCAAGACACGAGCAGATGCCATTGTCATCCTCTCTCTCTCTCTTTCTCTCTCTCTCCCTCTCTCTCTTTTTTTCTAAATGTACATATATGTGTGTGCACCATTGAACGTTAACATTTGTATAAAACGAGATCTGTTGGTTGGTATTCCGGAGCTGGCGTGATCCAGGGAACAGGCTGCCCTACAACTTAAATGAAATATTTAGATGATCAATAAATTAGGGAATGCGCTCCATACTACCCTTATCCTGGTCATCAATATGTTTTTGACGCAGTAAGAGACTTCTAAATATCTGTTGGTAGGAATAACGCCACTACCTACTATTAGTGTTCCACCTTAGCAACGGAATTTTTTGTCTTTCCGGTTCTGCCATTATGGTTTGTGACTAAGCCTGCTGTCCCTCTAGCCTGATGCCTATTGCAACTTCACATCTGCTTATACGCAAACTGTGCTTGTACAGCTTTAAATACGGGTCGTTCGAGCTTAAATCAGCCAAAGGAAAGAGACCAGACACAAACCTCCCACAAGATAACCAACAAGAGCAACTTGCCTGAACAAAGACGTGGCGCTGTCCACGACCACCAGCCCAAACCGAGAATCTGCCATCATTGCGGCCGCATCTTGTAGCAACTTCATTTGGTGTTCTGTGTTGTGGGCGCGTGCATAAGCCACGTTGTCCAGCGTCTCTTCCACATTGAGTCCAAACCTGAGTGGCAACAAATCAAATGCACAAATTAGGTCTGGTTATCTTTCAACAGTTTCCTGCATCATTGTGGAAATCTGGTCAAGCAAGCATCAACGTGGAACAAAGAGTTAGCACTGCTACCTTCCAGTAAATCAGGCAGAAGATCATGAAACGCTTTAGACCCAACAGCTGAACACAAGCTCCTGATACAACCCTTACTTTTCTGCAATCTGTGCTATTCGTTGAGGTCGAAATGAGCCCTCTGTGTCGATATATAAGGCCTTGCCCTCAGCACCGCCCATCTCCACAGGCAGCTGCGAGCAACACAGCACTTTAAATGTTGTTAAAGACATACCAACACTGCAAATGGCTGGTCCAGCATGCTGCAGTCTGCAGTGCTTCAAGGTACGTACTTTGTTCCAGCTTGAGGCTGAACAGCAAATAGCAGATACAGGATGGGTGCTTACAGCACAAATAAGGGGCTGAGGTCGAGGAAAGCAGGTCAACCATCAACCAGTCACCTGGCAGGTTACGCAGAGGGTATGGCATAACTGTGTCTTTCCCTGCTTGAACTCCCCATACACTTCAGTAATGGCTCCTGTCTCAATACCTCCTGCAGCAATATCAAACAGTCTTATTGGTTTCAGGTTTCCTTCGCCACGCGTGCAAGCGCATGCGCACACACACACGCACACACACACACACACACACACACACACACACACGTGCACACACACAGTGATGCAAGGCAGAAGCAGGGGCAGCAGGGGCCGCACCTTCTAGGATTTGGTCTATATCTTTGCAGCCAGTAGTGAGCATCACAATTTCATTCCGCTGGTTGTAGATGACAGTGGCAGTACTGAAGCCCATGGGTACAAGTTTCCAAGCTGCAAGGTGGCATCAAACATGCGCACAGTAAGTAAGCAGTACAATGTTGCTTCCAAGCGCGCGCCTGATACAGGTAGACACCTACCGGCTTCATGCAGCTTGTTGGCGGTCTGCTCACTGATGCCTTTTATGCCAAGAAGCTCCTGTGTGTTCATGTTTCGTGGTTGAGTGCGAATAAAGACGGTGCGTGGAGCAGTCAGCCTTGAAACGTGAGGTCAAACGGTCCTGGGCCAAACCTTTTTGCTTGCATGCGCCAGCCCCTCAATGGTGTGAATGCCCCCCTCCGTACACTTCTTGATATCTGCAGCTTTAATGCCAACGTCCTGTGGAGGAAAAAGGGCAAGCAAGAGGGAGCGAAAGCTGGGGCAGTCAATGCGAAGCAGGCATCGCACGCCAGGTGGACAGCTGCCGACAAATCAGCTGCTGCCAACCAAACACGACAAGAGAGAGAGGCGAAACGTACCTGCAGCTGGCCGATAGGCATAGCATTGACGACTCCCGATGGTGCTTCCTCTTCCTCGCCATGTTGCTGCTGCTGCTGCTGCTGCTGCTGCTGCTGCTGCTGGGCCAGCTCATTTGAGACGTCAATTGATGCAGACATTTTTAATCAATTACCGGTAAATGAGCAAAACCTGCACGGAATGAAAAACAAAACCTTGCAATTTAAGAACAAGAAATACATAAAAAAAAATTTACTTGATTGTACTGTGCGTGATTCCGTTGATGGTACTTAGCATCAAGGGCTAAGTAGGAATCCTGCGCATAGATATTGGCATAACGAAGTTGATATGTCATTATTGCTACCCCAAGAAACCGCAAGCACGCTCTTATAAGGCCTTTCAGTCGTTCGGATGTCAGACCAGGAGGAGGTGAGCTTTAGCAATACGTGAAAATGCACGTACACACACACACACACACATACATACACACTCTCATGTACACGCATATACACACATACACATACACACACGTACACGCATATACACATACACACATACACACACAAACGCACACGCACATGCACTTGCAAATGCACACACAGCACACATACTAATACGCTAGCCAACACACAATACACACGCACACAAGTAAGCGAACACTCATACACACACGCACACAGCACGCATGCCAAAACGCACGCATGCCTACACAAAGCACACAGGTAAGCAAACACTTGCACACACATACACACACAGCACGCATGCTAATACACTATACCAAAACACGCACACAAACACACTTGTAAGCGAACACTTATACGCACATGTATGCACAAATGCACATGTGCTTGCGCGCGCGCACGCACACACACACACACACACACACACACACACACACACACACACACACACAAACACACACACAAACACACACACACACACACGCAGGAGTTTGAAACAGACCCTTATGTGGAGTACCTTCAGCAGCTGGTCAGTAGAAACGGAAATTTTGGAGTACCTTCAGTGTAATTAGTTGTTAAAGCACTACAAATTTATGTTTTCAGTAAGGCATGCAAGCACACGCGCACACACACACACACACACACACAATATACACACACAATATACACACATAAATGCGCACATTGTACATGCTCTCACAGATCAAGGACAATGAGTTTCTGCAGCGGGAAAATTTACTGCTAGAATCGTACCTTGCTAAAGTGGACCTTGTCAAAATTGGGATATCAATGGAGGAAGACATTGCTAAGGTAGACTGGAAAACCACTTTAAATAGAATGATGTGCTACTTTGCTGCTTGGCGCCTCCCCATTTCCCCCTAAATCAGCAGGCATTGCTACCAAGGGCTGCCCTCCTGTCTGTGCCAGAGTGTGATGACACCACAGAAGCAAATTCTGCCTTAAGCATGCTTCTGAGATGTTGACTGTGCATCACCTGTTGCGTTAAAAAGGCAGATACAAGATGCAAATAAAGACATTGATAACTATTTATTATGCATATGCAGAAGAAGAAAGGTACCCGCAAAGGCAAAGTTGAGGTCAGCAAAAGCAAGGAGTTGTTCCAAAAATTGAATGACGATGAGAAGAACGACCTGGTGGGGCAAGAAGTGGAGCTGGTGCAGACAGAGATTGAACAGGTGAGAGAGGTGCAAAATCCCTTTCCAAATCAGGAAACGTCTCGGTTTGAGTTTAATCTTCAATTGACACTTAAGAAAACGTTGGTGTTGCTTAGCAAGTAGTAGTAAAAAGAATTAGTTGTCTCGATTGTGGACAACTTTGGTTCTTTTTTTAATGTCGCCATTGGGCAAAATTGAGAAAAAAACAGGCAAAGGTGCTCCAAAGCCAGCGCAAACCCGGGAAAGCTTTTAAATATCTGAAATTAACCTGAGCGCCTGATTTGTTTGGCTGATGGTGCGCACCAGAGGGTTTCAGCTAAACCTGGAAATGATGGCCTTCAGGCGTGGCTCCACCTCATCACACAAGCGTGACAGAGAGGCCACCCTCTACCCTGAATCCTCATCTTCTTCCAGCAGCGGAGAGGAAGAGGAGGAGGAGGACGGCTGTGATATGTTTCTCTCCTCCAATGCACGGGGTGTCAGCCCACACCTGGCTAAGCATAAGTGAGAGGCTGCAAAAGGAGCAGCAGCAGCAGCAGTAGCCCCAATACCTGTCCTTTTTGTGTATTACATAGCTAGCTCGCCACAGCGATCCTGGCCTGCCCTTTTAGTGCATGTGCAGCGGAGTGGAGGAGCAGCGCGCTTGCAAGAAATTTTTGCAGCTATCTGGACTGACTGCAACCCTAAACATTGCACTACGGACCACATTGAATAGGGCAGAGTACGCTGCAAACCCCTTTGTAGTTTACCGTACATGTAATTCTGTGTGTGTGCGTGCATACATTTGTATGCGTGCGTGTGTGTATGCGTGTGTGCGTGCGTGCGTGCTAACACAGAGCTGACAGCAGCTGTTGAAGGAGCTGCAGCTGTCCAACCTTGCCCATGTTGTTGCAACAACCAGCAACAACCAGCAAACAAAATCACCTGCACCCTGTGTGCCTTGTCTCCCGTTGGGCTGAACCACTTGTAAACGGTGCTTGAAGTCTTGCACAATTCTCTCAACTGTCTCAACGGGTGACCTCCAAACTCCTCTGCTATGCCACTGTAGCTTCTGCCCAAGGTAACATTCATGTAAACAATATGTTCCCTGGGTGCTTGGAGTAAGGTCTACAGGGGCCAGTTGGCCTGCATATTACTGTATAATAGATTTTTTAGCAGGTATTTTGGAAAAAGCGTGTTGGTCTTGCCCCCGACATTGAATTGGAGAACCGCCATTAATGGCATTAATGGAGTCATTCATAAATTTGGCGGTGAATTTCTTGAAAATCTGCTTCCTGAACCTCCTTCCTAAAGATCTTCCTGTACATACATACACACACCTGCACAACTCACATGCAATTCCTCGCCCGACTGCACACAGCTCAAAAAGGCGGGCGACAAAGACATGGATGACATCCGTACTTTGATGGAAGAGGTGGACATGCGCATCACTGAGACCAAGAAGGACACGTACGAGTTCAAGCGAGATATCATCATTGGCGCTGAAAACCCGCGGTCAGGGAAGATCGTCGCAGAAAAAATGATCAAGTAAGAGCAAACTGCAAGCAGTGTATGTGCTCGCTCATGCGTGCGTGCGTGTGTGTGCGTGCGTGCGTGTGTGTGTGCGTGTGTTTGTATTTTTCTGTGTGTGTGTGTGTGTGTGTGTGTGTGTGTGTGTGTGTGTGTGTGTGTGTGTGTGAGCGTGTGCGTGTGCATGTGTGTGTGCGTGTGTGTGTGTTGAGAGGGTCGATTTGCAGCACACACAGCATAGTGCTCATTCTTCACACACAGCCGCGATGTATGTTTTGTGCGCTTCTGATTCCATGTTGTTGACCGTCAGGAATGTGTGCGTGGGGTATGCTTAGCCTGGTTCGCACTTGTGCTCATACGGATTGCAAATTTCCATCGCTGGACGCGCTTGCATGGCAAGGACCCCTAAATTGTCCTCTCCAGCACCTCCCACTCGTCCAAGGCTATGTTTTCGACTCTCAGGAACACACACAGAGAGTCAGTTGTGTGTCATTCGTCCTGTGTGTGTTGACGATTTTGTCGATTTGCAGCATGCACAGCACGATGTCCAGAGTGGCCTGCACAGCCATTATGGACGCGTAGCATGCATTTAACCCCATGTATTCGACTCCCAGGAATGTGTGTGGGGGGTTTGTTTTGGCTGGATTCACTCTTGAAAAGCCCATTTTACACCCAGCTTGCACCCCAGCAGATTAAGTCACCATCTTCGTGCTCCACACAAATTCAAGAGCAACATGGTGCGCTTTGTCTACATTTGAAAGCTTTGTGTTGCGCGCATTGTAAAGTTAGGAATGGGCGCACCCAAACGTAAAAGTTGTTAATAACGCAAGCGTTGCCTCCTCCCACGTAGAACCGTACTTTCACTACAGGCACAGGGCGCAGTGCAAACACAAGGGGGCTGGAGAGGAAGCGGCCAGTTTCAGGGTTACATCTTGGCTGCACAAATGTCGGCTTAGACTTGCTGTAGTGCCCTTAGGCACATTTACGCAGGCAGGGCGCCATTTGTGCTCTTGGCTAATGGCTGTGGCACGTAAACCTTGCAGGTTCATGGAGGAGAAATTGCGGCAGAAGGATACGGTCATTGAAAAGCTGCGCCTCAAGAACACCACCACCAAGGCCTACATCGCCAAGATGGAGCAGCAACTTGCCCATAAGGAGGAGATGGGAGAGGTTCTACATTTGGTGGGTGTTGCTGTGGACTTATTAGGCAGCCCAAGATCGGGCATGCATGAGGATGTTGGAAGTGTTCAAACTGTGCAACCAACAGCAAAAGAAGCCAACCAAACGTATTGTTGTTTGCTCCTGGAATCTATGTTTTGAGTCAAAACTTATGACCTGACACTGAAGCTTGAATGGTGTCTTTGGGCCTGCTTAAAATTCATATAACATGTGATACACACCAACCATTGACTATAGACAAGCATTTAAATAAAAATATGTGCTGATCTTGACCTTGATTTAATCAACATGCCAATACTTCCTGCGCACGTCTTCATACTATTGGAGCGCCACTTCCTGAAACAACCAGGTGGACTTTGACCAGCTCAAGATTGAGAATCAGCAGTACATGGAGAAGATCGAGGAGCGCAACAATGAGCTCTTGAGACTTAAGCTTTCAACCAGTAGGACAGTCCAGGTAATGAATAGAGCAAGAAGTTGACGAGGGGATGCTTTGAGTAACACCTGATTAGTTAGATTCAAGTATTGCCATGCAAATGCTTACTTCCCCTCATATTTCCAACATTTTTGGGAAACGAATACAGCTTAGGCTTGTGATCTTGTTTAGGGATAGATGTTGCGAAGTATCCATTCGTGCTGCTCTGCAGGGTTTGTAAGTGACCAGTGTTTGTTCCTTGACGTTGGCCCGCAATGATCTGTCCCTTTTGGGGTCACAAATGGGTGCAAATAGACTCATCCAGAAATATCCATAAGATCTCCCTTCATCAAGCATCAGAACATCAGAACCCATATATTTTGCAGCCTTCCCTCTACAAAACTGCTTGCCGCGTTTCCACCAAATCAGGTCTTGAATAACCTGAAAAGCCAACTGGGTATTTTGGTGGTCACTGGGCAGCAGCTCCGTCGGACCATCACGGAGCGCCAGACAGACACGACCAAGTTTGACAGCGATTTAGTTGAGGTGAGACATGTGATGGCAAGTTGAACGTGTGCACCTTGTCATGGAAGGAGACAGCAGAGTTGCAGGTGAGGTGGCGATGCTATCGTGGTACGAGGTATAATTTTTAATTGCAAATGTAAATGATTTGTTCAATTCAGTCAGCAGCGTGAAGGGAGTAGGTATAAGCAAGGTTGGCCAAACAGTTTTCACGCTTTGTGTGCGAGAGAAACGACGGGTCCATTCCTGCGATCTGTTTCCCTTTTGGAAATGTTGTGCGCTTTTTAAATTGAAATGCAACTGTTCCCCTTGTTTCATTTTACAGGCGGGGGCTGACAAGACCACTGCAGACACCTTGGTCCGACAGCTGAAAGCGGAACAGGACGACATGTAAGTACCTATGATATTACGCTGCTGGTACTCCAAAGCAATGTGCACTTTGGACCTTCGGATATGTGTGTAATGTTCTATGTACCTGGTTGCGATTGGTCACCTACGAGGCCAGTGTTTTCACACTTTCACCTCTTAACAACACCCTGCAGAGACAATCCGTCCATTATGGACTACATCACACTCAAGCATGACATCACAGAGCTGGACAAGCAGGCTTCAGATTGGCAGCGGAAACTAGAGCTGTTGCAGGTAGGCCCGATTAGCAATCTTTATATCTGCATTCTAGTTTCCTTGACAATTGAAAGATTGTGCAATCGCCTCCGCCGTCCACGTTCCTCACCGCTCTGATCCACCGCCTCATATTTTCGCTGCTCAACTCTAACGGAATCAAGGATGCAGGTCTTGCTATTTGAGAACGCGCTCCCAGATGTCGCTTCACAGTAATGCCACTCCCTATTGCGTGATGCAGATGGAGAGAAATCGCACACGAAAGCTGCTGCGGAACATCAACAACACCTACTCTGCAGCTCAGGGCACACAGGGCAATAAACAGGGTTCGCGGAGGGGCTCGATGATGGAGGGCTTGTTATAGTATTTAGATCAGCACTTTCGCTATCAAGCAGTCTTACTTTGTTTTTTTTAATATCCCTGTTCAACTTTCCCTCTGAGACTGTACCCTGTGCTCCTCGTATGTTTTGAGACTATGAAGTGTCAGATCAAATCACCGTCGC
>Ga0307951_1002943_pt1 | contig 10716 bp, 6 predicted proteins | sample OrgLakmetagen374_FD_201842 | JGI IMG/M metagenome (GOLD analysis project Ga0307951, IMG submission 201842) | Saline water microbial communities from Organic Lake, Antarctica - #374 | ecosystem: Environmental > Aquatic > Non-marine Saline and Alkaline > Saline | place: Antarctica: Organic Lake... | reverse complement strand
CACACACACACACACACACACACACACACACACACACACACACACACACACACACACACACACACACACACACACACACACACACATGCGCACACACACACACACACACACACACACACGTGCGCACACACACGTACATACACTCACACACACATACACATGCACACACCAACACACACGCATACACAAACCCACACACACATTACATACACACAGGCAAATATAATTGATACACACCTACCGGTACACACTGACGCACACGCAGAGGGGGTTCTCGAGTGTGTTGGCCAAGCTTTTAAATTATGAGCAGCAGGGTGTTCCTGCGGGGTCAGGCACTGCATGCAATATCAGCGGGTTTGATTTAGGCCGCATGCATCGTCTGCTGAAGGCCTTGGGAGACCCCCACAGGCATTGGCCTGTCGTACATGTGGCAGGCAGCAAAGGTAGGAGGTGTAGAATGTCGCGGGTTGTGTCTCAACTGTTGAAGGGGACAGTGCAAAGATGAAATGGATCATGAAAAGGGGCCTGTGCTGGTAAGAGACATCTCAATATTTGCTTGTGCTGGGAAAAGACAAGATATCTCAACCTGTGCTGGGAAGAGACATCTCAATCTTTGCCTGTGCTGGAAAAAGACATCTCAACCCGTGCTGGGAAGAGACATCTCAATCTTTGCCTGTGCTGGGAAAAGACGTCTCAACCTGTGCCGGAAAGAGACACCTCAATCTTTGCCTGCCGTTTAGGCAAGGGCTCCACGGCCACGTTCATAAGCTCCATTCTGCGGAGCTCAGGTTACAGCGTAGGCCTTTACACCTCCCCCCACCTGCATAGTATAACGGAGCGCATCAGCGTTTGTGGAAGCCCTATAAGCAGGTGAGACATAAGAAGTCCTCTATTGAGTACATACACAAGTGCTGGCAACACAATGGAGGAGGCCCTGGGGAGCCCCCTTTCCCAAATCAGCACTGACATAAGATGTGCCAGCCAAAAAGAGATGAGCCCGGCACACAGGCAAAATTCCAGGCAGCCCTATTCCCCAATAAGTCCACGTGCACCTTAACAACTGTTACTTGCAGCTAAGCATTAACTAAAGAAAAGAGCATAGCAAGCTCCTGTGCCCTCCCCTCTAAAGGAGTGTGGTGTATGCGTTTGTGTGCATGTTTGGTCTGTGTGTCTGTGCCAAGGTATGAAGCAAGCTGTCCCCTGTTTGTTTTCTCTGTGCAGGCAAGCTTTTGAAGCTCTTGAAACAGAGCACGCAGCAACCATCATGAAGCAGCTCGAGGCAGAAGAAGGGACGCTGTCTCACTTTGAGGCCCTGACGGCCCTGGCTTTCCGGTGCGTGGAGAGTACTTGAAAGTGTGCTGGAGGTGCCACGAAGCACCTGAGTCATCATGTGTCTTGTTTCAATGCACTCACTTGGCTCGTGGATATCTGCTTGTGGCGTTGTGCTCGGACATTCTCAAGATTGAGTCTAATGGCGTGGCCAACGTTTGTGGCCACAGTTACCTATCTGGCATATATTTTAAAGGGGTGATCTGAGGCCCAAAATGGGCATGTTATTTTAATGTTTGTAGTTTGTAGGGTGTGTGTCTCAAAAGTGTTATGCGTTTCAACATCAGCATTGTTAGGTAAAATTCAAAGCAGGTGAGCTTGAAAGTTGCCAGTAACAGCGCACGCGTCTAATCAACTGAGGCATGAACCTTACCATTTGGTGCCAGATTTCTATAACAGATCACCCACTGCACCATATTAAAAGTGCAAGGCAACTTTACTCAATTTGCCAGAGTGAGGTTTTGAGCACATGCTCTAAAAGCTTACAATAGTTTTAATTCGAAGCTAGATTGGTGCGATATGATGAAATGGCATGTATATCCATTTATTATTATTTCTTTCAGTTGTTTCTTATATGATTAATTAAACAATCTAACAATTCCGGGCCAGTTGTTTCCTCTATGATTAATTAAACAATCTAACAATTCCGGGCTTTTGCTCAAATACCACCCTCTGGTGCTTACCAAGATGATTTCTGGTCTACTAAAAAGTGGGCGCAAAAGTGACGGCAAGCTTAAATTCAACTCCTCGCAGGCACTTTGCAGACAGGAAAGTGGATGTTGCGGTGGTTGAGACTGGCATGGGAGGCACCACGGACGCTACTAATGTGTTTGATGCATCCTCTCTGGCTGCAGCTGTCATCACGCCCTTAGGTGAGCTCTGTCCTTGTGGCGAACTTATCTTGATGGTACAGCATCCTGGATTTCAGAGCAAGATCAGCTTCAGACAGGGATCACGCAAGTGATCTTAATGTATGCAAGTACCTGGGATGGCTCTTAACAGACGTAAGAAGCAGGGCTGGCCCAAAGGCCTAAGTATTATCCAAAGCATTCCAAGAACAAGCAGAGACTTTCAGGTAGGGTGACAATAGAGTGGCACAGCAACGCGCTGCAAGTTGTGATCTGAAGTCCATCGGTAGCTTGCAGCGTAGTGACAATGCCTTTAGCTCGCACAACCGATTGACCACCAACAAATCCACACCACTGTCAAAGTGTGGGCAAATATAGTTGGTAAAAGGCTCGGACTTGCACAGCAAAAAAAGAATTTTTATAGAACAAAGGCTGGCATGTGCATGCTCAGGCTTCGAGCACGTGGAGGCTCTGGGTGGCACGATAGAAGCCATTGCCGCGGCCAAGGCGGGCATAATGAAAGCAGGCCGGCCCATTGTCGTGGGGCAGCAGGCCCACGCTCGAGCGATGGAAACGCTGCAGCAGTGTGCAGGGGCTTTAGGCTGTGAAATGGTGTATGCGCAGGACCAGGTCAGTGATCATGCACGGGGCGTGTAAGTGTGGTTGTGTGTGCATGTGTGTCTATATGTCTATATGCATGTATACATGCTTTGCAGCGGCAGAGTTTTGCACACACTGGCGTGACTGTGACATGAGCAGCCGACCAGTGATCCCTGATTGATAATCCCGGTGTGTGGTTTTGGCAGTTGCTGTGGCGCTTGAAAGTGAAAGTTTTTTCTCTTTCCTCTTACATCATACATTTTAATCCAGTGCCTAAGAAATGCACACAAACAGCTGATGTTGTTTCTTATTACATGAAATTCGTTCGTTTTGCCGTCCTTCAACCTTGACAGTAAGCATTTTAAGGCTAAAAAAATCTTCTGACTTCCAATTGTACAACTAAGTCAGCACAAGGATAAACGCCCAAGTGAAACAATCTGACACAACTAGGGATACCTGATTTTAAGGGAATCCGGTTCCTGTTCACCCAACCCTCGCTGCAGGTGCAAGTAGAATTTCTAGCTCATGAGCTGCTTGACAAGCCCAGCAGCTCGTTGTTGAGGAGCCGCGTCCTGCTGCGGTACAACAGCCTTACACACAAGCAGCCCCCCTCCAATTCAGCCAGCAAAGAGCAGGCCAACACAACCCATTGCAGCCCTGGCGCCCCAAGCACTTTTGAGATCTCTAGCCACTCCAGGGGATGTGACTTGCCTGAGGCAACCTTGGCAGAAGCATCAAGGCTAGCTGCTCCGGGAGCTGCAAACCTTGGCAGCAACCGAGCTGCTCACCACCAGGAACAGGAACACAGGCAGCTGGCTGAAACCACCAGCGCTATACATCCACAAGCCACCACCTTGCACTCATATGACTCCGAGGCTTCACAGAGCACAGATGGCAGCACAGGTAGCCATCATCAGCTGGGTCCAGTGGCAATTGCCCTGACAGGTCGCCACCAGCACATGAACGTGTCCTCTGCCGTGGCCTGCTGCTTGTCGATGCGTGCACAGGGCTGGTCAGGGATCAGCGACACAGCCATTCAAGAGGGCTTGGCAGTCGCTCGCCTACCTGGACGTCTTCAGGTGGGAGATTTGTCTCGGTGTTCTCTCCGCCGCTTTGCGCAGATTGTCATCTATGCCGCCAAGCTTGCTCATACCAGGTTCATCCAGACTAGCACTGTAAGCAGCTCTCACCAAAGGAGCCATCTCAGGCTTGTTGATCTCCTTATCCTATCCTTGTCTGCAGTGTTCAAGTTTTGGGGACTCGGTTCTGAAACGGCTTTTGTCCTCAGCTTGGATTACAAAGAGATGTTATTCAATCTTTTTCACGCCTGGTACCAATCATATTTTGCAACATACCAGTATGCGGAAGATGGCCGTAAAGCAGGGCTACGGGCAGGCTGCTTTGTGTATTACTCCTGCGCTGGAATTGGATCTATCCAATCTTCGATGGATTGGAGCAATTGCTAGTTATGATTTATTTTGATAACTTATCTATGAGCAGCCGTAACCAGGTAAATCACCCTACATTTACATTCAATATTCAGGTACTCCGTTTAACTTCGCCCAAACCCATGAGTATTATTTCCGGTGCCTCCCCTCCTAGCAACAAAGAGCTGGCCCCTGGACAGGCAGAAGTTCAGGTTTGTAATTTTATTCAAGTTTTGCAGCACGAGCAGAGGCTTACAGGGTGCAAGGAAAAAACGTTGCGCTTGAACTGTCTATCACTCCTCTCTGCTCTTCTCTTCCCTTTTTGCTCCACGGTCAGTATCTTACATGACTGAATCCCAAAGAGCGCAAGCATCTTGTTTGCGTACTCTTTCTTGCTCTCACGTGAATTTCTCGGCTCCTGCGACCTACAGGGTCCCTTGCTGGTGATGGATGGTGCACACACACGAGAATCCGCAGCCAGCCTAGTTGCCTCAGTGCGTGATGCTTTTCCTGCAGCCACTCACCCTCTGGTTCTCGTGGTGGCAATGGCAGAAGACAAGGATGCGCGGCAGGTGGGGAAATATTTGTGCGCCGTGACTCATTGTGCAATGCAGTTTTAAGTCGCTTAGTTGAACAGCAGCCTTGTTCTCATTTGAGCCTCAGCCCCCACGTGATTGAGGTTAAAATTATCAATTGTACAGGTTCTTGTGCTTGCAAAATCCTGTTCATGCTGCATACAGGTCCTGGCAGAGCTCAGGCGCCTCCAACCAAAGGCTGTCATATTTACCACTGTGCCCATTTCCGGCAGCTATCATCGATCAGCAGCGCCAGGTGTGCGTTGTTGAGTCATATGCTGGTTGTCAAAAGAAACGTTGGAGCCCTAGAAACTCACGCCTTTCACATTGTCAGTCGACAGAAATTGACAGTTGACAGAAAAAGACATCACAAGCTTGTGTTGCCTCTCTACCTTGGCTTGGATATTTCCAACAATCTCAGCCGTGCACTTTCTTGCCTTTGCCTTTCTGGCCATAACGTTCTGGTCCAAAGAATGCGTCATAACAGGATCACTTGAAGGCCTTATGAGCTCAGGATTGGTGACACATGTGACTGGCACTCTGTTCAGGATGAGGAACACATTTTGCTGGACTGTCCGCATGAATTTCTTGTTAGCCTTTGCACACAACACCGCCAGCTGGTCTTCCCAGCCATCTCAGTAAGCGGATAGCCCAACTCGTTTGAGGACTTTTTCGAACCAACCAGAAATTTATGGTGTGACCTCTTTTGTGGCTGAGTGCCTAGCCCTTTTCCCTTGATTTTTTCTAGCGCCTTTTTGGTTTGGTTACAGGCTTTTTCCAAGCTTCCACTCAGATGCTCCCAGAGGCATATACAGCGATGTAACCTTATCATACCTTTCAAATTATCACCTTCTCACTTTTCTCCTCCCTCAGTACTCCCCATCTCAGGTTCACCGTCTTCACGCCTATATAACTTATGTCATCCCTCGATATACAAATGAATACTCCTCGTCACGTGTGTGCAGGTGCTCTGGCTGCACAGTGGCAGGCAGCAGGCATGCTAGCAGCAGGTGACCCAAGCAGCCGCCTGAGGGGATGCCGTGAGCTCATCCAAGCAAGCTTGGGAGCTGCGTATGCAAAAGCCAAAAACGAGCTGGAAGCATACACAGCACTGTCAGTCCAGCCAAAGCCACCCCAACAGCGGCAGCAGGGTGTGCTTGTAATAACTGGCTCTTTGCATGCAGTGGCTGGTGCACAGCAGATTGAAGAAGTGGCCAGGAAAATTGCGAGCGCTAGCCATCATGAGCAGTAGAACGATGAAGTTTATGTGCTTTTGCTTAAATTTCTGCATTGCTCATAAAAGGGAAATAAACTACGCAGGCAATAAAAACAACTCCACACATAAGCAGAGGACTGGCTAGGAAAAGTCACACTTCCCAAGTTCCAGACCCTCGCAGAGGTGACATGCGTGTATGGCATAGATGGTAAATGCTCCGGCACCATCACCCCTCAGCGCCTCAGCATCTTAGTACAGGATGCATATAACTCTGCTCGTCAACGAGGTACACATGCCCTGCTGAATCCCCCTGTCCAAGACCTTGCAACAGAAATCCAAGGACAATTTCATTGACTCCCAGCCACGACTTTCAATGACAGGCAAATGCCAAGGCTGAATGGTCACACTATCGGGCTCTGCCCACCCAGAACATGACAGCCTTTCGCCGCCATGCCCTGGTTGCAAAAGAAAGAATGGACTCACCTCTAAATTTTACCCCAGAGCTTCAAGAGTTCGCCATGCATGTGCCTGTTGATGAAGAAGCGCGGTTCTACGTCTGTGCCAAAAAACGCTTAAACCCTAAATGCAAGCGTGTGCTCATACTCAGCTATATAATGCAGACAATGCAGGGCTTTAAAACTCTGGTCACAGACACATTAGAACTCCTGAATTTGTGCTGATTCTGGCAGTGGTGGTCCGATCTGTTGAGGTGCAAGCTGGGTGCAAATTTCCCAAAATGACATCAAAACCAGCCAAAACAAAGCACACACACACATTCCTGGGGGTCGAAAACACGGGGTAAGGGTAAGGGTAAGGGTTACACAGCTATATCCGCCAGCGAGGGCAGTTGAGCTATAGCATAAAAAAGCCAGCTTCAAGAAGAGAAAGAGGCCAGACTGAACAAGACACCAGAAAAAGAAGCTAGAATAAAGTGTATAGAGAAAGAAAACGTTTGTGTTGAAGAAGCGCGAAGAGAAAGCATCAAGGAGAACAAGAGAAAGCATCAAGGAGAACGAGAAGAAAGCTGAAACACGGGGTAGAATGTGTGTAACGCGTCCATTGGAGCTGCGTGAGAGGAAATTGGTCACCATGCTGTGCGTGCTGCACACACACACACACACACACACACCACACCACACCACACACAACACACGCACACACACGCACGCACACACGCACACACACAACACACACACGACACACGCACGCACGCACGCACGCACGCAACACACACATGTAAAAAAACACATACATACACACACGCACACACACACGCACGCACACACACAAATTAAACACACACACACATACACACACACGCGCACGCACGCACGCACACACGCACGCACACAGCTGCTTGCTATTACAGCCAGGGGATACTTGAGTACCCCTCAATCCCCCTACTTACGTACCCTACTATAATTTGCATTTGGGAGTATTTAAGCAAGGGGGAGGCTACATACCCCTACTTAAGCACTCCCTTATAAGCACTAGCCATAAGTACCCCCCTACTTAAACTAAATTACCCTACTCAAAAGCATAGCAGTAGCAGTCCATCTACCCTCTCTGATCTTTCCACGAGATCTGTGTTATTAGAGATCTGTACTTTACAATTATAGACACCAGCAATAATTGGTTACGCGAAATAGCACCAACGCTTTTCACAAAACCTGCACTAACAACATTGTCCAGAAAAACTCGTATAGCTGCGTTGGACGCTTAGCACACATAATACTTCATGTTTTCGGTCCCCAAGAATGTGTGTGTGTGTGTGGTCTGTTTTGGCTGGTTTTACTTCTGAAATGCCTTTTTTCCACCCAGCTTGCACTCCAGCAGATCAAACCAACACCGCCTGAATCAGCACAAATTCAGGAGTGTCAATGTGTGTGCGTGTAGCCAGAGTTTTAAAGCTTTGTACTGATCACATCATAAAATAAAACCTGCCCGGAGCCGTGAATGATTGCAGGTAACGTAAAACTCCTCCACCAATGGTTTAAACTACTGCTTAAATAACTGCAAGGATCATAGCAACATAGGTAAATAGCCACAAATGTCTTAGCGCCGGTGTAGCGAGGTAATCTCTCATTAAATGGCATAGCCAATGTCAAGCAACCTGGGCCCTCTCCCGTTCCTAACATAAGAAAAGCAAGCGAGAGGCGCTGCTGTCTGACAGCAAAGAACCCACACTACCAGGCGGATTTGAGCCCGCAACCTCGAAGAGTCTGTCTGGCCTGACATGGACCACTACGCTACTAACCTTAAGTGAGGAAGCGGCTGGACAAATATCACACTACACTATGCCACCTACACCCGTATGGAGAGCAACAGAGGCTGTGTGCAGGGCTCTTCTTGTTTGTGTCTATTTGCCAGCACAAGAAAGTGGCCTTATCCTTTTCATAATATTCCTTACTCGGCACACTGTTGATGTTAATCCTTCCTGGGTGGAGGAATTGTGTACAAAGTAATAAATACCAAATTGGCCCTTTCCTTGTTTACTTTGAAAAGTGGTTTTCACTGCCTGCAGGAGGCGGAAAAAATTCCTGATGGACGCCACGTGTAATTTCAGGATCTCCTCCCCATCCCTCCTGTCCCCCCCTTCATCCAAAATCATTCCTGTGTCCCCCATTTACACAAACAAGGTGTCATTCTGCTCCATTTGAAAAAATGCATCCACCTGCTCTAACTTACAATGCCCAAGAGCGAGAACATTTCTTGCAGCGGTATGGGGCAACAACAGAGCCGCAGACGCCCTAGCATACATGACCAGCCAATTACCTATCATCGCCTAAGTGGGGGGGGGGGCTTGCTGCTCCTTTGTTCCACGCTCCGTGCAGCATACACCCAGGCACGCATGGCTCTGAGTGACTTGTGGTCATGCTCACAACCCCCTTTACACCTTTTTTACTAAACACACAATTGTGATAGTGGGAATAAGTCAAGAGACGGATAACTATGGCAGGCGTTGTGCAGGTAGCGCAGCGCATTTAAAACCATTTTTTTGGACGTCACAACAACTGGAACTGAAAGGGCTGTAATCATACCCGAAGGAGGAGGCAGCTTCGAAGTGCCAAAGGTGGATTACGGTACGGTACTACAGTGGCTGAAGCACAATATGCACTGGTGCAAATGGCACGAATCCTCTTAGATCATTTTGGTATTCGCCTCTCTGTTCTTCAAGAATACGCTTGAGTCCAAACAGCTCCAGGTGTGCAAGTTTGATTTCATAACATTGACCGCCACACTCATACAATGAAAGAACAATGACCGCTAAATATTTCAGTACATATGTGTGTGCCGCGTTTGCAGGTCACCAGTTGTCAATGGTGTGTACGGCGATCTCTCAAGTCGACAATGAAAAGTCGTCTATATATAGGAGACTCAATAGTTAAGCGAGAGGGCGAACCGCCTGTGGAACGCGAGCATTAAGTTGCAGTCCTATTAGAACTATCTGCCTAACGGGTTTGAGCCCAATGCAGACTAAAGTGGGGAGGGGCAGACTAAAAGCAGGCGCACTCCTGCTTGCTGGGCTCCTCTCCTGCAGCTTCTCCCAAGCACGCTGGACGTCGGGAGTGCAGAGGTGGTATGGACGTGGCTGCTTGGTGAACCAGGCCACGCCAACGTACGCAATGTTAAAAGCGCCCTGCAAGGCAGACAGCAGCAAGAGAAGAATGGGAGTGGTAAGGAAGGAGGTACCTCGTACATAAACGCATGTGCAAAGTGCGCAAACAGCATGTAAGTGCATACACAACCACTAGGTAACACATGTGTACGATGCCTCCACATGCACAGAGCGGATATTTGTGTCGTGTCAGAGACAAAGCTCCACAAATAGGAACTTCACGCCGCGATCTCTCAACAACTTTTGCTGGCCTGAGAACATTTTTGGTGTTTCTCCTCTTCTTTGTTTAATTTGGTGGAATATAGATGTACTCCATACTGTATTCTGGTTAGCTTATATTTCACTTTGATATAAAATTCGTGGTTTGAAGCAGGGAACAAATTTTAGGAAAGAAATTGGTAATAATGTAAAATTGGTGATCCTGGGAAATCGTTTACAGCTACAACGATGTACAAATAACTTTAGCTTCTAGGCCACCGCCAGAGCAGTATGCCCTGCAATGCCATCGAGGGGCGCACGGCCCCGTCGATGCAATGGCTCTTAAAATTTGCGGAGCGTGTGCCAGCCCCTTATACAGCTGGAGACATTGTAAGAGGGGGGAAGGGAGAGAGGAGGGGGGGCGCAATTTAAATTGGAGAGCACGCGCTTGCGAAGTCGCGGCTTGGATATGTCTAGGCAACCGTTGCTGTTGTTGTTAACTAGTGTAGCAGCTATCCTACGAGCTTGCACGAGCTGCTCTGGCAGCTTGCATTCACGACTCAGCTCCAGCTTGTGCAATGCCCCCAAATCTCCCCCCCCCCATCCCCCGCCCTGCTCGCACTAATGTAGGTCACTCACATCGTCGTGCCCGAGACGCGGCAGCAAGGCTGTCGCTACATCGACACAGTGCCAGTCCACCAGGTGAGGATAGGGAACCCCCTGTTGTTAGTGGACGCACTACTATGCCACGGGCTGCTGAATTGAAAACTGATGGAGAGAAAGGCTCAGAGGTGAATGACGTCCATTTATCATTCGCGCGCTCGCGCACGCACATACACACACACACACACACACACACACACACACACACACACACACACACACACACACAAGCAAACAAACG
>Ga0307951_1002941_pt1 | contig 10717 bp, 10 predicted proteins | sample OrgLakmetagen374_FD_201842 | JGI IMG/M metagenome (GOLD analysis project Ga0307951, IMG submission 201842) | Saline water microbial communities from Organic Lake, Antarctica - #374 | ecosystem: Environmental > Aquatic > Non-marine Saline and Alkaline > Saline | place: Antarctica: Organic Lake... | reverse complement strand
AGGGATAACCTAAAACGTTTAGGCACACTGTTCCTACGGAGACATGCATATATGTTTGCATGGTCCTTGCCAACACCACATGCTCACATGCATCGTCCATACACCCCACCCCCTCACTACTGTTCACACCCTCAGTGTCAATATCAATACCCACATTCCCAATGCACGTGCCCCCCATTTTGCGTAGGTGCTGAAGTGGAAGTTGCCACACAGTAGTAGTAATAGCAGCAGGAAGGGGCCATCGAATGTGGGGGGGCCATCGCCGACTAAACGTGCCAATGCTGAGCTGCACGTTGACGCCGGTGAGTTTCTATGAGCTTCCACTTCAGCACATGCTGGAGCCTGTGGGTGGTGTTTTGTTTTACGATTGCTGAGCGCCTAATTTTGTGTGTGCACACGTTGGCCGGTGAGTTGGCTCTATCGGCTAATTGTTGCTGAGTGAAAGCTTAGTTCGCATTCAATCATTTGATCGTTTGTGCTTGTTGGGTCAGACTGCCAGTAGTAGCACTTGTACCAAGTACCCTGTTGTATTATTTGGGGTCAGTTTGTCTGAGGTGTTGTTCTTCATGCTGATACAGCTGTGTGCCGTGCTCATGCCAAACAGGTGTTCAGCACTGCAATCCTTCCCAACGAATTGGCAATATTTGGCTTTTGTTGTAAAATGTGCTGGCTTGGGACTTTGCTCTTTTGGATATGACAAACAAAAGTGTAGAATATTTCTGGACTCAAAACTCCCACCACCTCAGACCCTGGTTCTTGGGTGCCAAAATGAATGATTTTTGCGACTCAACTGCTACAGATCTTTGGTGTTACGGCTTTGGCTACACAGGGTACTCTGCTTTGCCCTGCCGGGCGTCCCGGTGTAGTAGCCGCTAAAGTAGGGTTGGCTAGAACCGTAAATGTACACTGTACATTACTGAGTGAATGGTAGTTTCCCTGCTAAAAATACCGTATATATATAGGGTTGGCCAGAACCGTATATATATACCGTATATGACCGTATATTTGGTGATTTCCCTGCCAAAGTACCGTATATGTACCGTATATATATGGTTATGGCCAACCCTTCGTATATACACCGTATGTACGTATATGTATGTAGGGATCGGCGTTCGCTTATAGCGCTATATAGCACTTCAATTTTTTTCAGATACGGCGCGTGCCAAAACTGAAATTGTCGCTTCGCTTCGATTCGGCTCATTCCCAAGCTTCAAACTCGGCTTAAATTTGTCCATAGGCATTCAAGCATCAACACAACGCAAACACGTACCCTTGTGGCGCCTTGGAGTGCTGTGAGGAGCACATACAATGAGCCAAAACCACACACCATGAGCACCACAAGGCGGACACAAATGTACAGACATGCCTGTACTTGCACACAAGTGCACGCACACACACTGCAGTGCTTGCACGCACGCACGCACGCACGCACACACACACACACTTACACACACACGCATACAAGCGCACGCATGCACGCACGCACGCACTCATGGGCGCATGCACACATGCACACATGCACGCACTTGCACGCACGCACGTGCACACAGGCACGCACACACACACGCACATAAGCATGCATGCACGCACAGCTCAGTCTTGGTCCAACACTTTGGCCAGTGGAACATGCTGTTCCACAGGCTTGTCCACATAAGGCACATGTGTGTGGCACAGAACCACAGGTATAGCGCTATGTTTGGGACCGAAATCCCGCCAGAGCTCGACACCCAATTTTCCGACTTTTTTTTTTGCCAGGGATCATTGTGCACAGTGCACAGTACCCTGCATGCCTTCCAAATCCGATGCCAAAACTCCTTCGGCACAGGGGAGTTCTGGCAGGTATAGCGGCTGAAACATAGCACAAAATAGCGCTATAGCGCTATATAGCGCTATAGAAATGCCTCATATAGCGCTATACGCCGATCCCTGGATATATGTATCATTTTTGGCCACCCTATCTGAAAGCGAAGCTAAGAGTCAGGCCCACCATTCCCAGCCAAATATGGGCCCTAAAACGAACCTCATTGTTTTTTGACTTTAAATGGTGCAGGGTAGTAAGAAACAATGTATGAAACACTTCTGCGCAAAAAAAAAGGGTATGGGGTCTGCTGTGTGCGTCGGGGGCTGGATTTGTGCCGTTTCCCTGCCAAATTAGCTAACTATAGTGACATGAGTGCAGAGGTGCATGTGCAAGCACAAATTTCCCCATTTTTTTGTTCCCAGGTAGTTTTTAGGTTTAACCTTAGCTGTGGGGCCAACAAAAAGGAGGGCAAAATATTTGCTCAAAAGGACTTAGTGCGTGGGCTTGTTTGCTAGGCAAAAATGTGCATTTTTTGAAAACCATGGAAGCACGGTGTTTGGACTCCATCTGAGTATCAGGAATCGTTCATTATAATTTCCAGAGGTGTTCTGCCAAGTTTTATGGTTTGGGATGCTGGGGGTGGGCTGTGGTGAACAGTGACAGGTGGGAAGTAAACAAAACACTTCAGGCTTCGCCGGAAGGCCCTGGGCGCAACCTGTTTTGCTGGAAAGGCGCGTAGAAATAATAAAAACTCATCAGGTTTACAAGGGAAGGCTCCAGAAAACCCGTCGTCCGGCTGTCATTTCTTTCAAACCAGGGAGGTAGACACTAATTTAATAAGTTGAACATTGTTATTATACTTAAATGAGCCCAGCAAAACAATCGCGACCCCAAACGGTTCAGTGGTTGATGCCTGATTATGAATCATACTTTTTGGTAGGGATTCCCACCCAGGTCCACCCTGCCCACCTGGGCACCTCCCGCCACAAACTGAGTTTGCAGGGGTGCTTAGATAAACCTAACTCAAGGTCCTGGATACTTAAAAGTGAAAATCAGTGCAGGTTCGTCTTAGCAAACAGGCATGGTGGGCCTGACTAAGAGCCTTCCTCGCAAAGTGCTGCTTCTGATGAAAAAGCACTGTGCAGAAGAGTCTTCTTGGTTTGGTGCAGTCGTATCACCTCTCTCCTGAGTACCTCCCCAGTTGGCTCAAGCCGTCCCCTCAACGTTTGTCGTTGAATTCATATTGCGAATGTACGCTTGCCCTCAAGCTCCACGTCCACTCTGTCAACTTCATTGCCAAACGTGTAAATACTAGAGACGTGGGATTGACCACAACCGTACGCATGTGAGTTGTGGGTGTATGGTGTATGAACAGTGTTGCAGCTTATAAAGGAACTTCACCATTATACCTACGGCCACATATTATGTATTCATACAGTTATGGTCGACCCTACAGATACGCTATTTCTAACAAATTCAAGTCCAGTGTCTCCTTGTTATTGCAAAGAGCTGGCCGGCCGATGTGTAAAGGCTGTGTGAGCAAAGAGCCTGCTGTTAAGGCTGTAAAGGCTGTAAGCTGTAAAGGCTGTTATTGCAAAGAGCCTGCTGTTAAGGCTGTAAAGGCTGTAAGCTGTAAAGGCTGTTATTGCAAAGAGCCTGCTGTTAAGGATGTAAAGGCTGTAAGCTGTTAAGGCTGTTATTGCAAAGAGCCTGCTGTTAAGGCTGTAAAGGCTGTAAGCTGTAAAGGCTGTTATTGCAAAGAGCCTGCTGTTAAGGCTGTAAAGGCTGTAAGCTGTAAAGGCTGTTATTGCAAAGAGCCTGCTGTTCAGGCTGTAAAGGCTGTAAGCTGTAAAGGCTGTTATTGCAAAGAGCTGGCCGGCCGATGTGTAAAGGCTGTGTGAGCAATGTAACAATTCCATGTCTGCGCTAGTAACCATCAATTCGTAACATAGATCTTCAAGCCTATGCTTGCACCCGTCAGGGCTCATATCATAGCAACCTTGGACCATATTACCATAGGGCTCATATCATAGCAACCTTGGACCATCCCTGTCAGTGCATCATCAGATCCCGTGTCCCACATCCAGCAGACTCGTGTGTATTCTCCCGGTGAAATGATGTCAAAATCTCTGCATCCATCCATTGGGGGATGGCTGCAGTTTGCACACCTTTCCTCCATCCATGCCGGTATTGACGCATAGGTCGCACAAGGTTAACTAATAAAATTGTGTGGCCCTCGCATAAGCTCGCATTGGGGTTTATTATTTATTTTTTTCAAGCCTCGCACCGGTCAACGGTCTGTACGGTATGGTGGCTTGGCCAGAGCCATTTGTACTCCATACACTGCCATGTAAATTCGTGCTATAATTATTGTATGTCATCTTTGTACACATATACATGCTAGTGGTCAGGCCAAAACTCCGAGTTATTGCAAAAGTAGTCACAGCCTCAAAATTAAGCTTTCACACCACCACCCCCGTGCCGTGCAAGCAACCTTTGACCCTTGTTTTTTTGTTTTTCCACACGTGCAGGCACATTGTTGGAGCTTACAGGGGATCACTGTGTGAACGTGCAGTCTTTAGTGGGGAAGGGCAATCAAACACAACGTAGTGGGAGGCCGCTAGAGCAGCGACAGCCTGCCTAGTTAGATGCTTTTTTAGCTGCTGATGTTCTCATTGGTTGACTAGGATGCATTCGCTGTGAGTCCTTGACATTTCTGCCTGGAAAGGACCTTCCTGAGGTCTATGAAAGCTACATACATTTTGGTGGTCGTTATGCTAACCTGACGTGCCTTTCGAGACATTTTTTGCTGGACGCTGATCCCACAAATTTGAAGCTTACCAATAGGTAACTAAAATGCCTAGCTAATTGTACTGGCATTTGTCCAAACCTAAAAAATGTATCGAGTCATACTGTCCAGCCTAGACATGCATTAGAAGTACCGTACACCATCTGATTCTCAGCACCGCCAGCCATTTGCAGATGCACGTACCTTCCCCAGATAGCACCAAAAGCACCTTGAAGTAAAAGTAATTGTCTACGTTGGAAACACCAGCATGCATTCTCTATCTAGTGCTCACACTAGCCAGAGCGTCGGAAAAGAGTGGGCTGTTATTTTAACCGCATTGTTTTTTACCAGGCCTGGTTGATTGCTGACTGAAACAACCATTCTAGCTGATTCAACTAGGATCAACTAGCAAAATGGTTGAATCAACCAGATGGTTGAAATGCAGTTGTTTTAACAGTGTGATCAACCAGCTAATTGATTCAGCTATCTGACCAGTTGATCCCAGCTGGATTCAACTGGGTGGTTGATTCGTGGTTGTTTCAGCTGTGTATCATCCAACCCAACTGATTGTTGGCCCTGCTTGTCAACCCTTGTATGTGTAAATACACGATGAAACTGCATTGTGTATCCACAGGATGTTCCTAGACTATGATCATAATGAGGATGATGTATGATGTTGACAGGGGGCGGCAACAATGGGGGGTGGCTAATTAGCTACCTTCTTTTTCTTTCTTCTTGCTTATTATCATCATGATGCAAACGCACGTATTGCCACTCCTTCTAGGTACTAGCTTGTTCCTTACTCACGGTTTTAACACTGCTGTGTTATTATTACTATGCCATCAATGTTTTTCCAAGAATGCTACGGGTACAGCTTGACCCAGTAGAGTATAGGATTCAAAGTTAGCTACTTCCAAACGTAAGAAGCAATAGGCAAGCAGTATGATGAGAATGCTTGTTTGGTTCTCTCAGAACAGGATTATATCAGAAATAAAGATCAAGTCGTTGACAGTAAACATTTGAACATGATGTTGCTGGTCCCCTCAATGAACTCAGTAATTCAACATGAAAACTTTTCCGTTCACGTACTGTCCAAGGAGAAAACCCGAAGCTGGGCCATAGTAAGCCTGGAAGGTTTCCCCCTTGGCAATTGGCAATATTTTTGCAAGACAGCAGAGCATAGTAGGGCCTAGTATTAGTAACGGTAAGGAAGCATGCGTTGTGGTTTTTCCTACAGTACTGCTCATTTTGGTCCACGGTCCACTCCATTGTTTTAGTGGGCTTAGGCAGGTTGGCAAGCCGCACTTTTCTATTATCTGCTGAGTGGATCACCACGTCTGTGTGGTCCCACATGTGCCTCCCAGTCATATAGGAAATTCATCCTTAGTGAACCTGAATGTGTTGGATTATAATGGAAGGAAATGAGGTGATTTTCCGGGTATAGAACGGGTACATGTATCACATGCATTAGACTGTTAGTGCATGAACCTTTTCTGTCGATTGACCAAGGGGGAAGCCTACTTGATTTACTAGTAAGAAGGTTCAAACCACTTAGCCCGGAAGTCCATATCATGCACATGCACATCCTTGAGTAGTTCCCTGTGCAAATGGTGGAGTACAACCATTGGGTTCAATACATGTTTTTTAATCTGAAAGAGGGATGAGGCACTGTCTGTAGCAGTTTCAGTATTGCCTTTTTGTACCGCTAATAGCAAAACTGCAAGATATGCTCTATTAATAATGGTGGACGTGGGGCCGTTGCCCCCAGGATCGTTAGTGGTGGCATCACTATAGCCAGTGCCTGTTGTGGGGGTAAGAATGCCAGCGCCATTGATCTGCTGTTTGCTGGTCTCATCTTGCATGGAGCTACCATCGGTGTATGTTATTGATTACCAATTTTGTACGTTGGGAATATGCGGGCTCTTGTATTGGCGTTTGTATTGTGAAGCATTTGCCACTGGCTGATGTCAGCTGCAATGGTACATCTGGGTGTAGGAGCTGGAACCTTTTTTCCTGTTTGTTCTTGCATTTCATGCAAGCAGTATCAAGCATGTGGGCAATATTACTAAAAGTCCATGTTGCTTTAGAAATTGTCTGCTTGAGATAGTATAGCCAAGCTGGGTTGGATTCATTGAGGGCTTGTTTCCCTTGATTGTTCCAAATAACAATCAGCTGCTTTTTATTCTTGTTATGCTGAGGTTGGGGTGGAGCGTCTAAACAAACTTCTGTGGGGTTTAAGAGCATGCTGTTTGCAGAAAACTTGGCTAGGACGCATGCTCAGGGTAGTTATATTAACCAACATATGTACCCGTTTTAACTTCAAGCCAGCCAGGAAGGAGCAGGGATGTTGCTGTAGCTTCTTGAGTGCAGCTTGCTGATTGAATTGAAGCGCATGTCCCATAAGTGCATGCAGGAGGCAGTTCCAACAGCTTGGGGTGACAGAAGGAGAAGCCTGTGAATTTCGTGTCAAAGGCATTAGCACCTACTCCAAATACTGTGTCTCTGGTAATTTCACTCCAGTAGAGGCGGCTGCTTTTGTTTAGTAACTGATGCCCATTTTTGGAGGGAAGTTGCCAACCCAAAGATCTCAGCATACTTCAACGTGACACCCACCATTGAGGTTTACAGATTACATGGGGGGACCTTCAGCCAGACTGTTCGGCTGATCGGCATGTGACTGGTCCTCGCCAATCAACAACAAATCCATAAGCCCAGACACACTCTTTCTTTGTGTTCTTTCACTACTTTGTCTGACCAAAGACGTACCGCTCAGTGCAACTATATAGATAGACCAACCAATCTGCCCCATCTGCCGCCAAAAGCTAGACGGCACCTTACCCTTGTAGCTACAAAAATGGGCCCCCCTTGACCATGACTCCACGCTCCCCCAATTCTGGAGTGAACACCCAAGAAATGAGGCCTTCGGGGAAACTGCAACGCCTTCTCCTCCAAGTTGATTTCTCTATTTGCCATCCCATCTATTTATCATGAAAACACCGAGTTCTTAGCAATGAGACATGCCATTTACTCTGCCCTCCATTGCCACCACATCCAGAGAGATGTCCTCCGATTCATTGCCAAACCAATCCACCAGTCACCATCGCCCATTCATTTCTACAAAGTCAAATCCTACGCAGATATTATAGTCAATGAATATGCTGACGCTCTTGCTAGAAAATCATTCACAACCTACTCTGACGTTGCGGATACCTCCATCAAAACAGCTGGCCCTGAGGGAAATCCCTCCTACAACATCTACTGGCTTGCAAAAAAATATGAAGAACACCGAATCATACAAAATAACCCAAACACAGCCCAGTCACCTATCTCAAGGCTCTGGTACTTATCCAATTACCATGACGCCTTGCAAGCACACATGCACCCCCTCCACAAACTAGGAAATGCCAATACCATAGCAAACTACCGGACCCTTATCAAGAATAGCACTGCCAATGGAACCGCTAGCAACGCTTACCTAACAACACCCTGTGTCCCTGTTAAAACCAAGTGCATCATTATGAAGTACAGAACAGGAACCCTGTACAATTAAAAGCATGTAGTATAGTTAAATCACTCAATAAGCCTAATTTGCCCCCTCTGCTCTCAACTAGACAGTGCCCTGCATATCCTTTCTGGATTGCCAACACATGCAAATAAGAAATATGATCACTGAGATTCAAAACTCAGCATGCAGCATGATCTTTAAAACCATCATCAAAACAGGCTCCCTAGGGTCCTGCTTTGTCTGCATGGATATTGGCAGCAGCGTACGGCTGGCTGTGCAAAATCTTCAAATTTCCAATACAGCTGAAACGAGGATTATACCAAAGTGGCTCTTACCACCCCGCTTCTCAGACAAAAATAGGTTTACCTCCAGCTGTCTGGATGCTGTACTGGTTGTTCCCATCTCCCCGAGAACAAAAAAGCAATAGATTAGCAATAATGAAGGAGGGTGGGTTCTTAGGAGTGGCAGGGAGAAACTGAGGGAGAATTGGAGTACTTCAGCAGCGCCGCCAGCCATTAGCAGATCTACCTTCTCCAGACAGCACCGACCCAAAGATCCCAGCATCCTCCAACGTGACATGTACCCACCCCAACGAAGTCAAGTACTATGAGGACACTAGACCGCAGAACTAGCTTAGCGCCGCACAGGAACAGCACAAAGGCCTCTTAACATTTCTTCAAGCGGCTTCCGTTACCGTCCACGCCATTCTTTTGTTTGTGGTTGGCACCATCTACAGCAATTACACGCTGGAGCCTTTTTAGGAGCTGGGTCTTGATTTTCAAATAGCTAAAAAACTTGCTTCCAAGCTTTATGTTCACTCTGTCAACTACGCTTCCAAACTGGCCCATATAATAAGGCGCATTATTTTTAATTATATTATCAAATCTCATCAGGAGACGGTGTCAGGTTAAGTCTGCAATCCTCCTGATCCCCTTTGGTCTTTTTCTTTTCTTGCTTGGCATTTTACGCACCAAAATGGGTCTTTTCTTAAATATTTTACTGCCTGCGTAAAATACACACGCCCTGTGACATATCAAAAGCTTTTAATCGTACTCCTTTAATGCCTTCTCTTCGCGCTTCTTGATAACAAACGTTCTCTTTCTCCGCACGCTTTCTTGTCTACATATATCTGAGTCACGGTTCCTCTAGCTCCTCCTCCTTTTGTTTAACCAGGTGTGGTTTCAGGCTTTTTCCAAGCTGAGATGCTCTTTGAGGCAAATGTAGCATGTAACCTACCTCACCTTACTGCCTACGTAATCTTACTTTCTTTGTGAAGGTGGGTGCATTATCCAGAGGTTGGCTGGGGGGCATCTGAGTGAGACTAAGTATACCTAAGTAACTAGCAGATCTACCTTCCCCAGACAGCAAAAGGATAATGCGGAGAGTACGGAGGCTCTTTGAAAACTGGGGCTGAGATCTTAGCACAATTGTTTTGCGGAGGGTAGCTGCGGGCTATCACAAACCAGCACAACAGCTCCAGCAACAGAATCAGCGCCAACACCCCCCAAGAAACGAAAAGCAGGCAGATCCCCTCAGCAAGAACAGCAGCAACCCCTGAGCGAACAACCCCTGGCGCACCAGCGATAGCTAGCAGCTCCCCCAATACACCGTACCAAGAAGACAGCTGACATTGTGCCACCCTCAGACCAAGATGCATTTTCATATAAAGATGCGGGTGTGCACGTCTCACACATGTTGTATGCAAATGCTCTGACTTTGCTGACTAACGAGCCCCGTGATATGCAAATTATACAAAGTCGCTCGCGCAGCTGTGTACGCCAGGAATAAACATCTAATTGTCAACACTTCCAAGTCCAAGGTTGTACATTTCAACTCCGCGGGTGAAAATGTTCTTGTTTTTAATGTAGTTGGCGGTGCCACACTTCAACACAAAGATATTCTATTAGGTATCCGGGCATGGTTTTCTACAGGATCTTGAACATGGCTATGTCTGCTGAACACGCATCCCATCCTTTTCTTGGCTCTGCCTATAGGATATGTAAATTTGCGCGTGCAAACGCTTTCTTTGGCAGACAGACCACACACTTCTTTGTGGCTCGGCTCGCTAAGATGTATGTTATTCCTGCTGGCATGTATGGTAGTCAATTATGGGGTACTGGTTTGCAGGCAGGCAGGCTGGCAGGGAGTTCTCTAGCTCGCTGTCTACGCTTCATTTGCATTTCCTGAAGGGCACATTAGGTGTGAAGCGGTCTACCACTAACTGGGCTGTACTCCAAGAATGTGGACATGAACCGTTGCAGTTCTACTGCCTGGTTTCGGTCAGTTGTCATGCTTTTATGCTTAATATCAATAGTGCCAATTTGCGGAGGGTAGTCCAGGCTGATCTTAATTTACAGCCTCGTTCAAGTGCCTGCTGGATTGCTAATTGCTGAGCGCTTTTCAAGGACTGCGTGGGTGTGAGTTGTATGTATAAGCTGTTCAAACTAGGCATGTTATTCCAATGCAAGAGTTTACTGCGGATTTATAGCATAGGATAAATAAAAAAATAGAGCCGCTGTGCTCGTTGCAGTGGCTCTCTCAATTTTTGTCGGGTCTGGCGACCTGTGTTGGTATGCATGGTTATCAGGAGACCAGCCTCGCCGTCTCCTCTTCACGTGGCCCT
>Ga0307951_1002940_pt1 | contig 10718 bp, 10 predicted proteins | sample OrgLakmetagen374_FD_201842 | JGI IMG/M metagenome (GOLD analysis project Ga0307951, IMG submission 201842) | Saline water microbial communities from Organic Lake, Antarctica - #374 | ecosystem: Environmental > Aquatic > Non-marine Saline and Alkaline > Saline | place: Antarctica: Organic Lake... | reverse complement strand
AGCGGAAGCCAGTTCAAATTGGATAAATATTGAGAATGGGTATAATAGTAGTAAATTTACTGCTAAAGAAAATTTAACTGAAATTAAAGAAAATGAGAGTCTAATAAGTGACATCGATGATGCAACTTTGAAGTATGAAGAATTTAAAGTAGAGTTAGCAGACAAAGAACGTCAAGCCATCCTGATGCAAAAAAACAACCTTAGAATGTCTCTTTTAGGAAAAAACTATTCAAATGATGACACGAAATTCCAGTGGTTAAATAAAGACAACATACTGAATGCTTACCAAAACTTTGTTGAAACTGTTGAAATCAATAAAGACAATTATTCAAGAGAAGATTGGGATGAAATTAAATTATTGTACGAAGCCATTGACACCAGAAAAAATACAATTGAAAACGAAGGACTTACAAGTTCTGATAACCTAAAAATTGCTGGATTAAAATTAAAATTTGCACCTATGTACACCTTTCATAGAATGGGGGCAAAATCAGAAGAAAATGCGAAAGCAAAACAATAATTTAATTCAATAATAAGTACCTAAAACGAAACTTTGCTATTTACTACACGATCCTGTAAAGTGTGTAAACTTCAAAGTTTCGTTTTTCTATTTCATATTTACAGACATCCTGAAGTTGTCTCGTTTATATTCAATCTTCATTTTTTAGGATTAGTTTTTACTTTTTGAGCATACCTTTTTAAAAATTAAAATCACAGAATCATAAGCATATTTTATTCTCAATTTCAGTGGATTATAAGAACTGATTTTATTGTGAGGGAAACTGATTTTCAGCAAAAGGCTAAAAAAATCAATCTAGTAGGCTCACTTTTTGAATGGTAGCGGTAGAATCACAATTTTGAAACAACATAGCTAAATTTTGTTCCTGAAATTTTCCTTCAATATAATATACCTTACAAGAATCTAAGTTGGTTTGGCTCTTTTTGAAATCCACATCTCCATTGCTTAGGAGTGAAGAAATACTGGAGGTGTCAATTTGTAAATTTTGAAATTGCGTTTGGGCTTCATTAGTGATAATTCGATTTTTAATTCGGATGTTTTTTTTCACTCTAGCATCCAAGCCATAGTCGCAAGATGTTTTTTTACCCGACAAGAAAAATAGTAAAAAGACAATTCCTATTACTAAACCAAATGAATAATAGGCGAAACGGTGTATGAATTTCATTTTAAATTTTTACAAAAATACTTATTCAGAAAGGATTAGAATTGCATCTAGATTAAAATATCAATAAGTTTGGATCTCTGTAAGATAAATCAAACCACTCTGCAACAGATTTGTTGCTGGTAACGCCATGATAACAGTACAATCCGTTACGTAATCCAGAATCGAAACGCAGTGTGTTTTCTAAGCCACCTTCTTCACCAATGTGCAGTAAATAAGGGGTAAAAATATTGCTTATAGAGATGGAAGAAGACCTGGCATAACGCGACGGAATATTGGGAACACCATAATGAATTACGCCGTGCTTGGTTTGTGTGGGCTCATCGTGAGTGGTTATTTCTGAAGTTTCAACACAACCACCCATGTCTATACTTACATCTATGATTACCGAATTTCGTTTCATTTTTTCCACCATATTTTCGGTAATAATAATTGGCGATCTATTTTTACCACGAACAGCACCAATTAATACGTCAGCACGTTTCAAGGCTATTATTAGGTTTTTAGGTTGAAGGGTAGAGGTATAAATGCCAGTTTGTAGATCTTTTTGTATTTTTCTTAGTTTGGTGATGGAGCTATCAAACACCTTTACATTTGCTCCTAAACCTATGGCAGATTTGGCTGCAAAATAACCCACAGTTCCAGCACCTATTATCACTACTTCTGTAGGTGGAACGCCGCTGATGTTTCCAAACATTAAACCATTTCCATTAGAAGTATTTGCCATTAGTTCTGCCGCGATTAGCACAGCAGATTGTCCTGCAATTTCGCTTAAGGCTTCTACGGCTGGATAACTCCCATAAGGATCTTTTATAAACTCGAATGCCAAAGCGGTTATTCGTTTTTCACCTAATCGCTGGAAGTAGCTTTTAGAGCGAGTTTTTAACTGTAAGGTAGAAATTAATACAGACCTTGGATTAATCATGTTCAACTCGTCTACCGTGGGTGGAGATACTTTTAAAATCATAGGACAAGAAAACACTTTGGCAGTTTCTTTTGTAATTTCGGCTCCTGCTTCACTAAATTCTCGATCTGTAAAATTAGCATGTTTACCGGCACCACTTTCAATAAGTACTCGATGACCATTTGCGGTTAGTGCACTCACTGCATCTGGAGTAAGGCAAACCCGTTTTTCTTGGTAGGCAGTTTCCTTGGGCAGCCCAATAAATAACTCCCCTTTTATGCGTTCTACTTCTAAAGTTTCTTCCTGTGGTAATAATTCACTTTTGCTAAAAGGAGTCGTAGGTTTGCTCATTGTATTATTTTCTAAACGATGTTAAATTTAGGAGATTTTTTAATCATTCCAAATTTTATGGACAATTTGTTAGCTTTAATTTCCTTTTTTGACTTGAAAGTAAGCTGATTTCAATTTTAGTGTATTGCTCTGGAAGTAGATTAGGAATTAATTCTGGCCATTCCATAAGTTGCCAATCCGCTGTGTTTTGAAAATAGTCTTCAAATCCTATATCATAAACTTCTTCCTCGTGATTGATTCTATAAAAATCAAAATGAAAAATAGATTTTCCATCGGCTTCATATTCATTTACAATAGAAAAAGTAGGACTGCTTACATCGTCTGTACTTCCTAGTATGTTTACAATTTCTTTGATGAGTGTAGTTTTACCAACACCCATTTCTCCATAAAAAAGCATGCTCTTAAATTGGGCGAATTCACAGCAACTTTGTGCAACTTTTTGCAGGTCATTCAAGGCGTACTCAATGCTAAATTCCTTCATCACTAGAAATATTAAAAGTTAAACGAGCTAAATAGTCATAATGCGACCCATCCATTATTTTTTCGGTTGTAAACCCATGTAAATCGGCCAACAAAGCTAAGGAATCAAAATCGATATAAAGCCAATGAAAGGCTTCAGATTCGTAGGAAGCATAACTGGTTTTATATTCCATCTCGCCATAATAAATAGGACTGTTTTTAACGTCTTCTTCAGCATCTTCAAAAAGATAAATTAAGTCTGAAGAATCTAAAAGTACTTGTCCATTTGGCTTCAAAAGCAATTTAATTTGATCAAAAAATTGATGAATGCGTTCTAATTTGCCAACAATACCAATTCCATTCATCAATAAAAGTAAGGTGTTATATTTTTGTTGGGAAAGCTTAAAAAAGTCTGCTTTTTTTGCATTGTTAATTCCTCTTTTCAAACAGGTTTCAATGGCTTTAGTTGAAGTATCTATTGCGGTTACATTCATCTTTTGTTGTTGCAAATACAAGCTATGCGAGCCTGCTCCACATCCTATATCAAGCGTTTTTCCTTTACAAAGTTGAAGTGCTTTTTGCTCCAAAATTGGCATTTCAGAAAAGTCTCTAAATAAGTAGGAAACGGGAATTTCATCATCTTCAAATTCAGGTGAATGTACTTTTATGCTAGCTAAATTTGGCTTATCATGATAATCTGCAATGGCGTGACCAAATACATCATTTTTAGGATTCATTTTTCAAAATTAAAGTCATGTTGTATCTTTGCACCATGCAAGATGTACTGAATAATTTACCTGAAAAAGCTAGTAAAGAGCACAAAGCCAACAAAAAATTCTTTGCAAAGTTACGAAAGAAACCTCCTAAAAATTTAGACTTGGTTATGCAAGATTTGCACGACCAAGCATTTAGTGAAATTCATTGTCTAGATTGTGCAAATTGTTGTAAAACTACTGGGCCATTATTTACAACTAAAGATGTAGATAGGATAGCTAAGTTTTTGAAAATGAAACCAAAAGATTTCGAAGATAAATACCTGCAAACAGATGAGGAAAAGGATTTGGTTTTGCAAAGTGTCCCTTGCACTTTTTTGGCTGAAGACAATAGCTGCTTAATTTATGAAGTAAGACCTAAAGCTTGTGCAGAATTCCCGCATACAGACCGAAAAAAGTTTCAACAAATCTCACATTTAACCTTAAAGAACGTAGCCATTTGTCCAGCTGCTTTCGAAATTGTAGAAAAAATGAAAGCCAGCATTATGTTGTAGTCTATTTTCGAATAATAAACTCAATATCCAGTCTTCTTGCTTCTTCTAAACTTGCTGCATTATAATCTATTCCTTGGAAATCGGTGATAATGCGTTTAGGTGAAATCCCTTCTGCTATCAATTTTGTTTTTAAAGCTAAAGCTCGTTGCATCGAGATTTTTTGATTGTAGTCTGCATTACCCGTCTTACTTGCGTATCCAGCAATTGAAACATCAATTTTAGGTTCATTTTTAAGTTGAGTGACCAAGTTCGATATCAATGGATTGAAAGTAGAAGCTACTTGGCTGCTGTTGTTAGCAAAATAAATTTGCTCAAAGTAATCTCCAAATTTAAGTTTTCGAGCTTCGTAAGCATCTTCATTAGGATTTACCTCTTTGGTTTCTTTTACATAAATTGTGTCTGTTGATTTTGAAGCTCTCTCAATTATTTGATTGGTTTTTGTTTCAATTTTTTCATCTAACACACGGTCGAGTTTAGCATGCAAAAGATAAATTTGATTTTTAAGGGATACCAATTCTTGGTTAGTAAGGGTGTCACTTTTTGCAAAAACAGTTTTGGTTTCTTGAAAATTTAAAGTGTCTGGCTTAGTCGAATACATTATGCTCAACAAGCTATCTATTTTGGTATTGGCTTTTTTCAATCTTTGATTTTGAGCTATCTGTAAAGCGATAAGTTCAGCATTATTTAATTCTTGGATTTGCGGTTCTTTTTCAATGATTCTTTCTACAGTTTCTGTTTGTTTTTCTAAAACTGTATCTGTTTTACTTTGTTTAAATTCAACTATAGTGTCCCTGTTATTTCGCTTAAATTCTATAAGTTGATTTTCAATTGAAACAAGTTTCTCTAAGACTTTTTGTAAATCTTGATTGCTTTCTTCGTCACTTACTTGATTGTTTTGATCATTTACTTTTTTGGAATCTACCTTTTCAGTAATTTCAATTAGAGAATCAGATTTAAGAGTTCTTTCTTCTTCATAAACATCGACAATCATATTTTCTTGAATTCTCTTTTGTAATGTTTCAATATATAATGTGTCACTTTCAATTAATTCATTTAAATACTTGATGTCAATTGTATTAGGTGTGGTATTAGTAGAAGTGTTTTTAATGGAATTTCTTTTCACTTTAAGTGCGTAAAGCTTATTGGCTAAGCTTTGAATGCTTTCTTCAGAAATAATAATTTCACCCTCTGCTGTTTGAGCGAAATTAAAACTAAAATAGAAAAAGCTTAAACTGAAAAGTAAAAGTTTGATTAAGTTCATTTTATAAATTTCCCTCAAATTAATGATTTTTTAAATATTAAAACACAATTTTAGTACAAAATTAATTTCATATTAAAGATAATTTTAGATATTGTATAAAATCAAAAATTAATAGAGTAGCATATGAAACGACTATTTTTAATTCTGCCATTTTTATGTTTTCCATCTTTAACTGCACAAGTAGAAGATATAAGTTTTACCTTAACTCCAACTGCCGAATATGTCTGGTGGGATGATCAAACTGGTTTGGCTGATGATTTTTTGTATGGAGGTAAAGTTGGTTTTGGTTTTGGGGAATACTTAGAGTTAAGCGGGATTTTCCAAACTTCAACTAATTTACAAACTGATTTTTCATCTTTTGGACTCGAAAATTTTTCAAATGAAACCTTTGAAGTTCAAGATGTAACTTTGATGCGATACGGTGGAGAATTGAAAGTAAATTTTTCAAAAGGTGTTTTTAGTCCTTATATGACACTCGGAACTGGTATTCAAAGTATAGAATTAAACGAAAACAAATTTGAGCAAATTTATGCTGGATTTGGTTTGGGTCTTCGCCTGGCATTATCAGATCGCATTAATTTATTGGTAGAAGGAAAAGCAACAGGGTTTAATATTGATGCTGCTAACAATTTACTTTCTGCAGCCAATCAAAATGAATACAATGTAAATACAACTGATTTTACGAGAGAAGAAACTTTAAATATTGGAGCTTCAGCAGCGCTTCAAATTTATTTAGGAGGAAGAAAACCTGGAGAGCTTTCTGAACTTGATAAAGCCTATCTCAAAAAATACCGTGGTGGATTTCAAGGTTGGGGCTGGGTTATTGAGCCTAGTTTAGCTTATGTGAATTTCGATTCAGATTCATTTTATAGAAATACTTGGATGGCAGGTGGTTATTTTGGAGTAGATTTTACTGATTTTGTTGGTGTAAGAGCATATTACCTGCAAGCCATGGAAGACGAATCTATCTCGACAGATTTTGATGGATTAAATACCTATGGATTGGAATTTAGAGCAAAATTGAATGACGGTAGAGGTGTAAATCCGTATCTTATATTAGGTGGGGGTTACTTAAATATTGCTTCTGATTATGAAGGTGCTGTAGATGGTTTAGGTGCACAAAGCACAGGTTTTGCGAATGCAGGTTTAGGCTTAGACATTCCGCTTGGCAGAAATGTATTAATTACTGGCGGCGCTAGAGCTATGGCAACTTCAACTCGAGAAGTTTCCAATCCTGTTGGACCAGATGTTTTGCAAGCCCACGTAATGTACACAGCGGGAATTAAAATACAAGTAGGTAAAAAACCAGAAACTCCAGAAGAAGTTGTTGAAAATGGAAAAAACGAATTAGACAACATAGATACTGAAATCTCTGAAAAAGACAGAATGGATTACGAAAGAATTCGTAAGTTGGTTAGAGAATATCAACAAGAATTAAGGGAGTTAGATGAAGAAATTGAAAAAGCTTATCAGCGAAAAGATACCCGAAGAGCAATTGATTTATTAGAAGAGAAAAAACGAGTATCGAAGGAATTGCGTGATGTCCAAAAAATAGAACGCATGTATCAACGCAGAGGCTTAAACAGTGAAGGGGAATATCTAAAAATGACACCTGAAGAGTTTGAAGATTTAATTGATAGAATTTTACAAGGAATAGATGAGAAGTACAATGAAGAAAATGTAAATAAGAAATCATCTGATGCAGGACAAGTTAATAATCAGGCTCTGATTCTTCAAATTATGAAGTTAAGACAAGAAGTTGCTCAGCAAAATCTAGGTGAAAACCAGAAAATAGAGGAATACCAAAGTGAAGCTCAAAATGACAAAAAACCAAATTCAGATAGTTTGAACGCTAATGCAAAAGCAGAAAAAGAAATGGAGTTGATACTTGAAAGAGAAAACGAACGCCAAGAGCAAATGGATAAGAAAATGGAGGATTTGGACTCGCGAATAGAAGAATTTAACAAGCAAATACAAACACAACAAAATGAATTAGCCAAGGCAAAAGAAGAAAAAGTAGCAGCCGAAAAAAAGGCAGCGGAAGAAAAGGAGGCTAAAGAAAAAATGGAAGCTGAAAGGAAGGAAGCTGAAAAGAAACTAAAAGAACAAGAAGAAAAAGCTAAGGAAGAAAAGGCTAAAATGGAAAATGCAGAGAAAGAAGCAAAAGCAAAAGAGCCTAATACTTCACAACAAGAAAAAGAGTAATTAATTAAATTATAAGGTAAGTCTTAAAACTTTTAATTTTTTTATTCAAAAATTGAAAATTGATCTTATTTTTGTAAATTAAATAATTAATAATATTCAAAAAAACTAAATCAAGTCACAAACCAAAATTTAAATAAATTAATAAAATTATAATTATGAAAAATAAAATTTTTTTACTGAGTTCGCTATTCATGTTTAGCTTGTTCTTTTCCTGCTCAAGCGATGATGATGGAGTAAGTATTTCTCAAGCATCAAGAGACCTTAGAGGCACTTGGGAATTATCTCAGATTATTGAAAATAACACTCCTGTATCCGAAATTCCTTGTTCACAAAAAACGGAATACAGATTTAATTCTGGCTTTACTTATTCTGAAGATGAATTTGCAGGAGTAGATATTGATAATTGTACAATCGCAGCAACCTTTAATGGGAGTTGGGAAAACATCGAGGACGATATGGTTTTAAGATTGCAACGTGCAGGTTCAGAAACTGCTGAAAGTTTTGTTATTACATTCAGAAATAACGCTCAAGTTTTTGATATAGATATTTCTTCTACTAGAACTGTTACATTTCAAAAGGTAAATTAATATTTTTTGATTAAATACCACTAGAGAGATAAACTCATAAAAAAGTGAATTCCTTTACATTAAGGGATTTACTTTTTTAATGTTTTGATGGATTTGTTTTGTTCAGCTTATGAGTACAACATATTTATTCCGTTTTATTCAAAAAGGAATAAAACTTCAAGAAAGCTTTTCCTCGGTGGCTTATTTCGTTTTTTAATTGGGGTGGCATTTCAGCAAAACTAATTTCACTTTCATTGGGTTTAAAGATAGGGTCATACCCAAAACCTTTTTCACCTTGTTTTGCACTTAAGATTTTCCCTTGGCAAATCCCTTCAAAAAACATAGTCTCTGTTTGAGTTCTATAACAAATTACAGTTTTGAATTGTGCATTTCTATTTGTTTTGTTTTGTAAGTTGTTCAGTAGTTTTTCCATGTTGGCTTCGCTGCTTTTTTCAGCTCCTGCATACCTAGCACTATATACTCCAGGCTCACCGTTCAAAGCATCTACTTCTAAGCCTGTATCGTCTGCAAAACAGCTCTTACCATAGGTGTTAAACACATAATCTGCCTTAATTTGTGCATTTTCAGTAAGGTTCTTGCCGTTTTCAATAATTTCTTCATGACAACCAATATCATCCAACCCTATAATTTCAATGTTGTTAGGAACGATGCTTTGAACTTCCTTTAGTTTATTAAGATTATGTGTAGCAAATACAATTTGTGTTTTATTTTCCATGCTTTATAAAATTCCTTTTGCCTTAATTTCAAGGTACTTATTGATGGTATTGATGCTTAAATCTTTTGGCTTAGTCAGGATGGTTTGTATGCCATTGCGATTCAATTCATCTACCATCAAGCGTTTGTCATAAGCAAAACTTCCAGCAATGGTTTTTTCATACACATCCCGAAGTTCATTTGTTTTGATGTGTTGTAGCTTATCTAGTTCAGTATTTTCAAAAAAGATAACCACCAACATGTGTTTCTTAGCAATTGCTCTCAAATAGGGTAATTCTCTTCGCATTGCAGCAATATGTTCAAAATTAGTGTACAGCATTAACAAGCTACGTTGATTTATTTTCCGCTTCACATAGGTGTAAAGCATACTGAAATCACTTACCAAAAAATCAGTTTCAATATTGTAAAGCCGTTCAGAAATGGTATTTAAATGTGTCTTTTTATGTTGAGCTGAAATAATTTTTCCAATTTCATTAGAAAAATCCACCATACCTACTTTGTCATTTTTTTTGATAGCTACATTGCTAAATGCCAAAGTTGAATTGATGGCGTAGTCCAATAAACTTAAGCCCTCAAAAGGCATTTTCATCACTCTGCCTTTGTCTATTAAGTTATAAATGGGTTGCGATTTTTCATCTTGATACTGATTCACCATCAACATACGTTGTTTCGCGGTAGCTTTCCAATTGATGGTACGCACATCATCTCCTACTACATATTCTTTAATTTGTTCAAACTCCAAAGTATGTCCAATTCTTCTAATTTTTTTGAAACCAAACTGACTTAATTTATTGCTCTGGGCTAAAAAGTCATATTTTTTCATCTGTATAAATGATGGATAGACTTTTACCATCTGTTCATTTGCAAATTGATAGCGTTTTTTTACCAATGCAATTTTAGTAAACGCATACACATTTAAACTTCCAAAAACGTATTCACCACGTTGCTTAGGAATTAAGTGGTACCTATGAATGCGTTCTTCTTTTGGTAGAATTTGTAAGGATAATTTAAAATCTCGCTTTTGAAACTGAACTGGGATTTCATCGATTATTTCGAGTTGTAGCGCTAACTTCGATGTATTTTGAATGTGAATTTGAATTTCATTTTCATCTGAATTGGAAAACTTATCTGCTGAAATTCGTTTGGCCTTCAAATGAGAACTGCGAAATAACACCAAAGCATCTGCAAAAACCAAAATACAAAACCCAAACAGCAATAAGCTACTAATAGCAAACAGGAAGTGTATCCAATTAGATAAAAGGAATAAAAACGCAATGCCAAACAAGACATAAAAAAAGCGTTTGTGGAGGTAAAAACGTTTTATAATTGACATCAAATTACCTTGGGATTTCTACCGTTTTAACAATCATATCTATTACATCTTCTGCTGTCATGCCTTCCATTTCGCGTTCTGGTGAAAGCACAACTCTGTGATTCATTACAGGTTTTAGTGTTCTCTTAATGTCTTCTGGTGTAACAAAATCTCTTCCTTGAATTGCAGCAAATGCTTTCGAAGCGTTTAATATAGCAATAGAAGCCCTAGGTGAAGCACCCAACATCAAGTGTGGATGATTTCGAGTATTATGAACCAACTCTGCGATGTATGAAAATATCTTTTCTTCTACTACAATAGAATTTAGTTGGTCTTTGAATTCCAGTAAAAGGCTAGGGGACAATACCGGTTTTACAAGTGTCTCTGGTCTCTTGTTTTTTCTTGAATGATGCGATTCAATAATTTTTATTTCACTTTCTAAATCTGGATAATCTAGTTTTATTTTAAAGATAAATC
>Ga0307951_1002937_pt1 | contig 10722 bp, 10 predicted proteins | sample OrgLakmetagen374_FD_201842 | JGI IMG/M metagenome (GOLD analysis project Ga0307951, IMG submission 201842) | Saline water microbial communities from Organic Lake, Antarctica - #374 | ecosystem: Environmental > Aquatic > Non-marine Saline and Alkaline > Saline | place: Antarctica: Organic Lake... | reverse complement strand
AAAGGACAGAATGCTGCCCAAATCCAACTGACGCACTTTACAAAGCCCAGGCAGAGATTTTGAAACAGCTTAAACGGATGACCTTGATGATAGTTCCTGCTGTTTGGTAATATGGTAATACTACACACTGAGGGATCATACTGCGCACTGAGGGATCATATAGGTGATCATTTTTTGTTCTTTTTATACGCCCACATGTCTCTCTTAACTTGCCTCCTTAATTGTTTGGGTCAGTCGTGGCTTGGAAAATGCCGGAAAGAGAGATGCCTGTATATAACCATGGTATATTACTCGTGTATCGCTGTTGCATCGTTTTTATGTTAATTGAAACAGTTTATTTGCTGTCCTAGTATGTGCTGGCATTTGTTCTTCCTATACCAATGCTTGTGCCTTTTCTTGTGTGCCTCTTGCCTTAAATTTCGTAAACGTTTCAGGATAAATTTAGATAACGCATGCCTTCTCTGACCCTTCAGCCACATGGCAGTTTACAGGAGCTTGAAGATTCCCCCTTAAATAGTATATTCCCGCCCTTGCTTTTTGATGGCATTATTAGCAGTGCAAAAAATACTTTGGAAGTGCAAAAAATACTGCTGCAGCTCTGAAGCAATAAATTGCAGAAAAAGCAGCCGAGTCTTAGTGTGACATAGCGGCTATGTTAGCGGCACGTCTCACTCAGTGCTAAGGCAGGTGCTCAGCACCAGGCTGGGAGCAGCGTTTGAAAGAGCAATTTGAGCTGGCATGTACTTGGCGTCTGCCATATGAACTTTTAATAGGACAGCGGCCTGATTGATTGAAGATAAAAAGAGACGCAAGAAGGTCAGTGACATTGTGTTGGCTGATGCAATGACCAGGAAAGTTTACCTGTGTGCCCACAGGATGGCTCTCAGTGTGTGTGCTTGTCACTCTTCTACTACTTTTCTACCATAGTGACGTAAAAGGGATGACTTGCATTTCTTTTCTTAGCATAATGGCGCTTCATTGACAAGAAATTGACAAGATATTTCAACCGCACCTGCTGAAACGAAGAAGAAAAGCTAGGGACTACACGGTAGCTCAACAAAAGAGGAAGTGAGGCAGAACGGAGACTGAGCAAGGAAAAAATCAGTGTAAGGATCAGGGAATACAAATATGACCAAAGGAAGAAAGAAAGGAATAAGAACAAGACGTGACAGAAAGACGTAGCAGTTCGCTGTTTTTGCCAGAGCGTTGACTTCAGACTAGCTGGCAATGATCACCAAATGGACAGTAAGCCAGCATGTAGCTACTTTACACCTATCACCACACCAAGCAAAAAGGTAAGGTAAGGTAAGGTAAGGTTACATTGCTATGTACGCCTCAGGGGCATTTGAGCGGAAGCTTGGAAAAAACCTGTAACCACACCTATCTTAATGAAAGGGGAAGCGCCTAAGATAAGCAAGAGAAAGATTCGGAAAGGAAAGCAGAAAGAACAGCCCAGAAGCCACATAAGCGGCTTTAAACCCAAGTGCCCGAAATGTTAAGTCAGCCAGGTGTCATGAGAGTGTCGGTGGCTGGCTGGCGTTCAGACTTCTGCACGATTTGCAAGCAGCGAGAAGCGGAAGTCGCTAATGAGTATGCTAGCTAGTAAAGGCTGGCACGCTTCTATAGAAGACTAAGACTCATGTATACATCGCTCCGCTAGCCAACGTCCCAACATGGCGACAGCTTGTAAAATTAAGTTTATAAGGCCAAACTATAATTTCTTTAACACAGCCGGTTTCAGGTCAAGCCTGCAACCCTTCTATTCATGTGGGGAGTGGTTTTTCACTGCCTGTGTGGTTCTACTTTTTCCTAACACCGCCCTCTCCTTGCCTTAGGATCACTTTCAAATAAGCAAGTTGCTTATTATGAGGTGATCACTTGTACATTTCAACGACTCAAGGGAGATGCCTTGTCCAGCATTACAAGTTTAGGAACTCCTGATGAGATTGAGATGTTATTTCAGTGTTCTTGCAAAGCAAAACGGCATTACTCTATCACTCTAACTTTCTATCAGCTTCATTTTCATGATCAATTGTAAACATAACTTGCACCTCTGCACGTTTGATTCTTAAAGTCAATTCAGACGCTGTAACTGCACCTTCAGAAAGGAGAGAGAGCAGTCTAAGCCCATCAGAATATAGTCGGCACAAATCGACCAGCTTATGCTGATTTGCTGACAAGACCTTATTGAACATTACATCATCTGAATGTTTCTCAGAAGCAGCCAGGTGGTCAAGTGTGATGCAATATAACTTGAGAAGTGAACCAGAAAATGTCACATTAAGGCACATAGGTTGGCCCAGAGCTTGATGCCAACACGCACTTCACTCTGCCTCTTGGGTCTGGTCGAGCTTTGTTTGCTTCTCCCGGTCGTCCACAGGGTTGCCCTCGCCTGACAAGAGGATGCGTGTAAAGTGCTTTTTAGTTAGGCAGAAAAGGCCTTAACCCTACCCGCAAATATACCTATGATCTTTGGTGGGGACGTGGCGAAGGTCTTCCTTTATCTGTGAGCAAGCAAACCACCTGTATCACCATTGATTTCATATTGTTCCTGAAGGGGACAATTGAGTCCCCCTTTGCTTTGCCAGATCTAACAGGCGGAGCCAATCAAGCTACTCACCGAAGGCAACCTTGGGAGGAGGTGGGGCGTGATCTGGGTCTGCCAAAGCACCTCCGCGAAGCAAACCCTGTGATTTGGATGTAATTTGATGGGGTTTCATAAGTGTTTAACCACCCAGGAGTATGTATGCACATGTTGTACAACGATTATACTACAACAAGTATTAGAAGTGCATCCGCGCAATTTTGGCAGAGGGGATCATCTGAGCAAGTGTACAAACATGCTCGTTTTTGAATTAAAGAAGGGGCAACTACTCACACGTCAATTCACCAAATTGAACCAAATCTAGCTTCACACTGTAGCTTATGTTAAGCTACCAGAGCATGTGCTCAGGTTTAATCACCCTGCGTATGAAATGACAGGACTACACATTAAACCTAGGTGCTCTCCATGGAGAATGCTGCATAAATTTGCATATTTCGCCAGCCACTTGCTTTTTTGCTCCATCGTTTGTGCAATGATTTTTATCTATTATAGTACTCCAAACCACAAATAACCACTTAATTCAATACTCTGGCTGGTCAGATACAGCATGTGGCTTCTAAAAAAGTAGGGTTCACGCTGTGGCCTCCAAACTGGCGGATTTTAAGGTCAGCTGCTTTAAAATTTGCTTATCAGGGCTGAGCTTGAAACTAGCTAGATCCATAAGGCCCATACCCTAGGAGCATGCAAAAACCATACCCGTTTTGGGCCTCAGGGACCACTCACAATGGCAGCAAAGACGACAGATCAATACATTTCTGCCCATCTATGCCTATGCGCAGAACTCAATCAATGACCCTTATTGAGTTTACAGAAGAGGGAGAGGGCAGTCTTGTGGGCACTGCTCAAATTGGGCCTGATGCAGCACTTGCCCCTATGCTTTTGGCCTCATTTGTGGTAAGGTCTTCTAAGTTCCTGCCGTAAGCCTCTTGCGCGATGGAGTCCTTTTGCTGCGTACATGAGATGAAAAAAGAAAAGTTATACAGGAGCACAATCCTGAGGGAAATCGTCGGCACCTATTAGTTTCCCTCTTACTGAACAACAGTGCGGGCTCCATGTGTGTGTCCAGGACAATGGTCTCATCAATAATCCCGGTCAGTAAGATTAAGAGAAAGCATAAACTGCGTCTCATTCTATGCAGCGGCTCATCTCCCATCCAAGCATCGATCAGCACATCCATTATTCTTTGATGTGTGTCGGTTTAGCTAATGCTATTATGTGCGCAATACATCGGCAGTCCCACCTCCTGAGTCATGTGCATCTTGGTACTGCTGTCCATGCCGAGGCGTGTTTGTAATATTTATGGCGCTAGTTAAAATATGTCTGCCGGATCTGGAAATTGCATATATTCGACACTGGAATTTTTTTCGGAAATCGGAAATTTCGAAAATAGAATCCCAATTTACCGTTTTCCAGGTTTCGGAGTACGTCCCCAGAACCGTAATTTCGTATTTTATATCATGAGGATTGTTGGGACAAAAGAGTACGACCATTTGCCACGGCCACATATGCAGTAGTAAGAAGGCGTCTGCATGACTCTCAGAATCTATACCTTGACTCGTCAATGTTGGAAGTGAGTGCTGTGGATGGCCTCCAACACCTAGCTTTCTCTCTCTTTTGGAGTTTTGGGCAGAAATCTTACAAGGCTAATCATTTTCTCCACTAAGTGGGTATTATGAAATGCAAAGCACTACACTTTCGTTGAACATTTTGTATGCTATTCTTTTGCAAGTGCGGTTTAAAAGGGTGAATGCTTTGCTGTACGGCCATGTGTATACTGTTAGAAAACGGTTTAGTGAACTTGAAAATTTAACTTGACTTTGCCCAGTTAGCAGGATTTCAGAGAGAAGCTTTGCTCCAGCATTAGAAATACAAGAACGGTGCAAGCTTCAGACCGTAGAAACTCTCTAGCAAGTAAATATCTTGAGTAAAGGCGTCCATGAGCAAAATAAACATGTTCGTAGCAGTCTACCAAATGTATTGTGCAGGGTTGCTGGAATGTTCAGGGTTGCATGTGTCCAGGTTGCCTGTAAATGGTTGCGCGGCATGCCCAGGTTTTAAACCTGTCTCTGTGTTTGTAGAAATGGCCAAGCTGGTGTCTTTTGGACTGCTTGTGGTATGTGCCAAATAAGCTTCTTTGCTTTAATATGTACACCTGCCATAATAATAAAAACAGGTTATATAGTGCTGGCTTGATCAAAGACCAGGGGTTGTCTTCCTTACACTCATAACTTAAAAAGGACGCCACACCAAAATCAACTTCGTGATAGGACGCTTATTGAGACCACCGCTTCTAATAGCCAGAGTCACACACAAAAAAGGAAAGAGAAAAAAGCATAGTGTGGATCCTGTATGGATGTCAGATGTCAGCTACGTCCTCCTCCTACAAGAAGCGCTTTGCCGTTTGTAAGTCATCACTTCCAGACTTTTGCCCGAATCATACAATATCATCTTGCAATACAGTTTTGAAACGTGTGTCCTTTTACTTGACCAGCTTGTCTTTTTTTTAGAAAAATACCTAATTATTGCATTGTTTAATTATCACCCCCATGTGATGAGGGGCAAGACCTTTAAAACATTTTCAGATGCAGTTTCTAGTAGGTTAGCCCGCCAATACAAATAGCTTGGTCAAAATAACGGCTGTTAGTAGTATTCTATAATGCTAGGCTTAGCCATTGATAGCGGTGTCAGCAGTGTCTTTGTGTGGGACAAGCTGTTGTGATGGCAGTGTTGCCCCCTTGAGATTGACCCTGCTTCAGCTTCAACTTAATTTTGGTCCTAACTGGTGAAGCTTCTCCTGATCACTGCTACACGTGTTGTTACTAATACGTAGGGTTGGCCAGAACCATATATATACGGTGTATATACGGTATTTCTGGCAGGGAAATCACAAAATATACGGTCATATACGGTGCATATATACGGTCCTGGCCAACCCTACTAATACGCATTACTATTTCTGTTTCTCCCTGCTCTTTCCTCATAAACTAAAATGCTGGACGCTGACACAGAGCTGCATGGTATTCTTTTAATAACTGGTTGTTGTGACATGCAAAATTCATATCAAGATCAACAAATGACGTTACTCAGCAAAGAAATTTAGCATTTCCACTTTTCTGTAAGCTCGTTCGTTTCTAGATATAAATCACTTCCAGCGCTTGTCAGACGGTCCAATGAAAAGTACAGGTGGTATGATTTACACAGTCAATTCAAGCCAATCACTCTGGTGTTTCTGTGTCGTGCACACATGCATCACTCTGCCTCTTGGGTCTGGTCGAGCTTTGTTTGCTTCTCCTTGTCATCCACTGGGTTGCCCTCGCCTGAGAGAATGTGAGTTCAGGTTCTGTTTATTCTTAGCAGAGAATAGGCGTCACTCAGCCCTGCACATACACTAATGATCTTTGATGGGACTGTGGCTAGAGTGCGCACTGTTCAAGGGTCTTCATCTAGGACAAAAGTAGAGTGGAAGTCTGTGCTCCACAAAAAGAACGGAAGCTGCTACTACTTTGGCTCAAACGTCCCGACAGCTTGCCTTTCAATTGCTGATTTGGTTCCTCTTTGGATTATATCAGTGGGGTTTAGAAATCTAGCATAAAGGACTTTGTTGTTACTTTTTTACTCACCGAAGGCGACCTCAGGGGGTGGGGGGGCGTGCTCTGGGTCAGCTGTATGGCCTGTTGTCAGAGGTATGAAATGATAAGTACTTGACAGAGTCGGTGATAAGCGTACCACAGCGTGCACATCTAGTACTTTGCAAGATTGAGGTTCATCACTCACCTGCTCTAGCAGCTCCTCCCTTCACACCGCCAACAGACTGCACGGGTGGATAGGAAGAGACAGAAGAAGTTTGTAGCAATCAAAGGTGGGATGAGAAAAAAGGGGAATGTCATGACCTAACCTTTTGCTCATTTGAAGTGAGCTCGTTGTACGGGCGCCCATACGCTTCCTAATCATGAGAAAGGAACAATGTGAAAAGAAAACACATGAAAGCTCCAGATCAAACCAAAATAGATTGAAGAGGAAATGTTGCGTGTATTGTTATTAGTTAACCTGTGCTATTCTCTCCTTGTCCTCCATTGACAAGGGACCAGGGGGAGGCACGAAACGTGCTGGCTCTTCTGACGCCATTTCTTTTATTTGTTGCTGTGATCCGATTTTTGGTTAGATTTCTATTTGATAAGGCGTTGAAAATTATACGATTACGAATGTTAAGATCGGGTACCCAAGATTTTAACCAAACGACAAAAACCGCACGATCGTAGTGAAATTAGGGTCATTTAGTTTCGCTTAATATTTTAATAGATATTCGGTCAGGTTCTGTGCAATGTTAGTTCGTTGTGATCGCGCAGCGGAACAAAAAATTTGAGCACATATCCGTACAATCCTAGCACTTCGAATTTTTTGTTCGGTTGCGCCATCACAACGAACTTTGCGATGGCGTTTGGGGTGTGGCCCATTCTGGCCCGTCCCTGCACCATCCGCCGAGATTTTTGGAGCAATACACAGCTTAGAACAAATCATGACATCCTGCGTCAAGCGCGGGGCAATCCGTGGACTAGGCGTGGAGATATCGGGCGGGAAAGATGGCATCGATTTCTGGCTTCTCTAAAATGAGGTTTAAAGAGGTTTACAGACCCAGATGAAGCGTCCCCGGCCAGAAAACACATCAGCTTTACTTACTATAGTCCCTTATGCTAGGCCAGCATCAGAAATCCCATTTATGCTCCTCGGTTTTGGCCGGGGGTTCAACAGACGAGAAACCGAACGCGTTTTGCGGCCCCGATAGACCAACCCTTCAAACATAAACTGGCACACATAGATATCAGTTTAGTGCCGAGTTTCAGGGTGTATGGTGCAGTGTCTGAGCCGCAGTGACATCGCAAAGGCTTGAGGTCACATTTTGCTGCCAACTTCAGGGTCAGTCAGGGGAGTGTGCGGTCAGGTCGAGGCGAAGCATACGCTCTTAAGCACGACATTTCTCTCAGAGGGGTTTTGTTTATAGTCTGACTGTTGCGCATACTCTAATTTGGCTTTAAATTGGCGAGATCAATCTCGTCATGGTGCGCAATAACTAGGTCAGAGTGGGGAGCAAGCGCTGCCTCTGGCAGCGAATTGGTGATGCCGACAGCAAAGGCACCTGGAAGCACCAAAAATAGGGAGCATGAAAAGGCTGGGGAGGTGGTCAAGAAGGGTTGTATGCAGGGGGAGGTGCAGGAGTGAGCAGTTTATCATTGTGCAAACACAAAACCAAAAAGCAGCGTTCTATGTTGTTAGCGAGATCTTTGCACGTGTATGCTGACATTTTAGATTTGCCTTCTGGGATTCGATCTCTCACACATCCAAACCACACCTGCCACAGTCCCCATTTAAAAACCCCACCTGCAGCTTTGGCCGCCAGCAGTCCGTTGACGGCATCCTCCACAATTAATACACGAGAAGGATCTGAACAGCCTAGGCGCCTCAGGCATTCTACGTACACATCAGGCGCAGGCTTGCCCTGCATGAGGAACAGAAATGGATTTTTGCATTAAGCAGTGCAGCATTGAAGTTCCCTTTTGCAAAACAGGATTGGAAATGCAAAGCAGGAACAAAGCATTCAGAGTGGCAAGTAGTGAATACAAAGCCTCATCCGGTCAAAGAGCACATCTCAACTCTCAACTTTGCACCCTGCATTCAAGTTACCCCTTCACTCGCCTCTCCTACCTTTGCCACATATGCTGCACTGACAGTGAAACGAGGGTCCAGCAGGGGTGCGAGCCCACTGAGTTCAAGGTTGCGAGCAATCTTTTCAGGGGCGCCGCTGCTGCCCACACCCACGGCCATCCCAAGAGATTTCGCTCTGTTGATCAGATCGGCGGCACCTGTGCGCGTGATGTTGGTCCTGAGGTTGTTTCATAAATGCATGGTGCCACAAGAAAATTTGAGTGTCCTACTGGTTCAGAGCAAAAGCCATATTCAAGCAGATGTGAAGCGTGCATGAAGTAGAACACCTTTTGTTCTCCAAGTTACTTAAGAGACACCCAGGCCTTGCGTTGTTGATGCATTTTCAAAAGCGGGCGCGTGGCTTGAGCGAGACGTTAACTCATACGGTCATCTTGTTTCACAGCTGTAGTGTTAGCCTATGCCTCCTGTATCGCAAACACACAACCGTATTTCTCTCCAAAAAGAAAGACAACTTTTAACAAGCGCTGAAAGCAGAGCCCCTCCTACCTGGGAAGGCCGCAATGCCACCACTGGTGAGTTGGTTGTAGTGGCGCTCCTTTGCTTCTTGCACTGACTTTGAAAGTGCTTCTACATCTGTCCAATCGGACCTGAGCGCCCGTATATAGTGTGCGCAAGCAACTGCTATATGCTATACTGTCAATGTGCAAGTAATATCTGAGGAAGTACTTATCGGTCATCAGGCACGTGTTTGTACCATGTACCGGTATACTCACACAAGCGCAACATTCACAATGTAGAGCTAAATCCTTTATTACCGAGGTAGGTATGTGCAAGCATGCAAACGCTGGCAAGCTTTTTTAAGGGTATCTTTGCAACCTAGTACTGAGCTAGCTTAATAACATAGACACAATCTCCACCAAAATCCTTCCAGTGCCTACTGGAAATTACTGTGCGGTGTAAAGTGTAAAGAGTGCAAAGCCGAAGGTGTACATCATATCTCTTGAGTTTATGCTTGTTGTCGCCTGTCAACTTGCCTGCCAAGCGCTTTTTTATAATGAGCCACACAACCACGAATGTCCATGCCAAAAATTGGGTAAAAATCCTGGGGAAAGGCATGGGGGATGTCTACACCCGTGACCTGTACGTATGCATACATGAGACTGCTTGGAATCATGGCGAAGCTTGAGTCGAACGCTTAGAGAGTAGAGTTCAATGTGAGGCACTACCGCATGGTGTGCAAGAAGATACTGTCACCCATACCTCCAAGAGTGCGAGACGAAATGCCTCGCAGCTGGTGCTTTCGTTGTCTACCAGCACCTGAGATACAGACATGTTGTTGGTAACAAATAATGGATCACTGCATTAGATCTGATACCATACGCCGCGCGCACCCCATCGCAATCCAGAACGAGCGTGTTGAACCATGCTGTCCTACAACCCTCCTGTGCCCCCATTATTGCTGCTATCGGCGACGATACTACACTTGGGCTATACCTGTGCTGTCGATTGCAGTGCACAATAGAGCCAACTTTTCTGTTTTGTTGTATTTCGAATTGCTGTACTTGCGGCTGAAGACGTTTTTTGAAATAAAAGTTTCTGTCGAGAAATTGCACGATTACAAATTTATCATAAGAAAACTTAGAGGCCAGCAGGGCTGAAATCCCTGATAACATATTCAACCCTTTCATTAATTTAATCTTTGGGGTGGTGATACATTGACACTCCTGGTCCAACATTTGAACGTGGTAATATTATCAGCAATCCGAGGAGTCAGTTTCAGGTCGAGCCTAATCAACCCTCCTGACCCCCTTGGTCTTTTTCTAATTCCTTGATGGAGGAGTTTTACTGTGCCCGGTACCGAAGTAGCTCCTTTTTCTTACTTACTGTGGCGAGTGGCTTTTAACTGCCTGCGTAGTTTTTTCTTTTTATAAGCTAAGGCCGCCTTCTTCTACCCACAGGCACGGCAGTGGGTGACCAGGGGGGCTGTAATCTACAAGCAGCCCTGCGCCACAGCGTTTACTGAAAGCGAAGCCTGAAAACTTGCAAGCTCAAAACCCAACACCCTATTGTGTACAATCTGCTATCTACATTAAGGGAGAGCCGGCATAGTTCAGACTATTTGGCCATGATACACGCAAGAAAGGGTTAGGGAGGAACTAATTGAAACACGGCAAACACGTTGGTCTCAGTTCAGCAAGATCAATCTCGTCATGGTGCGCAATAACTAGGTCAGAGTGGGGAGCTAGCGCTGCCTCTGGCAGCGAATTGGTGATGCCGACAGCAAAGGCACCTGGAAGCACCAAAAACAGGGAGCATGAAAAGGCTGGGGAGGTGGTCAAAAAGGGTTGTATGCAGGGGGAGGTGCAGGAGTGAGCAGTTTATCATTGTGCAAACACAAAACCAAAAAGCAGCGTTCTATGTTGTTAGCGAGATCTTTGCACGTGTATGCTGGCATT
>Ga0307951_1002936_pt1 | contig 10722 bp, 7 predicted proteins | sample OrgLakmetagen374_FD_201842 | JGI IMG/M metagenome (GOLD analysis project Ga0307951, IMG submission 201842) | Saline water microbial communities from Organic Lake, Antarctica - #374 | ecosystem: Environmental > Aquatic > Non-marine Saline and Alkaline > Saline | place: Antarctica: Organic Lake... | reverse complement strand
CATGCACGTGCCGTTGGAGCAAAGGGCTTACCCATACAAGTCATAAATGATGCACAGGTGTGTGTGTGTGTGCGTGCGTGCTAGTGTTTTTGCATGTGCCGTTGGAGCAAAGTGTTTACCCATACAGGTCATAATGACGCACAGGTGTGTTTTTTGTGTGTTTGATATGCGTGTGTGCTAGTGTTTGTTTCTCTGTGCTGCTGCCTAAACACTCTCCAAAACATTTTGTGGGTAGAGTGAGCGCGCGTTCATGTGTGGACGTTCAATTGTGCACATGCTTTAGTACAAGCCTCTTGGATGGGTTCAGACCAAGGTACGTCTTGATTTGGATGGATGATCTTGATTTGGATGGATGATAGTTTCCTTGAGTACAGCCTCTCTTCCTTTCGTAGAGGCGAGCACTTAAGGCGCAGGTAAAAAGAAGAAAAAAGAAATGCAGTTAAAATGTAGTGAAAATCGCTTGCCACGTAAATTTCAAAAATGCACTTGAGGTGCAGGTAAAGAAAATAAAAGGAATGCAGTGAAAACTACTTGCCACATAAATTTCAAAAAAGCACTTGAGGTGCAGGAAAAGAAGAAAGAAATGCAGTGATAACCACTCGCCACGTGATTATCAAAATATTTGCAGCTTCAGGAGGACTGACCCGGGTTCTTGCAGCGATCTGGTAGTGATGCCATATGTACTTCGTACCTCTGGTGCAAAAAATAAGGAGTAGAAATAAGGACCAGAAATGAGGATTAAGAACAAAACCGAAAAATAAGGACCTGAATAAGGACTATAAATAGGCCTTATGGTGCAAGAAACAATGACTAGCTGTTGCGCAATTGAATAAGGAATAGCTGATTCGCAATTGTATGAGGACTAGCTGGTGCGCAATGTATTAGGCGATTTAAAGCCCACTGTGACCTATCTCCAAGGACTACATAGGTGCGCACTTTTCTTTTTTGTTACCAACTCTCATCAAGAGCCGGTTTCAGGTCAAGCCTGCAACCCTCCTGATCCCTATTGGTCTTTTTCCTTTTCTCTGTGGTGGAGGAGTTTCACGGTACCCAATATTAAAGTGGCTCCTTTTCCTTAGTATGGGGAGCGTTTTTCACTGCCTGCGTATTTTTCTTTTACTTCCTATTCTTTGTTCCATCTCGGCTAAGAGGGGTTTGTAGGTGCTGCGCCATGGTGCTCCTTCCCTTCATTGGATGTACTGTACCTTTCCAAACTCACCCCGGGTAAATAACGTGTTTTGCCCTCCGGCGTGATATCGGTATCGTTAAATATATTTATTCAGAGGCTCCGGGGTTTCGGGGGTTTGGCGAAAATAAAGTTTGGTGGGTGGCTGAACAGCGATGAGCGGAGAAGGCCCCCCCCCGCTCCCCTCCCAGGCCCCGCCCCAGCCCTAGCACCAAAGCCAGCCCCAGCGTCAGCAGCACCGGTTGCGCCCAAAGGCGTGTTCCAGCAGACATTTAAAAGCTTTTTCGTCAAGTCGACAGCTACAGCAGAGGAAAAAGCAGCGATGCAGCAGCTAAAGGAGAAGCAGCAGAAAGCCGACCTAGCCAGGCTGCAGCAGGCAAAAGAGGAGCGGGCTCAGCGTGAAGCAAATGCACACGCACACGCACAACAAGCGTGAAACAGAAACACACATGCACATGCACATGCACACGCACACACACACAAGCGTGAACACGCACGCACATGCACATGCACACGCACAACAAGCGTGAAACAGAAACACACACGCACACGTACACGCACACAAGCATGGACACGCACGCACATGCACAACAGGCGTGAAACAGAAACACACATGCACACGCACAATCGCGCATGTGCACGCATACACACACACTTGTACAGGCACTGGCTGGGCTATAAGCCCACCAGGGTTGGTGCATGGAAGGCTAAAATGTTTATTTACAGGGTCCGGGGTTTCCCGGGGTTACCTTTAATATTTCTGAAATTTGGGCACCGGGGTGAGTACGGTAAGGTACGGTATTAACATTATCAGCCTTGCCTTTTTTTTCCGTAATAAATAGGAAAATATGTTAGTCAGACCAGCCTGTTTTGAAAGATGGAAAGCCTGAACAAAAAGTGTCGGAAGGGTGTTTGAGAGAAAGAGGGGACCAACTCCAAAATCGTGCGCACCCTGTAACACACACGCACACACGTGCACATACACACACATGCATACAAACGTACACTCACACACATACACATAAAAGCACACAAAAACACACGCACATACACACACACACGCACACACACATACTTACAGAAAAAGGCAAAGTACGCGGTCAGTGCGTTGAACTTTGAGGACGTGAACTCTGCCGTCAAGTACCTATCAGAGGCACTGCACTTGCTGACCACGGATGGTACCCACAGATGACGCCTGCTGCTTTTGTCATATGTTGAAAGACCAGCTTGAGGACTGAAGCTCTGCCGTCACGCACCTGTCAGAGGAGGCGCTGCAGTTGCTGACTAGACAGCTCTCTCAGGCGTCACTCTGCCAGGAGAGGAAAAGATAGAACGAGCTCCGCCAGTAGCGATATCACAGCCAGCATGATTAAGGGAGGAGGTTCAGCAAGTCCCTGCATCAGGCTTGATCAGGCGACCTGCCATGCCTTTCTTTGGAGAAGTAGTGCTATCTTGCTTTCTGGACGCATACGTACAAGGTCTTTGCCATTTTCAGGACTGGGTGCCTCTCACTTGCTTGCATTTTTTCCCCTTGACTATGGTTTACGAACAGAGGGTTAACTGACAGAGAATATTCCTTGGCTTACCCCGCGTATGTCTTGATGTTACTTATAGGCCAGGCGTGTTTTGCAGCTGGTATGATAAAGTAGTAGGCATGGGGCAAGCCTGTCTCTCAGATGTCCATGCAAAATTTTCATGTGAGCCTCCTCAAGAGCTGATTGTGTCTTTTTCTTCAGCCTGTTTTATTGCATACGTGCTTTGAAATATATCGTTGCGTGCCCTCTTGTGATGAGATCAGGACTTGTCTAGATAGTACGTGCGTACTCGTGCTCACACACACACACACACACACACACACACACACACACACACACACACACACAAACACACAAACACACACACACATCCACGCACACACACACACACACACAAATCCACGCACACACACACACACACACACACATCTACGCACACACCTGTTGGCCATAGAGAAGGACACATGGGGCGTGCTTGATACTGATGTCTGAGGGGGACTGTGTGGAGGGCTACTGAGTTCATCATCTGTGCCCGCGCATCAAAAGTCACAGTGAGACATTGTCACTATTGACATTTCAAGTATCTGCAGAGAGGCTGCTCGTGCAGTCAGAGTTGCGCCCCCTGATTGCACGGCCAGCCCTAAGTCATCACAAACATTACAAGGTCAGCCCTAAGTCATCACAACCATTACAAGGTCATCACAACCATTACAAGGTCAGCCCTAAGTCATCACATCCATTACAAGGTCAGCATTCACAAGGTCATCACAACCATTACAACAAGGTCAGCATTACAAGGTCATCACAACCAATACAAGGTCAGCATTCACAAGGTCATCACAACCATTACAAGGTCAGCACAACCATTACAAGGTCAGCCCTATGTCATCACAACCATCACAAGGTCAGCATTCACACTGTGGCATTTCCTGTTTTTTGTTCTCTCTGCCTCACTAGGTCTAACAATCTAACTACTAACAGCGGCGGCCTGTGGGAGTTTCAGAACCGAGCTCATTTTTTGGCAACGAGCAGGACGGCATGTGACTGTCCAATGGAAGGTGGAATTCAATGATGCAAGGCTCAATGTTTAGGGCCTGAGGTTGAGCAAAACACAACGACACTGGCGTGAGGTTGAGCAAAACACAACGACACTAGGCGTGAGGTTGAGCAACACACAACGACACTAGGTAAGAGGTTGAGCAAAACACAATGACACTAGGCGTGAGGTTGAGCAAAACACAACGACAATGGCGTGAGGTTGAGCTAAACACAACGACACTAGGCGTGAGGTTGAGCAAAACACAACGACTGTAATGTCTGTCCCTTGATCTGGAGGAGTTTTACGGTGCCGGCACCAAAGTGGCTCCTTTTTCTAAATCTGAAAGTTAATCTAGGGCACAGGGCACGCTACAGGCTGCCGCTTTGGTGAATAAGTGAGCTCCACTCACAGCATTAACAATCCTGTACTCACATCCTGTGCACAAGTGGGCACAAAACCCCCCACACCATTTTTACCTCCTGCACCCTCTTAGTTGTGATATATATAGTATATAGGATTGGCCAGAACCATACATATGCCATTTGTCCACGATCAATTCATGAGACCAAATTAAAAAATTCAAGTAAATCGTTTTCAGTTCGGAGAAAGATTATAGGAATACTTTTAAATTTTGTAAGGGGCACCTCGCCGGTGTGTTTTGTACCCCTGAGTGCCCAAAAAATACAAATACAAATGTATAATCACAATTTAAATTGCAGTTCGGAGAGGGCTCTGGGAACTATTTTAAGAATTGGTTTCTGGGCCAAATGTTTATTTTTATCTGAACTGATTGTGGACAAACGGAATACGATAACCATATACGATGGATATACGATGGATACATCGTAACCATGTAATATGATGGATATATATATATACGTTTACTTGCCGTGAATTCAGACTGTTCTGGCCAAATCTAGATACCTATATGTTTTAAGTGTCCTTTGCCCCTACCATCCTAGTAGTGTGAAGCTATAAATATCCTTTGCCAGTTAATGGGCAGTTGATGCTTACAACCTAGATTTTTCTTCTTCCACGTCGAGGTCCTTACTGAATTTTGACCCATTGACCCTCATCCACTCCTACTCTTGCTTATCTTTTGCCCAACGCCCCCGCAAACGCACACACGCTTACGTCAGGAAATGGTCCACAGCTGTGGAAGTACACTCTACGTCTGCCTTATTCAGCCTTATCCTTGGCTAGGTGAGTGAGCACCATTCATAAGCATTACCCTAACTAGCGCGCAAGCCCGTCCCAAAGCATATCTCACCTATGTATTGCTTGTGTTTCACAAATGACTCTTGTTTCACAAATGACTCTTGTTTCACAAATGACTCTTGTTTCACAAATGACTCGTGTTTCACAAATGACTCTTGTTTCACAAATGAGTAGGCACGGCATGTGCACTGCAGGGTGTAATTTTCAGCCGTTTCCTTGTACTTTTCAAACCATTAAAACACACAGACAGACACACACACCTGTTACGTCTGTAGCTCGTGTCTCACAAATGAGTAGGCGCGGCATGTGGACTGCAGGGTGTTGTTCTCAGCCGTTTCCTTGTACTTTTAAAACCATAAAAACACACACAGACAGACACACACACACACCTGTTACGTCTGTTCATTGCTCGTGCCTCACAAATGAGTAGCCACGGCATGTGCACTGCAGGGTGTTGTTCTCAGCCGTTTCCTTGTACTTTTAAAACCATAAAAACACACACCTGTTACGTCTGTTCATTGCTCGTGTCTCACAAATGAGTAGCCACGGCATGTGGACTGCAGGGTGTAACCCCCAGCTATTTTCTTGTACTCTTCAAACCATAACAACACACACCTGCTACGTCTGTTCATTGCTCGTGCCTCACAAATGAGTAGCCACGGCACGTGGACTGCAGGGTGTAACCCTCAGCTATCTCTTGTATTCTTTACACACCAATTCACACACCCATCTTGTTTTGCTCGCAGCACTTTCTGCCACATGCCCACGTGCACAACACATGCCTCTGCACAAAGAAAATGCGGAGCCTTCCCACAAAGCAATGCAACCCATTCCAGCGCACACCACGCTCTGCTACACACCGATCTCGTAGCAATGCAACCCATTCCAGCGCACGTCACGCTTGGCCTACACAACAGTCTCATGGCAATGCAACCCAATCCAGCGCACACCACGTCTGCTACACACCGATCTCGTAGCAATGCAACCCATTCCAGCGCACGTCACGCTTGGCCTACACAGTCTCATGGCAATGCAAATCATTCGAGCGCACACCACCATCTGCTAAACACACACCAATCTCGTAGCAGCGCACACCACCATCTGCTCAACACACACCAATCTCGTAGCAATGCAACCCATTCCAGCGCACATCACGCTTGGCCTACACAACAGTCTCATGGCAATGCAACCCAATCCAGCGCACACCAGCATCTGCTACACACCGATCTCGTAGCAATGCAATTCAATCCAGTGCACACAATGCAACTCAATCCAACGCACACCACGCTCTGCTACACACCGATCTCGTAGCAATGCAATTCAATCCAGCGCACACAATGCAAATCATTCCAGCACACACCACGCTCTGCTACACACCGATCTCGTAGCAATGCAATTCAATCCAGCGCACACAATACAACTCAATCCAGCGCACACAATGCAACCCAATCCAGCGCACACCACGTCTGCTACACACCGATCTTGTAGCAATGCAACCCATTCCAGCGCACGTCACGCTTGGCCTACACAACAGTCTCATGGCAATGCAAATTAATCGAGCGCATACCACCATCTGCTACACACACACCGATCTTGTAGCAATGCAATTTAATCCAGCGCACGCAATGCAACCCAATCCAGCGCACACAATGCAACCCAATCCAGCGCACACCACGCTCTGCTACACACCGATCTTGCAGCAATGCTACCCAATCAGCGCACGCCACGCTCTGGTACACACCTGTCGCATGATTTCGGTACCAAGGCAGTAACGACGTAAAGCGAGCAAGCAAGCTCCGCAAGCTGCTCACTCTGCTTTTGCCGCTGTCAGACTGTTGCATGCAGAGAGCTGTATCTGAGGCATCTTGGGCGTTTTTGCTGGTTCCCTTGGCCTCCATTTGACTGTCCAAGTGCGTGCACGTGTACGTGTGTGTGCGTGTGTGTGCGTATGTTTGTGTGTGTACGTGTGTGTGTGTACGCGTGTGTGTGTACGCGTGTGTGTGTGTGTGTTTGCGTGTGTGTGTGTGTGTGTGTGTGTGTGTGTGTGTGTGTGTGTGTGTGTGTGTGTGTGTGTGTTTGTGAATGTGTGTGTGTGTGCGCGCGCGCTGCACAGGCATGTGTGTGCATGCACATTTGTGTGTCAAACTAATTCAGGATGTCATACACAGAAAACCAACAAGTGAGTGACAAAAGAGTCACTTACCACTGATAGGACTGAAAAGCAAGAATTGCTACTTTTTGTTATAACACGCATCAAATCACGGCCTTTACTTGGTCCTATATTTCAGATTGTAATGCAGTCGTTAGGCAGTGGCAGAACACAAAGGTTGGTCTGTATATACCTATATATACATAGACTTTTACCTTGCAATCTTGGGAGGCAGCATGACGTGTAGAAGGTCGCGCACGGTGCTGCATTCCAAACATATGTGTGTGTGTGTGTGTGCGTGTGTGTGTGTGTGTGTTGTTGTGTGTGTCTCCGTTGTTGTCTGTTATCCATGTCCGTTATCTATGTCCGTATTTTTGTGTGTGCACGTGTGCACGTGTGCACGTATGCATTTTATGATTTTATGTGTGTGTACGCTAGATGGGCTCTGTGAATGCATATCGTAAGTGTATGTGTGCCTGATCACTCCAACTTTAAGTGCAAGAGCTGCAGCGTATAGAGTTCAGGAGGTGTTCCACACAAGCAATGAAGCTGCTCCCCACAGTATCAAAGGGATAACCTTTCAATGCCAGGAATAGCATTTCCACCCTTTTTCATTACGAGCATGCAGGCCAGATGTCCCCGAAAGAATATAAAAGATTGAGCATGAGCATGCAGGTCTAACGACCCTGTATTACTTCATGGATACCAGGAGTAGCTGATATTGCACAGCCCTCACAAAATCTGTTTCATTGACACATGTTTTGCACATGCAAAAATCTGTCACGTTGCATTTGCAACTCTGTTTGTCTGCAACTTGCAGCTGTGCTAGTAGCGGTACAAAAAGGCCACACTGAAATTGCAACAGACAGTGCCTCATCCCTCTTTTAGATTAGAAAACAGCTATCAAACCCAATGGCTGTACTCCACCACTTGCACAGGGAATTACTCAAGAACATCGTAACTTTGATCCAATTCTCACCTTCTACTATCACTTTCTACAAAGTGAAATCTCACTCTGGTATTACTTGCAATGAGGGTGCAGACCACCTAGCACACAAAGCAGCGATCAATCAAATTTCTGACGTTTCCCTCCCGCCAGCTACTGACCCCTTCTACGACCTGTTCTGGCTAAGCGTTCCAAACAAAGTTGGCTCCCATGCAGAAGAACTACGGGTTTTGACTAACCTGCAAGACAAACTAAAACATCACATGCTCGCCCACCATTACCTTGGTGAAGCCAACACTAACACAGATACACTGCTTTACAAGCTCTGGCAAAAATTGCATGATACGCCTCAGAGTGCAGCACAGCCCGAATCTCGCACAAGGCAAGCTACTGCAAAGCCCCTTGCGCATGCCCAATTCAGTAACAAGTTTTAGTCCATGCCAAATGTGACTTTTAAGGAACAGGAACAAGTCCTTAAGTACAGGATATTACAATACACACAGTCAAACACACCAAAAGATTTAGCCATATGACAGGTCCTGCCACCTGCCCTTTGCGCTCCACACATACTCCTTAGGTGCAACAACCAAACTCTGAAAAGAATGCATATAAACTGACACCACCACGCAGTTAGCCTTTGCTGTGAAGAGATCAGTAAAGGCAAGCTGGGCTCAGCAATTTTTACAATGGATGCTTGTAACAGTGAAAGTTATCTGACCTTAACATTGAACCACCCGATGACATTGAAAGAAACATCCCTGACTGAGTTTTCCCAACACAACAAAACCTTCCAACTAGACATCAAAGTCGTCCAGATGGCGTGTTAGTTATGCCCATTGAGGGAAGAGGCAGGCACTTAGATCCCAAACAGATTCCCACGAGGGACAAAGACGTACATCTTGTAGAATTCAAATTCTGCTCAGACATAAACCCGCAACAGACATTAGAAATAGCGCACATCCAACATCAACCTCTTATCCAGCGTCTACAAACAAGGAGCCTCCGAGCCATCTCTCGAAGAAATAACAAAGTCACTCTTCATGTCATACTTCTTGGAGTCGGGTGCACAATCTATAATCAGTACCATAACTCCTCTACTAAACTTGGGCATCCCCACGCACAAAGTGCACCAACTAGCTACTAAACTACACTGCCATGCAATAAAAAGCTTAAACAAGATCACAAAAACAAGACATATAATACACTTTAACAACAGCAACAGTGATAATGGGGGATCTGGAAGGGGGGGTACTAGTAGAGCGGCTGGCTTCAGGAGGGCTGGGCGCAGGCCGGATCGCATGGCTGACAACCCGCCGGATCCTCATTAGTCTCTGTTGTTTCTCTTTTTTGTCTTTTGGTGGGGCTCTGGCTAGTGCTAGCACTAGTTGAGAGCCTTTCCTTAATGCACGCTGGTGAATTCCAGTGTAGACTTTCACTTTTACTGTTTGTCTGACACTAATCCTGCCTGTGCAAAATCTGTATCTTTGACACAAATTTTGCACGTGCAAAATCTGTTTCTTTGCATTTGCAACCTCTGTTTGTCTGTCACTATTCCTGCCTGAGCAATCTCTGTTTCTTTGTCATGAGATCTGCACGTGCAATATATGCTTCTTTGCAATTGCAACCTCCGTTTGTCTGTCACTGATTCTGCCTGTTCAATCTCTGTTTCTTTGTCACTTTCCTTGCACGTACTGAGCCTCACTCCCCAATCTCATAATCTGGTAGCTTTACGGCATACACAGACACTTAGCTCTTTGGCGTATGCACACACACACTCAACTATATGGTGTAAACACACACCTAGCACCATGGCGCACACACACTTAGCTCTATGACGCGCGCACACACACACACACACACACACACACACACACAAGGCTCTATGGCGTAAACACACACTTATATATATGGCGCACACACACTGAGCTCTTTGGCGTGCACACATTTAGCTCTATGGCGTACACACATTTAGCTGTATGGTGTACGCGCGCACACATACAGCTGTACGCCTTACACACACTCATATCAAGATTTTCTATTGCTTACACACACTCAGCTCTAGACTATCTATGGTTTACAAACACTGCAAGGGTCATCTATGTACACGTAAACATACTTATCCCAAGATCGTCTATAACTCTGGCACACTCAAATTACAGCATTCCAAGAATTACCTGTACGCACGAGACTGAGCAATTCTGGCACACTCAAAGTACAGCATTCCAAGAATTACCTGTACGCACGAGACTGAGCAATTCTGGCACACTCAAAGTACAGCATTCCAAAAATTACCTGTACGCACGAGACTGAGCAATTCTGGCACACTCAAAGTACAGCATTCCAAGATTACCTGTACGCACGAGACTGAGCAATTCTGGCACATTCAAAGTACAGCATTCCAAGAATTACCTGTGCGCACGAGACTGAGAAATTCTGGCACACTCAAAGTACAGCATTCCAAGAATTACCTGTACGCACGAGACTGAGCAATTCTGGCACACTCAAAGTACAGCATTCCAAGAATTACCTGAAAACACAAGACTGAGCAATTCTGGCACACTCGAACTACAGCATTCCAAGAATTACCTGTAGACACGAGACTGGGCAATACTGGCATACTCAAAGTACAGCATTCCAAGAATTACCTGT
>Ga0307951_1002925_pt1 | contig 10745 bp, 9 predicted proteins | sample OrgLakmetagen374_FD_201842 | JGI IMG/M metagenome (GOLD analysis project Ga0307951, IMG submission 201842) | Saline water microbial communities from Organic Lake, Antarctica - #374 | ecosystem: Environmental > Aquatic > Non-marine Saline and Alkaline > Saline | place: Antarctica: Organic Lake... | reverse complement strand
GGAGACCCATTCCGCGTCAAGCGTACAGTCTCCGAAGGGCGGATGGCCCTGCCAACGCCCTTTGAACCAAAAAGAAAAAAGGCCCGCGTGAGGGCCTCGTTTCGGGTTCGCGATGTGCAAGTGGCGGGGAGGACAACCCTTGGAAGTCAAAGCGCTTCCAGATTTCTCTCAGCCGCCTGTCCGGCGGGGAGGAAGAATGGCGGCGGCTGTTGGAGCGCCCGATTTCTCTCAGCCGCCTGTCCGGCGGGGAGGGATGAAGCCGAAATGCGCCGCATCGGCCAGAATCTCTCAGCCGCCTGTCCGGCGGGGAGGTGGCGCATCGCGCTATCCGCCTTTTCCTTGATTCTCTCAGCCGCCTGTCCGGCGGGGAGGGCGCAGGGCTCTGAATGTTTTGTCACCGCATGTCTCTCAGCCGCCTGTCCGGCGGGGAGGGCCAGCGACCGCATGGCGGCGCTTGCCGTTCGTCTCTCAGCCGCCTGTCCGGCGGGGAGGAGAAGCTGCGCCAACCAAATCTGATAGTCACGTCTCTCAGCCGCCTGTCCGGCGGGGAGGGCGGTGTGGATCTGCGCGGGCTGGAGTTTGTGTCTCTCAGCCGCCTGTCCGGCGGGGAGGGTGAAAAACCGACACCAGCCGTTCCGCCGCATGTCTCTCAGCCGCCTGTCCGGCGGGGAGGTTTTCATATTTGCCCATGCGCCACGCCAGCAGTCTCTCAGCCGCCTGTCCGGCGGGGAGGGTTTTGCGCCTCGTTCGCTCCGATTTCTTCCGTCTCTCAGCCGCCTGTCCGGCGGGGAGGGGAGGTTCTGCGCGTCCGGCCGGCTGCGCATATCTCTCAGCCGCCTGTCCGGCGGGGAGGGACTGTCAACCGGCTCGATGCGCAGTGTCAGGTCTCTCAGCCGCCTGTCCGGCGGGGAGGGAAACCGGAACGAGTTTCAAGCAGGCACTTTGTCTCTCAGCCGCCTGTCCGGCGGGGAGGGTTGTCGCGGAAATTAACGCGCTTGGGCAAATTCTCTCAGCCGCCTGTCCGGCGGGGAGGCGCGACGGTGGAAAGCCTGACCGCGCCGATCTTCTCTCAGCCGCCTGTCCGGCGGGGAGGTAAAGCCTTCCAGATCGGCGGGCTGCACATCAAGTCTCTCAGCCGCCTGTCCGGCGGGGAGGGTCTTTGTGCGGGAGGGCACGTTCGAGGATGATCTCTCAGCCGCCTGTCCGGCGGGGAGGAATATGAGGCGATCTATACCGCCCTGTCTATTTCTCTCAGCCGCCTGTCCGGCGGGGAGGGGACCGCACCCGGAACCCGGGTTTCGCTTCATTCTCTCAGCCGCCTGTCCGGCGGGGAGGTCCGGGTCCAGCGGGGCCAGCTTATGGCCAGTTCTCTCAGCCGCCTGTCCGGCGGGGAGGGCGTGGCCGTAACCCCCAGCCCCTTGGCGTTGTCTCTCAGCCGCCTGTCCGGCGGGGAGGGGCTTGGCCCCTTGCGAGTAGTAAAACCATTGTCTCTCAGCCGCCTGTCCGGCGGGGAGGTCTGAAAACGGCTGCGATAAACTCAGCCTTGATCTCTCAGCCGCCTGTCCGGCGGGGAGGCATGGTGGGGCTGACGTGATCCGCGCCTATCTTCTCTCAGCCGCCTGTCCGGCGGGGAGGGCCTCGACCACCGAGATCGTGGTCAGCCATGTTCTCTCAGCCGCCTGTCCGGCGGGGAGGTTTCCGGCGGTTCTTGAAGGGGATCAAGTATGTCTCTCAGCCGCCTGTCCGGCGGGGAGGCTTCCGTTTTCTCGAAGAAGAAAACGGACTCAAGAGCTTATGCGTTGACCTTCACAGTAACCATCTTTTCAAAGAGCGCGGGTAAGCCTTTGAATTCTCTAAGCCTTCCCAAAGGCCTCGCAAAGATCCTCGAAAGAACCCCGTGTGAACCCCGTGAACTCAGTATATGTCACCGGCGGGTCAGGAACAGCCTTGTAGTCCGGAATTTCCACCCGCATGAGGCGACTCACATTTGGTGGTGTCAGTTCATGGCCTTCCGAAAGCTCGATCCACGCTCGTTCCGTGATGGAGCCGAACAAATGGCACCCACGCACCGCGCCCTGACCGAAGGTCGCAGCGTTAACCGAACACGGCGCACTCTGACGGGTTCCGGGCGCAAGATCCCTGTACCAGGTCGCGCTCTGGAAATCGTCGCCGACGAGCTTGTAAAGTATGGAACTCTTATCGGATCTGCGAAATCGACGCACGCGTGCCATGCGTTGCGTCATCCGGGCGTTCAGGCGGTGGATGTAACGCCCCAGCGGCGCGTCCGCGGCATCCCTGTCGGCCGCCACGAGCTTCCGCCGCACCGCCACCTCCGCGTCCCGTAGCGGGAAGTTTCCCTGATCCGAGAGGATCGGGGCGGCATTGATCACCGACAAGTCGGTGGTTCCGGCAAGTTCCGAGAAAAGGCGCCTTGCGAAGCCATCGAGGTGGGGGGTCGCAACGCGCGTGTCTTCCGGCAACGGCGTTTCCACGCCAGGCCTCGTCAGCTTGCCGTCCTGCATCGCGATCGGGCTGCGGCCCAGAATCAGAACATTGACGTGGTGGCCGAAGGTCGGCCTGTGCCGGCGGACACGACCAGAAGCCTGAATGATCGACCGCGTCGAAATTGGATCCAGGATCGCCCAATCGAAGTCCAGGTCGTTCCCGGTCTCGATGACCGGCGATGTCACCAGGACGATCTCGATCTCCCGAACTCCGGTGTCGGATGCCGTCCTGAAAAGGTCCTCTGCGTGACACAGAGACCGCAGGCCGGCTTCCGGATCATCACCCTTGCGGGTCAGCGCCCTTTTCAGCCGGGACTCGATCCAACCCCGGTGGAGCCGGGGAAACTGGGAATGCAGGCAGAGGGTGACCCGCAGTCGACCATCAATCTGGCCCGAACGCAGCTGCGCTGCCAGAGCCGCGGTATGAGCAATGCGGGTCATCCGGATCATGCCGAAGGACACTCTGAACCCGTCGATCTCCACGGCGTTGAGGTCGTGCAGCCTGTGGCAGGCGTCATCGACCTGGTCCAGCATCGGCTGCCACCCGTCGCAGGGTGGCAGAATCTCCCCCCGGCGCGCAGGCTCGGCCGCAGCAAGCGCGTCGAGGGTCACGGCGCTGCTGGCCGCGAATATCTCGGCAAAACTTTCCCCGCCGGCATTCGTCTTGCAGGAGCCAAGTGCATCGCCCGTCACGAGCAGGTTCACGTGATCGCGCAGCCCACGCGCAGCCGCAAAGTGCGACCAGCCCTGGCCATAGGCTGCGTGCAACGCCTCGGCGATGTCCGGCGTGAGCGTCGCCGACATGATGATCACGCGCCGTCCCGCAGTCGCGGCCTGGTAGACGAGGCGGCCGATCGCGGCGATATCCTCACCGTCGAATTGGTCGATCTCGTCGAGGATCAGATCCGACGTGGCCACTCGAAGTGCCTGGACCAGATACCGGGAATTGACGGGCGACGCGACTCCCATCAAGTGGTCAATGGTTCCCACCATGACCGGCGGCGTGAGGAGCTGTCGCCCGGCCGTGGCCCGCGCTCCGGCGGCCTCGAGCACACGGTCGCAGAACGCAGGCAGCCCGCGGCTTGTGTCGACGGAGAGCGTGCGCAGCCAGTCTTCTTCCCGCTCATCCCCTGGGTCTGGCACGCTGCCCCTCGCCATTTCGACTCTCAGCCAATCCGGAATATCGATCAGGCTCTCCGAGCCGGTGCCGTCGGCATCGCCACTATCCTCGCCATGGACGAAGCTCAGCGGCGCCTGGCCAACGAGCACGGAGACGTCCTGATCGTTGAAGCCGAGATCCGAGACGTATTCATCGGCTGATTGGGTAGCCAGAACGCGCAAACCGAGGCCCAGGCTCATGCGGAAGTACCGCCTTTCAGGACGCGCGTCGCCAAGCGCCGCCCCGGCGAGGATCGTCGGCGCAGCCCGACTCTTGCCCGTGCCGGTGCCGGCCATGAGACAGGCAAGGAACCCACCCTCGGAATTTTCGCATAGAGACCGCGCTGCGCGGGTAGCTTCGGCCTGCCACAGGAACCGGGGATGGTCGGCTGGTTGCGGAAAGGCGATGTTGATCGGCGCTTGGCTTTCGTCGAGAGCCGGAAACCCATCCGCGTATCTCTGGAAGAGTTCCACAGCATGGCGCGACGCGGCATATACGCGGCGGATATGTTGGCTCAGGCTGTCTGCAGGCTGAGGTCTTGTGTGACCATCGACTCGGATCGTGTTGGCCAGGTGATCCGCCGTTGTTTCCGATGGCCGTTTCTTCCAGGATCCGAAATGATCGGCCATCATCAGGGCGGCGCGCAGATACACTTCCACCCCGATGACAGACCGGTCGGGTTGCAGTATGGCCGCTTCCTTTCGAAGCGCTTCGATCCACCATGGCTCGTACCAGAAAGGGACACCCGGCGCGATCGCCAGGTCGCGTGCAGCAACGAACCCTTCCGTGGGCCGCACATGACGTTCGGCAAGCGCTTTCAGAAGATCGCTGTCGCCTTCAGGCAGACGGTGATGGGTCAGGATCAGCATCCCTATGGCGTGTGCAAGGCTCTCTTCCCGGTCCATGAACGCGAATCCCAGCGGACGGCCCGGGGACACGACAAAGGCGCGAAGCCGGTCGACGACCATTGCACAGGCCGCGTCGACCGACCCGGATGTTAGATCGGCGAGGGCGGTCGGCAGATCGGCGTCCGGTATCTTGCCGAAAAGGTGGTCCCAGACCGCCGCGGACAGCAGTTCGTGCCGAACCGGGTCCGCCTCCGGATCACCTCTGTTCAAAGCGCGGTACAGTTTCTCCTGGAAAAGCCTGGTGGCTTTCCCGAGATCATGGAACAGGGCGGCAATCCGGACGACAGCCTTGCTCGTGGCCTCACCTGCGTGCATGTCTTGCGACGTCCTGAACAGGGCCGGGCGCGCGGCGATGGGCGCAATTCCGGTCTCGGAGAAGGCGTGCCGCGCACCGATCCGCACGATCGGAACGCGGCTTTCATGCGCACTGCGGATTTCGTGGATGACCACTGCGGTGTTGCGCGAGGCCTTTTTTCGAAGCTCGCGCGACACCCGGTCCAGGCAGGCATTGGTTGCTTTGCCTCGCCACGTGCGATCCCCGATCCGCCAGAAATACCGATCGAGCACCTGCGCGACACGGTCACGTGCACGCTTCGAGGAACGGCAGACAGCAATGACCTCACGCATTGCCCGTCTCGGCTTTCGGAAGCCCGGCGGCGATCATTCGGTTCACCGTGGCCACGGCCTCCTTCAGGATTTCCCGGTCGTCGAAGGCATCGATCATACGCGCCCGGAACGTCTTCTCGGGCATCTCGTCTCTTTTCGATACCGTGGAGGCGAAGGCGAGAGGCAGGACGAGAGCATCCTTGAACCCGTCGGCAAGATCGAAGACAAGGCCGCCGGCCCGCGTCTTGCCGTGGAAGACCGACATGTGCGGCGGAATTCCGAGTGCCCAGAGCGCCGCACCGGCCATCCCGTAGCAGAGATAGTTGCCATGATCGATGAGATGGTTGACCTGCCTGACCGGGTCCTTCAGGTCGGTCGCCCCACCTGATCCGGCGTCGCGCCTGAAGGCTCCCGTTTTCGAAAGGCCCGACAAGCGCGCGAACTCCGCGTAACAGGCCTTGGAGAACTGACCCTCGACACCGAGCAGCTGCTGAACGTCGCCCACGTCTTCGAGATCCGCTTCGAGCTTGCGGCAGATCGTCGTGAGCGCCGATGCATCCCGGACCCGAAGGAACCGCTTGGTATAGGTGCCGCCGATCGTCTTCATGCGCTCGGCCCGGTCCCGCATAACCGTCTTCGCCGCAGCCAGAGACCGCGCGGGCTTCTGGTAGACCGGCAGAATCTCTCGGAAATGCCGGGTCGCGGTGTAGGTCGTCAGACTGCCCATATGCAGGGGTGAGCCACCCGAGCCCGTGACCGCGAGATGCACGCCCTCCTCACCGAGAAGGCGCATGGCGTCCTGGGTGATCGACGTGCCCTGTCCCATGAACAGAACCGCGAGGTTGACATGCGGGATGTTGTACTCCCGGTGGTGTTCGTCATCGGCGATATGGTAGACGATGCGTCCATCTTCGACCCGGATGCGGGCGCGCTCGAGATACAGCGCGCCTTCCCGATCGGTCGCGAGCAGGCGTGGCCCGCCCCTATGCCGCATCATGCGCCTCTCGCGCCGCGTCCGGCAGGACGGGAAGCACAGCTTGGCCTCCGGCGGTCGGGCTGGAAAATCCATAAGTGCTTACCATGAGCGGGGCGTCCGACATCTCGGCGATCATCTGGCGAACATGCAAGACAGATTCGCCGTAGTGCAAGGCAAGGACCGACAGGTCATTTGCCTTTAGCTTGGCGCGTTTCTCCTGCCAAGGCTTTCCGCGCCGTTTGGCGCGCGCCTTGTTCCGGCGCAGCCAGCCGGCGGTGTGTTTCTCGCATGCGCGGTCCCGCACATAGGCAGCCCCGGTCTCGCCTGGCTCGAGGAAAGCCTCGTCGATTTCCGCTGGCTTTAGCATGCCGCGGCGCATCAATGACGTCAGGCCGTCGAGGGCCAGAAAGGCGGAGAGACACCGCTCCGATCCGATCAGTTCGACCTCATGCCCAGGCAGCATGCAGTTCCGCCCCATGCGCATCATGGGAAGCGCGACGGCAATGAAGTCCTCGGTGGAGCCGTGGCGATTGGCATGGTGCACCGCTTTCAGCGTCGTTGCGAGGACGTCACCGCTCGCGCCAAGCTCGATGACGGCCCGGACCGGAGAGATCAGGAGGCGGGCAGTTCCCTGGCACCGCCCCTGTCCCGTGTTCAGCTCGCCGCTCATCCGTTTGCCTCCACCTTCTTGCCACTGGCACCAAAAACGCCGCCGCGCACGAGGTTGGCCATGACGAAATGCACATCGCCCGAAAGGTCGGCCGGGCCGCCCGCGGCTTCGACGGCGTCGAGGAGCGGCTGGGCCTTGGCCCGCAGGTCGTAGAAGCTGTTCTTTATTCCGCCGTTGTTGGATGCGTTGCGCAGAACATCACTCGCTTCCTGAACACCTCCGTAGGGGTTGACGGCAATCGCGGCCGGATGCGTGTCGCTGCCATGCCATATATCGATGTGACGCAGCGCGGCGCCGATCTTCTGGCTGTGCATTGAGGCCTGACCAATTGTGCGGTCACCGATACGCGTTGGGAGCTTCGCGTAGATGCGGCTCAATTGATCGTCCTTTTTCGCATCGCGCACATATTCCTGCGACGGGAAGATCTCCTGACCGGCTTCCATGGCTGCGTTCCAGCGCACCTGAACTGTGACCGCCTCTTTGTCCTCGTTCGACAGGCCCCTGGCGATGCCCATGATGAGAGCATCAAGATCCTCCGCGCTGCCCTCCGAAAGTGCATTAGCCATGGCGTCAGTCCCTTCTGGTTCCTCCAGGTTGACCGCAAAAGGATCAAACACGATCTCGCGGCCCTCGAACTTGACTGTGACGGTCATGTCATCCGACTGGAACCGGTTGCGCCAGGCAAAACGGGCATTGGCGATGTTCCAGGCAAAGAGTTCGGCGAGGACCGCGTAGCCACCGGCAGCCTTGTAGCCCCGTGCCAGGCGCGCATGCGTGTCGCCGACCTCCGTGCTACCGCAGGCATGCGGACGAAGCGACAGGGGCATGAAACGAATGGAAAAGGACAGCTCCACGCCGTCATGGCCCTGCGGGATCACCGCGTATTCCACGGATTGCGGGTTGCTCTTGCCGGGGTTCTTGGCCTTGTCCTCCGAAGACTGCCCTCGCACTCCTTTTTCGTGAACCTCGATCGGGGTCTTGATCCCTTCATCCGCGGACCTCGTGGCGAAGAAGAGCCCTTCGGTGATCTGAACTGACCGGGCATAGGCGAGCATGCCCGTCTCGAACGACGGGCCGGTGGGTGCTTTAGCCATGGACGATGTCCTCCTTGTGAATGGCGTCGGGCAGGTAGGCGGGATGTCCGAGAACGAAATCGCCCTCGGCATGCCAGGACCAGAACAGAAACGTCAGCCCCTCTTCGGAAAGATCGGTCAGGCGCGTACTGCGCACGGAAACGAGTTCCGCGATCCCCAGGAGCGGTTCCGCGAATACGTGGGGCAGGCTCGGGTCACGCCGACGAATCCGAGCCGGTGCGGTCTCCGGATCTTCGAGAAGCCGGTATCCCGCGGCCACAGGGACGATCCATCCCGCCCCGGGGAGACGTTCCTTCGGAAGGAGCATGTCTGCTATCGCCGAGAGGCTGGCCTCGTCTCCGGCGCTGATTTTCAGGCGTTCGGGAACCCGGGGCTCGGGCCGGACCATGGCGTATCCCCGGCGAAAGCCCCGGAACGCCGATCCATCGGCTGTGACCTCCGTTACCATGATCCGATCGTTCTGAATGATGCCGCCGGCGACACGGCGACGCATAATGGCAGCTTCGACGTCCGACGTGCTGTCGCAGCCTGGTAGATCAAGCAAGAGGGACACCTCGACCGTGCCGGTCAGGTCTTCCATTGTTTCGATCGGGGTGAACACGCCGGACTTGTTTTCCATCTCCGGTTTCGTGCGACCGTCCGAAACCGTGACCGCATGCAGGACGGGGATCACGCGCCCGCTCCACGGCGTTAACCCCAGATCACGCATGAGCGCGTCGGCCAGGCCGATGAAGGACAGCGGACTCGGCAACCCCGCCGCGTAGTCGTTCATGAGCAGGTTGACACGGGATGCACGGATGTTTTTCGCAGAGAAGATCATGCAAACGGAACTTTCTCGTCAGTGGCCAGGCGTGACGAGCGATTGTCGAAATGCGGGCTCGTCAGTGCCTTTCGCGCCTTGGGAAAAGTATCCTCCGGCCAGCGCCGACGGATGAGGACGAGATCCGGCTTCGGCAAAACGGCGAGCGACGCAGGATCCGCCCCGATCTCTTCCGCCACCAGGATTGCTTCCTCGTGTGTTTCCGCGATGAAATCGTTCGCATCCCGGATAAGGCGGTCCGCGGTCCGGTCCAGCGCGGTACGGGTGTTGCGGTCGTTGTAGCGCGCATCCGCCTCCAGCATGTCCGCATAGCGCAATACCCAGTCTGCGACGGCCGTGTCCCGCCAGCGCGGGAAGGATCCGCCAAGGACGTATCTGCGGAGCTCCGCGTCGAACTGTTCCAGCACCGGGGGCATAAAGGCCATGATGCGGCGCCGTGGGCCGCCTATTGCGCCGGAAATGTTCTGGGGCTTGGAACTAATCGATTGGTTGAGAAAGGCGCCATGTGGAACCTTGACGCTTTCTGCCCTGCGGCGCTCGTACAAGGCGTTGATCACGCCCTTCATTCCCATGAAAGCACTCGCTGGCGAGACGGGAGTGATCTGCAGATCGGTGTTGTCGGGTCGCGGCACGAAGATGACCGGGAACTCGCCGGCAGCAAGCTTGGTGATGGTTTTCGGTCGCTCGAGAAGGGCCGCACGCATGGCGTCGAGCACGTCTTGGCCAAAGACAAGGGCGAACGCCTCGAGTATGGTCTTGGACACCTCATCGGGGTTCATGACGTCGTCGACGATGCATCGGGTCGAATGGCCCATAATTTCCAAGGGGCGGTAAAGCAGCTTGCAATAGGGGATGTCTGGCGCATTGGTCGAGGGCAGCACCTTCGGTCGGCGGTTTGCAGACGGCGAATCGATATAGAGGCAAGCCTCGTCGCCCACCGCTCGTGCGCTGACCAACTTGAGCAGATGCGACCCGGATTTTTCGCAGACGCGGGCCGCGATCTTGGACGTCAAACGTGTCTTTAGCTGAGCCTGCATCAGGCGGAATTCGTCGGCAACAGCATTCAGCGCAATGGGGCGACCCACCGCCTTGAAGGATAAGAGGTCTTCAGCCTTCAAGGTTTTTTTGCCTGGTGTTCCTGAGGAGTCTTCAATCATCGGCATCTCCGGTGGCAATGCCAGAAGGGTAGACATTGATTTTTTGTTAGCCTACCCTGAAAAACTTGCAATTTGCAATTATTAGAGAGCCGGAATGCAAAATTTCAGACTCGGATGGATAGAGGCTTGCGTCAGATATGCCGGGCGTTTCGGTGCCCGCGAAAAGGTCGGGTATCAGCAGTTCTTCGGCATCTCGGAAGCATCGGCTTCACGAGATCAAGAGGCTTTTCAAAGGTATTTCGAGCATCGTCATATGATTGAGATCTTCAGAAAGCGTCCTGACGGCCGTCCTGCCGGTGGTCGTTTGACACTGATTGACGATGTCGAACTGGTCCCAGACATCCAGTTTCCGAGCATGCCTTCCATCGATCGCTGGCTGGAAGACATTTTCGGTCGGAGCAGGTTCGAGCAGACAGGCATCTTCAGGGCAGATCCCCATCAGCATGTCATGCGCTTCGTGATCCAAGGCATCGAGGATCGTCGAGTGTTGAGCATCGCCTACCATTCCCGGAGCGGGGACAGCATTCGCAAAATCTCCCCCCATGTCATCGTCAAGGTCGCTGGGCGGTATCACGTGCGCGCCTACGATCACGCGAAGAACGATTATCGTGACTTCGTCCTCGTCCGAATCCTAAATGCAACTCATTCGGATAGCGAACATGAAAGATACACCGACGCGGCTCTCGACGAGGATTGGCATTGTCATGTCGAAGTCGTGGTTCAGTGTAGAGCGTCAACCACCTTGTCCGCGGGCGACAACCACCTTGGCCGGTTTTCAGGCCGCTGAGGTTGGCGTTTTTGTTGATTTTCTCGGTTAGGTTTCTCCTTCATTTTGGTTGTCGGTGATGGTT
>Ga0307951_1002920_pt1 | contig 10755 bp, 9 predicted proteins | sample OrgLakmetagen374_FD_201842 | JGI IMG/M metagenome (GOLD analysis project Ga0307951, IMG submission 201842) | Saline water microbial communities from Organic Lake, Antarctica - #374 | ecosystem: Environmental > Aquatic > Non-marine Saline and Alkaline > Saline | place: Antarctica: Organic Lake... | reverse complement strand
CCCCCCCCCAGCCTGACCTGCAGGGTTTCCGATGACAGATGCCCCAGAGCCCAAATCCGAGCCCCAGTCAGCAAATAAGCATCCTGACATGACAGAAACCAGGGGCATCTGCACCTCTGCTGTTCCTTCCAACCAACGCCGACCGCTGCCTAAACCACCCTCTGCATGTATATGTGCATGTGTATGTGCATGTGTGTGGTGTGTGCGTGCGTGCGTGTGTGTGTATGTGTGTTTGCGTAATTGTGTGCATATGCATGTGTGTGGCCGGGTATGTGCACTCCTACAGACAGGCACAGTACGCACAAATCTGACGCTGCATCAGTCACCGTACCTGCGTACCCACGCACTGAGTTGGTGCCTCCAATGGGGAAGGCCTCATAAGGAGGAAGGTCTCCATGTACCATTCCCCCGCGCCCTCTTAGGTGCAGGGTTAGGGGCCCTGTGTGCATGTGTGCGTGTGTGTGCGCGTGTGTTTGTGTTTATATTTGTCAGGCTTGAGCGACTACGCCGTCTTAGAGCAATTGTGACCATAATTATGGTTCCATACCGTATTACGCCGTATCGTACTGCTCTAAGACAGTGGAATTGATTAGTACTATCTCAAACCGTACAGGACGGTAGCCACCGTACAGGACGATTGCGACCATAATTTGGCCGTTTGGCTCCAATTTTGGCCCCAATCAATTAATTTCTTTTTGCAACAATTATTTATGAATTGAGTTACGAATCATGAACAAGGAATCAAGTACTGCGTCCGACTTTGAGTTTCCATACAAGCCACTGCTAGGCCCTTCCACCAAGCTGATGCAGCCCCAACCCAGCTTCAGGGTCGTTCAGGGAAGCACTGTGTGTCGTCAACACGTGAGAGGAGTATGCTGGAGGTGGATATGGTGTTGGGGCGATGAGGCCTTTCTGAGGCCATTTTTGCACTGGCAGTGCCAGCTTGACACCGTATTATATACCGTACCGTATTATACCGTCCAGACGGTACAGTACGGTCGCCAAACTTCGGAAATAGGCCGTCTTTTACCAAAAAACGGTCCATACCGTACTCATGGCACCGTACTGTCTGACCGTCTGTGCACAAGCCTGATATTTGTGTGTATGTGTATGTATGTGAGTAAAATAATGAAAGAGGGCAACACTTTTCACGTGCACCAGACTTCAGGCTTGCCTGATTCAGGTGTGCAGTGTGCACTGGTACATGCACCACCTCTGCTGCACGCACCACTTCTGCTTTATGCACCACTTTCTGCTACATACGTATGCACCACTCTCTGCTAAATGCGCCACTTTTTGCTGCATGCGCCACTTTCTGCTATATGCACGACTTTCTGCTACATGCACCAAATTCTAGGCGTGAACGGAGCACCTGCCGATGAGTCACAGATTTAGGTGCTCGCATGCAAGCACTCTTACACAGGAAATTTAAGCTTATTATTTCGGATGTAAACATGTCCATCAGTGACGTGCCAGTGCAGTGTACAGTACAGTGAGCGGCTATACAGTACGGTGTGTAGTTATACGGAGTATGACAGTATTTGTACGGTTTTTACCCATGTATACGGTGAAATACAGTACCTTATACGGTATGGTGCAAAAGGCTACGAGGGCTTTCCTTTGCACCAAAAAGGAATCATACCTAATTTTTCCAAAATAGGATTGTTGTATTTTACATATTTCCAATGTGAAACTGAGATGATTTTAAAATAGAAAAGTACACACACACAAAGAAAGGGGTGAAAAATCAAACAACACAGTTGTGACCGGAAATTGAACCCTGAACCTCCTTTTTCCCCGCAAGAAGGACGACTATATATATTCCTTAACCATGTAATAAGTTTTGACCGTACCGTCCAAAACCGTATACACGGTCTTGAAATGAAAGTACAGCGTATAAGCACACCACTGATGTCCATACGGACTCACAGGAGCTCAAGTACTATTCGGCAGGCACATGGCTGTTTGAGCCTATCGATTAAGGGTACAGGCTTACCTACACGTCCACAAAAAACAGGGTCAGCTTTTACATTGGACGAGTATGATTGATTACAAATTTACTGAGATACATAAGCACACACACACGCATGCATACACTCACACAAATGCCATATATGTGCATAAACGCCCTGCTACACGCATACATAGGTACACAAACAAACACCGTATACGCGTACACGCAGACACATCAAAACCAGCAAATATGCAGCTACTCCAGCCTACCAATTAAGGGTACAGGCTTGTCCACACGCCCACGCAGGCGCAGGAATTTGAGCCAGCTTTTGCTCACAGGCACGCCAGCCTCCGCACTGAGAGAGAGCTGGGAGTCATCATCGGGATTGCTGCAACAGGAATGACAAAAAGAAGAACCAATGCACAGGTGAACCATGGGCTTGGCTGACAGGCACGCCAGCTTCAATGGCTGGACCGCCACCATACCATTATTCATTGCTCACAGGCACGCCAGCCATACATTGTTCACAGGCACGTTAGCCTCATGATTTGACCGCCACCATACCATTACATTCCTTCGTGGGAGCTCAAAGGCAACACCACACACGTGAGATTTTACAGACACACACAAATTACACATCACACACACGTACAAGCATACAAACATACAAATGCACTCGCACTCTACAGAACCAAACAAGAAAGCATATATACGCGCGCAAACGTACACAAACAGACACACACACACACACACCTATAAGTTGCACTGGTTGCAGCTACGGCCATGTGATCCTTGGGGGTGCCACTGCAGGTGAGGGGGGCTGCAAATCTGCGCATCATGCGTGCGCGAGTGTGTGTGAGAGAGTATGTGAATGTGCTTGTGAGTGTGTATATGAACATGTGAGTGGATGGAGCGTGTATGTCACATCATGTACCTATGAACCTGCTCTTCACTTGCATTGAAACAGCAGCACCAAGGAATGACGAAGGTTTAACACCTGACGCACAAGCATTCAGGTAGATGCACCCTCACACATACACATACACGCACACTCACACACACAACATGATATACAAACCTACATATACAATTCCACTCACACACACTTGCATACACACACCTATCCAGGGTAATATGATGCCCGAGAACCCCTAAGAAGTGGTGCGTTGGCAACTGAAGCCCCCATGAACGCACACTTGCATACACACACAATTTGCACAACACACACACCTATCCAGGGTAATATGATGCCCGTGCTCCCCTAAGCAAGTGGTGCGTTGGCAACTAAAGCCCAGCGTGCCAGCCCAGCCAGCGGACAAGGGCCGCTGGAATTCCACACCTATTTGTGTGTGTGTGTGTGCGTGTGTGTGTGTGTGTGCTCACGAAAGTGTGTGTGTGTTGTCAGCTCTTTCACCCGCGTTAGAGCAGCAGGCAATAGACAAGGTGCATATAACTTGCTGCTGTGTGTGTCAGCTGCTGATCAGCATGCCTGGTCGGCAGACAAGGGACGGGGTGCTGATATTGACACGTGTGTGTGTGTCTGTGTGTGTGTGTGTGTGTGCAGCGCGCGCGCTTTGTTGGTGAGCCTACGCAGCTTCAGCTGCCTACCTAGCCGAGACCTTGATGCACACTTCTCTTGCCTATTACACAAATATGCACACACATGCACACACACACACACAAAGCATCCATAACGCACCACAGCTGCCACAAACTCACCACATAAGCTGTGCCTTCATACCCACAGCCAGGTACACCTTTATAAAATACATCATACTCGGTGCAACAACACCACTTACCCCCAAACAGCCTGCCGATCACTAAGTCCAAGTTGCTGTTTGTGGCAATGTCCTCACGCACTGGGCCCGTGCCACTGTCCGCCCCCCCGTGCACCATCGCACCAGAGGACCTATTATTCATGACCTATAAAGCGCGCAATAAGTACGGTGACATGGATGCTGGTTCTTGCGGAGTGTCTGATGTTTTATGGCCTGCACCTTGTCCGCTCCTTTGAACACATTGCATGTGTGTGTATATGTGTTTGCACGTGCGTGCTTGTGTGCTGAGCGCTTACAAGGTTAACATGCTTGTGCTTGCACGAATGCGCACGATGTGCACTATCACACAAGGTGTTTGCAATCACAAAATGTGTGCAGCACCTGAGAGATACGAAGCAGCAGTGGAGCAGTAAAGAGTGGGATTGAAACCAAGCGAATGAGCAATGTTAGTTACTTTGCAGACGCACACTGTATGTATGACGTATGACCCAGACCATACACATCCACGTCAGTGATCCCAAACATCCACACACCTCATGGCCCAGTATCAAGCACACATCTCAGTGGTCACACACATCTACCCCAGTGGTCAAACACAAACACATACCTCATGGCTCGGTATTCAGCACATCTCAGATCATACACATCTACCTCAATGATCACACACATCTACCGTAGTGATCAGACACAACCGCACACTTCATGGTTCAGCATCAAGCGCAAACCTAAATGCTGCGGACAGAGGATGCGGAGTACGCTTGGCATGCACCTTAACAACCTGTAATGAAGCATTCTGTCACATGGATCTGACACTGCGTGCACACATACACACACACAAACACACACACACATACGTATGTTCTATGCAACACACCTGGATGGTGCGGCTGGTCCGATGCTTGTCTCCTAGCAGCCAAGGGTCTGTGTGCTGCACTTTAAAGATCTTATCTACCTGCAAGTGATGCAGAAACAGTGGATTTTGTTTGAGCCTATACCATAATTTAGCTCAATTTCAGCCCAAACAAAGACCGTACCCCAGCCCAATTTCAGCCCAAACATACATGTCCACGCAAACTCACAGGCACACACACACACATGAGACGCACATACACACACAAACTTACCCTTTGCAACACACATACCAAAAACAATGTAGTTATCCCTGTACAAATTAATTCCGATGTAGACGCTTATGTACACCACAAACAAACATACATGCAAAAACACATGCACAAACAAGCACATATCTACACACATATGCGTGCAAACACTCGCATACACAAACACACATACACAAATACACACATACACGCAAAACGCACCTGGCCGATCTCCACCAAAGCGGACAGCTTTTGATTTAAGCCAAACAGGTTGCGCTCGTTGTACGAGAAGGAGCCCACAAATCCAGGCAGAGCCCCCTCAGATCGAGCCTGAGCAGCAGTCACGACACACGAGTTTGGGTGGGTTTCAAGTTTTGCTTTATTTTTGAGACTGCAAGGCCCCCTCGTTGTGCGTGCCAGTCCTGATTCACAAAGCCCCCACTGTAAAACGTGCCCAAGCCGTGACACAGGCAACGACCGTTGTGCGTGCCAGTCCTGATTCACAAGGCCTGAGCAATGACACCAGGCAGGTTGGGGGGTCTGTGGTTGTGGTTGCCCTATGGTGGCACTTCCAGCGTATTTGAGAGGGGCATCAGAAATGTTCAGCTGTGCACTGGCACATGCCTGAGGGGCATCAGAAATGTTCAGCTGTGCACTAGCACATGTCTGAGGGGCAACCAAACGCAGAGGAAAACAAAACAATTTTATAGTTGAGCTTTTGACCTTTCAAGCAGCACAGCGTAAAAGACAAGGGTACACGTGCGCGAGTCTGGCAGTTAATTTTAACAGCTTGGAGCAAAAGGAAAGGGTACACACATGCACGAGTCTGGCAGTTGAGCACAAGTGACCCCTAAAACAAAATGAAGGATCATAGGGGGATACACAGGGCTGTTAGTGTGCTTAGCCAAACCAGCCACAGGGCACAGCACCATGCACACCCTCCATGCCACTGCACTAAACACCATAGCGGGCACACCACGATCTACAGCAACACGGCCAGAAGGATGCACGCCCTCCGTGCTACAACATAAACAACACCACAGCAGGGACATTAAAAAGTCTACAGCAACACGACGGGAATGAGGCTACAAATGTGCGCTATGACACGACTTAAGTCGCACATGCAGCACATTGCGTTCCCCACACCTAGGCCCTTGGCTGCGTTACATGTACAGGTCAACCCTAGGCTAGGGCTACCTCTGTAATTGTAACGCAAACACACCAGGGAGAGATGCCCACCATCACTCTGGCCCCCAAAACTACGGGGCTCATTGTGCCTTATTTTCAGGCTGCAATGGGTCCCATGGTTTTCAGGATACCCTAGGTGCAGGCTAAGACCAAGGCACGATGAGTCACTGTCAAAACTTCAGGCAGTGGCATTGATCTCGTGGACCCACGACAAAAAGGAAAAGCTGAGCAGGCAGTAACTGGGTTTAGACCACCCCCCACATTAATTAAGGAAAAGGAGCCATTACTACATCACTGCCATGGCTTCACCTGCGTGGATAGGCCTCCTCCTGCTCCCAAGCCCCCTGTCTTGCGCTCCACAAGGTTGACTGTGAGATCAAGCTGCAGAGAAGAGAAGAGCAGAGCAGCACAGTCATTTGTCGAGTGCCAGTGGACATCAAGCAGTGCTCGTCCATCAATCAATTGTGCCCAAGCCCCCTGTCTTGTGCTCCACAAGGTTGACTGTGAGATCAAGCTGCAGAGAAGAGAAGAGCAGAGCAGCACAGTCATTTGTCGAGTGCCAGTGGACATCAAGCAGTGCTCGTCCATCAATCAATTGTGCCCAAGCCCCCTGTCTTGCGCTCCACGTGGTGAAGCGCGGGATAAAGCTGCATAAGTGAGGAGAGCAAAGCAAACACATAGACAGAACGTGCGTTTTGCATCACAAGCTTGGCTTTCAGATCAAGCTGCAAGGGAAAGTGAGCAAAGCAAGCACACATGCACACATGCAATGCACACATGGACACATACAATGCACACATTTGGCTCAGGGTAGCCTTGAGACACAACCAATGTTTGCCCATAGCAAATTTCAAGCAAACAGGGAGATAGAGAAACAACACTGTGAAGTAGCTCCAAAAGGTCTCTGAGACGCACGCAGCAAACTCACACAAACAAAGGTGAGACAGAAGGTCTCTGAGACGCACGCAGCAAACTCACACAAACAAAGGTGAGACAGAAGGTCTCTGAGACGCACGCAGCAAACTCACACAGACAAAGGTGAGACAGAAGGTCTCTGAGACGCACGCAGCAAACTCACACAAACAAAGGTGAGACAGAAAGTCTCTGAGACGCACGCAGCAAACTCACACAAATAAAGGTGAGACAGAAGGTCTCTGAGACGTACGCAGCAAACTCACACAAATAAAGGTGAGACAGAAGGTCTCTGAGACGCACGCAGCAAACTCACACAAATAAAGGTGAGACAGAAGGTCTCTGAGAAGCACGCAGCAAACTCACACAAACAAAGGTCAGACAGAAGATCTCTGACACACAGCAAACTCACACAAACAAAGGTTAGACAGAAGTGCGCAGGGGTCAGTTCCAGACAACGACAAACCCGCTGATAACCAAAGGTATGGAAGACAATGCATTGGTCCAATGGTCTCAGGAGAGGTCTTGGAAGGGCCTATTTTTTTGAAGGCATGGGGAAATTTGCCCTCCAAACCGATGGCCTCACAGGGTGTTCGTTTGAGGAGGGTCTTTCCTCTGGGTGGCCATTTCTATCCATCTAGATCGACAAGTCTGCACAACTTCTGGGCATAAATGAACATAAATAAATTTAGGCGTATTAGAACCTACCCTTACGCCTGTGAGGCTGTATTCAACAGCGCTTTCCTCTAGTGTGCCACTCTTAATCTAGATGTATGCATCAAATCGACTGTAGATGTACGCATCAAATCAACTCTAGAAGTATGCATTAAATCGACTATGGATGTATGCACAAAAAGAGTTACTTGATAGCAGACAACACACACAAATGTTCACACAGGTGTACACACAGGGGCGCACACAAAGGCACAGACACATGCACAAGCAAACACATATACACAAATTGTTACCTTTGGAGAGGCCTCTGTCGAGCTCTCACTCTCTTTTGGGGTGATGTTGACGTCCTCAAACAAACCGGTGGCGTAGATGGAGGCAATGTCTCGTTTGGCCTGCTTGAGGTTGTACACTTGGCCTGCGAAAGCAGATGTGGCACATGCACGCAGCAGACTTGCAGTGAGCGTTTTGGCTACGAGGCTGCTGAGGTTGTTGTTGTTGTTGTAATTGGCCTGCAAAAGGAAAGGTGCACACAACCCGTGCCAAAACAGAACGGACAAATAGGTACCAAGTCCACTGGTGCTGCACTGGTATTGTACCAAGTCCACTGGTGTTGCACCAAGTCACTGGTGCTGCACACAACTGAGTTATACCTACCTGAGTTATACCTACCTGAAGCACACACACATACACGCGCACGCACACACACACAATCCACACACACATGTAAGCACACACGCAAATACGCGCACACGCACACATACCCACACATACGCGCACCTGGTGCAGTGGTGATGTGCCTCAAAATGACTTCCGACCGCGTGCGTGGTGACGTCACTGGCTGCTGGGTCTTGCCGTCTATGAATGTCAAATCCACCGAGCCTACCATGGCCTCAGCGCACTCCAAGTTAACCAGGCCATCCCGAATATCAAAGTCAGTCACCTGTTGTGTGCGTGTGTGTGAACTTGTGTGTGTGCGTGCGTGCGCGTGTGTGTGTGCGTGCATTTGTGTGTGTGCGTGCATACGACGTGTGCGTGTGTGAGCATGTGTGCAAGGGTTTGCTTGCGTGTGATCATGAAATGCCAGATTATAGTGGGAAGTAGGGCACGCATCGGGTGCGTGATCAAAGCCCCCTTAAAATGTAAAACGATTAGAAGATTTGACGAAGAAGGAACTAGCAAAGGCGATTAGGTCTGGCTGTTATTGCTTGGACTTGCACATGCGCACACACACACAAACACACGTACACACTCTTGCGCACACACGGCAGTGCAGATACCTACTTGACCAAGTATGCCGCGGTCGTGGTACCACTTGTCAAGGGTCGTGATGGCTTGCTTGAACGTCTTAAAGTTGAGCGTCTTCCCATACAGGTCCTACAGGGCAACACACTGGAAAGCGTTTACTGCTCTGTGTGTGCGCATGTGTGCGTGAGTGTGTTGTTTTTGTGTATGCATGTGTGTATGTGCGTGTGCGTGCGTGTGCGTGTTCCCTGGCAGGTATTTGTTCAGCAAATCCATCTAGAGTGCACCTTGGTCGTATGTGCTTGTGCCACACTTTGTATGGCTTGTTGCAGAGTGCAAACAATTTTAAGCAAGGCTGTGTGCGCTTGCGCCACCTCGCTGAATTTGTGGTCCAAGTTACTTTAAAATCGAGGTTGTGTGCTAGATCATTTGTGCTGAGAACAAGAGCTAGCGATAAGCCTTTGCGGTTCTATTGCTCTTTTAAACACAAGCATTCTAGTCTTTCTGAGCACACAACTTAGAAACATCTCTCGTACCAGAGGTGCAGCGATGGCTCCAGATGCTGCTGTACACAATTATACAAAGTGTATGATAAGCTGTCTTGCACCAGGCACTGCTGGGCACAAAAATACAACCTTAAGACGTGTCTTGTCCCACACCCAAATTTGACAGCAATCTTCCGCTCAGGTACCCCCCGAGGCATATATAGCGATGTAATCTTACCTTAATACGTGTCTTGTTCCACACCCAATTCGACAGCATTGACCACACCCAATTTGACAGCAATCTTCTGCTCAGATGCACCCCAAAGGCACATATAGCGATGTTCCCGTACCTTACCTCAATACGTATCTTGTTCCACACCCAGTTTGACAGCATTGCACACTGACCTCCTTCCGTCGGCAACCCCCTGGCAACCCCCGGCAACCTCCAACGCCATCAATAGTTTCTTTTTAACAAGGGTATTTTCTATCTAAAACACAGACAGACCTCCCTCTAAGGTGTGCTGTTGCACACAGTACTTGAATTGATTAGTTGAATACTAGTCTCTTATTCCGGGGTTCAACACTGGTTCCAGTTGCTGCTGTACACAACCTTGACTGTGTGTGTGTGTTACGAGTGTGTGTGTGTGTGTGTTACGAGTGCTGGTGTGTCTTGCGCCTTACAGCAACACTTGATGCCTTCCTCTGTTTTACGATGTGCTTTCCTCTGTTATTCCGTTATTTCGATCCGTCGACCCTTGGACCTCAAATGCTTGTTCTGCTTCTGTGTCCATGAATCACGTTTCTCTCTTCTTCCGGTGTTTGACGTCGGCCACTCCACCTCCAACACCATTCAACCATTTTAAAAGAAAGCAGACCTCTTTGCAAGGCATCCTGTCACACATAAACCTTGACAGCATGCTGTCACACACATACCCTGAACGTCTCTTGCACCACAGAGTTGGGCAACACGTTGGCCCCATTGGCCACCATGCCGCGGATCTCATCGTTAGGAGTGACCTGCTCAGAAATGCACGCGTGTTTGTGTCTCTCTTAGGCAGCATGCATGTTTTGAACTGTGTGTGTGTGCGTGTGTGTGTCCGATTACGCATACAATCCAAGTAAGTTAGGAGAGACCTGCTCAAAAAGGGCACGTGTGTCTCTCTCTCTTAAGCAGCACTCATGTTTTGAAGTTTCGAACTATGTGTGTGTGTGTGTGTGTCCAATTGCACATCTAATCTAAGTAAGTATCCATGCACGTCATTGTGAGCACGTTATCACTTGTATATGAGTGCGAAGCTCATACTCATGTGTACGCACATAGGCATGCTTGTAAGAGTAGGAGCTTTTAAGGCCTGCACTGACAACAGTCAGCAAAAAAGAGGGATCACTTAAACAGTGCTCACACCGGCCAGAGACCCACC
>Ga0307951_1002915_pt1 | contig 10769 bp, 9 predicted proteins | sample OrgLakmetagen374_FD_201842 | JGI IMG/M metagenome (GOLD analysis project Ga0307951, IMG submission 201842) | Saline water microbial communities from Organic Lake, Antarctica - #374 | ecosystem: Environmental > Aquatic > Non-marine Saline and Alkaline > Saline | place: Antarctica: Organic Lake... | reverse complement strand
GTGTTATGGACTACCGGTTGTTAATTGGTGTGTGGGTGTGGGTGTGGGTGTGTGCGTGTGCGTTTATGTGTTATGGACTATCTAGGAATCAGATCGAGAGTTTTTGTACTGGTCATGTAAGCTGTGAGAAGGCCACTTTTTGTAATGCTGGGAAATGCTTGGAAATGCTTGGAAGCGCTTGGAAATGCAAGAGGCGATGCACATAGGCCTCATTAGGTCTTAGTACCGTAAAACCCTCCCACCGTAAAACGAAACGGAAGTCTTGGTATGGTAGAGAATTTGATCCAACGCACTTTAGACCCACATTAATAGAATCAGACACACATTTGGGTCCTGAATGAAAATGGTTGACGACCTAAATAGCCAACTTAATGCTAATCTAATTTTTGTTTGTGCTTTGATTGATTATGCCAGAGGGGATTATCTGAGGCCAATTTCAGTATGCCATCCAGATGTTCCTACAGATGTTCCTACTGGTGTTCCTACGGGTGTTCCTACGGGTGTTCCTACGGGTGTTCCTACGGATGTTCCTACTGGTGTTCCTACGGGTGTTCCTACGGGTGTTCCTACAGGTGTTCCTACGGGTGTTCCTACGGGTGCTGCTCCTGGTATCTTTTGAGCTCAGCACTGTTGTGTCGATTTTAAAGCAGCTGAGTCTGAAAGATGCCAGTCAGGGAGCACATGTCTAATTGGTTTCGGCGTGAACCCCGCCTTTTGCTGCCAAATGTTTATTACAGACCACGCACTGCACCAAACTCATGTGATTTTCTGTATAATGGAGTCCCTACAGTATACAAAATTTAAATGATGATTTGTGTGATAGAGCCAAGTCATTGGTGAGATACAAATTAGTACACCATTCCCCATGGAAAGCACCCATATAGGGTAAAAGTGCCCGACTTGTACGTTTAGCCCTGTCAGTTTGTAAGCAGTGCGACTTAGCAAAATCTGAGCACATTCATCGATAGTTTTTAATGTCGGCTTCTCTTTGTTGCTAATTTGGCTCCCATTTGAAGAAGTGGCGTGCAAGTGGTTGCCCCTCGAATGCAGCGAAGCTATATCTTTTTGCTCAGGTGATCTATCTGCTCTCATGCAATCAAAGTACAATGTACAACCCAAACATAGACTAGGGTGCTTTAGCTCACAACTCACTGACCTCAAACAAACTTCAACATCAGCTTTACTTGTGGAGGCTTGTCTGGCGCTAGTCCCATTTAAACACGGGCCTTGCTATCACTGCCAGCATGGTGGGGAATTGTCTGGTGCAGGCAGCTTCGTAGCTCCCTCCCTTAAACATGCTGGCTCCCTTAAACATGCTGGCTCCCTTAAACATGCTCCCTCCCTTAAACATGCTGGCTCCCTTAAACATTCAGGCTCCCTTAAACATGCTCCCTTAAACATGCTCCCTTAAGCATGCAGGCTCCCTTAAACATGCTCCCTTAAACATGCAGGCTCCCTTAAACATGCTCCCTCCCTTAAACATGCTGGCTGGCTTATCACTGCTAGCGGATTTTTCCCTATTTCTTCCTTTTGGAACCTTCCTTTGCCCTTTATGTCTCCCTGCTTCGACTTCTGCTTCCACTTTCAGGGATCTAGCATCTGGCCCGAGTATTGAGGGCGACAGAGGAGGAGGGTCAGAGCAAGTGACTCGGCTACAGAAGAGGCGGAAACCTAGGAGAGGGGTCTTATCATGGCAGAACGTATTGCCCGCACTCGCCATCTTGCTCTGTATGGGCACCATGTTCTGGTTCCTGCTCAGAGCCGCTCCGAACATCTCGTGATTCCCCACTTCTGCAAATTGGCATGCCGGGTATCATGTAAATGAGTAAGAGGAGACGATTATGCGGATCAGTGACGTCACCTTATAAAAGATTGGACTATGTGAATCGATTTTGCGGGGAAAACTTGAAAGGAAGTGGTGGAGGAAGTGGCAGGCCGTGCAGCATTCTGCTTTGTGTGTACACTCACATGTCTGGAGTAACAGCAGCTTTGCGCTCATTCCCTCGGCCAAACTGGGTCTCTTATCACCATCTGATTTTTCTGAACGTGATCTGGTTTTTATCTTTCTTGCGAATACTGTTTTTTAGTGTGAAAGAAAGTATTCAGGCAGCAAAAACCACTCCCCACGTTAATTAAGGGAAAGAATGCCAGTTTGGTATCAAGTACCGTAAAACTCCTGTACCAGCAGACAGAAAAGGTTCAGTCAGAGGAGAATCAAAGAGTACCATAAGGAGAAATAAAGTCGCAAAGATGTAGAGGGCGGATGGAACAAGAATCGTACCAAGAGGTGGCTCTTTCCACTTTGCTTGATTAAAGAGACAAATTTCACTCGTGCCTTCCAAATGCTGTGCTGGTTGCTCCCATCTACTCCACAAAAGCACCAAACAGTAAATAATGGGGGCGGGTTCCTTGCGGTGACTGATGCTACATGGCTGAGGCAGAGCAGATGCAGAATGGTAAGCAATGTGCGTGAAGCAGGTCAAGGAAGAACTACTGGTCGTGTGGCCTATTCATCCACCCTGGTGTGACCATCCTGTGACAGAGGTAAACTGAGGAGGGAAACTGGTAGCATCTGAGCAGAACCTCCAACTACCAGCAGAAACCATTCCCAGATAGACCGCCCAATCATAGATCTCAGGCAACTCAAGATTCACTTTCGCTGTCACGCCCAATTGTTGGCAGTGACGATTCGTGTGATTCGGTTAGTTGGTTTTTCATTTGATGTTTTTTTGCCTGGTCTCGTGCAATAAGCTGGCGAAGCGAGTTTATTGAAGATAGCATTTTCTGGTTATGATATTGCGGTATTCAATTAGCTCAGTAAACTACACAATGCTCAGCCAGATGGTTGAGTAAACTTCCCAGCCCTGGGGAGGAGAGGCGCGGCAGCCGACTAGAGTGTGTGTGGTATAGTATACGTGTCAGTGTGTCAAGTAAGTTGAATTTGAGAAGCAGGAGAGAAAGAGAGAGAGATTATCGATCAGGAGAATTGCAGTCTGTAGTGCAGTTCCCAGCCTTTGCTCGAGAGAGACTTGACCCTGGCTCTAAACCATCTCGAAGGTCTGACATTCACTGCAAGGAGTGATCACAAAGCCTCTAAATCAGCTTATTGATGCAGAGGAAGACAAGGGTCTCTGCACTATTGTTCTTGCCTCAAGGAGCCTCTGCGTTACTCTGCACATCACTTAAGGCATCCTCTTGGGTGTGTGTGGCACCAGCTACGATGCATGTGCACACTCTGGAGCCTTTCAGAAATCTGGGTCGTGCTGGTAAGAGAACAGACAGCTTGCCTCCAGGGGTTTGTATCCACTGCCCTTTTCTTTTACAGTGATGGTCAGCCATCAGTTCTACCCCATAATAAAAAAACATATACTAAGAAATAGGTAAGCAAGATAAGATCAACCCAGGAATGGTGGGGACTGCCTCTCCTTTGACAAATGCCCCTCTCTTCTGCGGTGGTCAAGGCAAGGAATGCTGCATGTCGTAGCCACGTGACTCTTTGCTTAGGATCTCCAGGAGTTGTCTTGCAGGAGACCTTATTTTGTTTCACATACATTCCGACAGCAGTTTGTGCAGCAGCGTGTACACCAGTCTCTCTCTCTCTCTCTCTCTCTCTCTCTCTCTCTCTCTCTCTCTCTCTCTCAACGCTTTTTACTTTTTGCTCACTTAGGGCCTGAGACTCTTTGTGTTTCTCTACTTTGTCTGACACGGTGATATGCTGTATGACTCAATCCATAACGGTGCTCTTTCCTAATCAATGCCGGAAGTATTTACACCATGGTTTTTACTATTTTACAATTCATTTGATCAGATAAGCAGGTAATGCAGGATAATTGTACTGCTTATATATGCTTATATGTAACAGAAATTTTGTTTGTGTCCTGCACCACCTCTCATCAGGGGCCGGTTGCAGGCCAAGCCTGCAACCCTCCTGATCCCTATTGATCTTTTTTATTTTCTTTGGTACTAAGTGGCTTCTTTTTCCTTAATTGCTGTGGGGAGTGTTTTTTCACTCTCTGTGTGTATTCTCTTTTTTCCCTTTTGCACCACCCATACAGATCCACACAACCACCATTTTTCAATTGATGTGCGACATTGGGACATGTTTAACCACAGGGGGAGATATGCAGCCCATTAAGGGATGCTTTTTACATGCTCCCTGCACATGGCTCCCAAAACAGGCTACACTCAAGCTAGGCATCAAAATATAGAACAATTTTGTCTTAATTGACGGCCTCCATAGCTTTTCCCTATTAAATGTTGCAAGCCATGAGCCTATATCTGATGTCATGTGCACTCTGTTTACTATGCCCTCAAATTTGTCCACTTGTTGCAAGTTTGAAACGATCCCAACTTGGCTCGTATCCACAAAAGCCTCAACCAGCAACAACAGTAAAAATCTAGCAAGCCAGAAGCAATCATAGTTATTTCAATTAATATGCACCAAAATGCCCTGATCTGCCAAGCATGCAAGCTGCTGTGCGCAGCGAGCGAACGGCCACGCATGAACCAGGTGCCTCACTTTATAATTCTCCCACGCTGTTGCAGCAGTGAAGTTTCAGGGTGAAACTTTGGTTTATGGCTTACTTAAAGTGCTGCAGGTCAAAAAGCGCAACACTCCACAGCACGTTCAGCGTGAGTAAAGAAAAGAAAAACTACGCAGGCAGTGAAAGCCACTTCCCACATTAATTAAGGAAAAGGAGCCACTTTGGTACCGAGTACCGTAAAGCTCCTCCACCGCAAAATGGAAAGGGAAAATCAATGGGAATCAGAAGGGTTGCAGGCTTGGCCTGAAACCGGCTCCTGATGAGAGTTGATAACAGTACTGGAAAGGGCACGTCTGGTATGGACAAGTTTAGCAGCGAAGTTCACAGAATGCACATGGAGCTTGGAGGCAAGCTTGGAGGCAAGCTTCTAAACTCTTTGAGAGTCAAGACCCAGTTCCTTGAAAGGCTTCAGAGTATGAGTGTTGTAGATGGTGCCGCCCACATCCAAAAGGATGATGTGGAGAGTAATGGAGGCTCCTTACAGAATGTTGCAAAGGTCTTTGTGCTGTTCCTTTGCGGCGTTCATCTGGTTCTGAGGTCTGGTGTCCTCACAGTACTTGATCTCGACGAGGTGGATGTCACGCTGAGGTTTGCTGAGGTCTTTGGGTCGATGCTGTCTGGGGTTGGTGGCTCTGCAAGTGGCTGGCGGTGCTGCTGGGGTGCTCCCAGTCTCCCTCAGTTGCCCCCTGCCACTCCGAAGAACCCACCCCCCTGCAGTAGTTTGTTGTTTTCGTGTCTTTGCAGAGTTTGGAGTAACCAACACAATATCTGGGCGGCTGGAGGTAAATCTGTCTTTATCTGAAAAGCGGGGTGGAAGAGCCATTTGAAAACAATTCTACTTTCAGCTGTTTCAGGAATCTGGAGCGAGTTTTGGTATGGTCGTCCGTTCGTTGCTGCCTATGTCCTTGGAGACAATGCATGATCCTAAAAAGCCTGCTTTGTTGACAGCCTTTAAGATCATGCGGCATGCTAAGTTGTGTCTTTTGGTGATCATGTTCCTTATTTGCGTGTGTTGGCACCCAGAAAGGATGTGTAGGGCACTGTCTAATTGTGGGCAGAGGGGGCAGGTTTAAATTGTTATGAGTTTGAACAATACCGCATTTTTTTGATTATATAGGGTGCCTGTTCTGTATTTCATGATGATACATTTGGTCTTAAAGGGGACACCGGATGATGTTAGGTAAGCATTGCTAGTGGCTCCATTGGCAGTGCCGTCCTTTATGAGGGTCTGGTAGCACGCATGGTAGTTCGCTTCAGTTTTGGCATTTCCCAGTTTATGGAGAAGATGCATGTGTGCTTGAAGGGCGTCACGGTGGTTTGGTAGGTACCAAAGCTTTCGGGGAGGAAAATGGGCCATGTTTGTTGTATGGGTATGATTTGGAAGTGTTTACACTGTGGCGTTACTATTCTTTTACTTTTCTGCTGTCAGGCTGTCAGGCAAGTTACTGCCACACATAAGACAATGGATTGCCATAGCTAGCAACATTTTTCGTGTCTCTCTTGCTGCCTTCCGCCTGCGACAAACACAGTAAACACTTGTATATCGTATCGACACATGTTGATAACAACGGTTTTCCTCACCCCTAAGGTTATAGTCTACATAAACCAGACAGTTTGATACTGACAGATAAAAACTTAGCAACACGAGTAACCGGGACTGGCTGGACAACCTCCTCGAAAATTATAAGTGGTAGCAATCTCCCTCGCCTAATAGACAGGGCCTCCTTACTGACATCAAAAAGAATGTGGCTTTAACAACTCAGGCAAATTTTCATCTGTGATCCAATCTAAGCAACCATGCCTCCCTTTCCTTATTGGAGACATGATTGCCACCTACCACATAGATGACAGGAGCAGCGAGACAGAGTAAAAAGCAGGTAAAAAGCACAAGTCCTTGTTGTCAGATCTGTCCTTTGCGCCCCTAGGCAAACAGGATCCCTTGCTTCCAAGGCCTTGGATACACACAATCTGCACCTCATACAGCAACACAGGTAACAATCGCCACACACAAACTTGATGAAATCCTCATACCCACAGCCACTGCCAAAAATTTTGAATGAAGGCTTCACAAAGAATTACGAATGGCTCAGCGACCACCTTCCCCACTTTGCTAATATACCAATATATGATCTAAGATTACACATCCAGACTCTCGATAAAGAGGAGACAAAAAACAGAGTTGGAAATGGTGAATGTTGAAGGACCAAAAATCACTTCATCTCTCCATCAATGACCCCGCGAACATTTCACATAAGCAGTGACAGACCTACGTCAGTGCTGCCTAAAACTTACCCTCTCTACCTGCGCAACACAGACAGCTGCGAAAAGAAAAGTAATGTTTTCCCCCAAAACAGACGAGATGCCAAAAAACGCTTGAAGCTTTTCAGTTCATGACAGAGGCAATCTTAGCACCATTCTAGAAGCGAGTGGTGAGGACAAATTAATGAGTCTTCTGTTCTGTGTGCAAATTTCCTTGTCACTGTCACCACTTGGATGCACGATGTAGATGTAAGGTCGTCAGTATGAGCAAGCAAGGACATGTCAAACACCTGTTGCCATGAGATTACAATCCATTCACAACACATGCAGGATTCACATCTTTGATCTACAGTATGCTTCTGAGGAGAGGATGTGTCGTGCCTGCCTGCCTGTTGGCTGCTGAGGTGCCTGGCATTTTCCACCTTCTGAGCTGCGCCGTGTGTCTTTCGAGGAAGTGCGGCTCTACGTCAGGGGGAACTTTGCTCCTCTTGCCCTGGCTCTCTCAGATCTCAGACCCCAGGGGCTGCTGCCGGATTCAGGCAGGTAAAACTTACTAGAGTCACACATCTATGCAGAGCTAATTTGTGCCTATCAGAACTCCTTTGATGACGCCTCAAATACACACGTCGTCCTGTCACTTTTGCAGTGCTTCAGATCGCCCACCCGGAAAAAAAGGTTGCAGGATACCCAGAGGAGGGGGGGTACATACTCCGGAGTGCTGAATCCAGTAGTATAGGAGTATAGGGCTACTAACTTATACTAATGCATCAAGGCAAAGGAGGGGACAACTCACAGCCGTGCACAACCTAAATGTTCCCTGATTTTCTTGCATTGATATAGCAGGAGGAACTACATTTTTTAAGGGCAAGAAAGTAACCAGAGTATAGTTTTTTGGGCAATGCTGCTATCTGTGCGCGAGCGAACGGCCACGCAAACGAGGTGCCTCAACTTATAATTCTCCCACTGTTGCAATAGCGAAGTTTCAGGGGTGGAATTGTGGTTTATGGCCTACCTCAAAGTGCTGCAGCGCAACACTCCACAGCACGCACAGCGTGAGCAAAGGTTTACCTCTCTGAGTGAGTCTGAGAATATCTCAACTAGCTTGCACTTTGGGACCAGTTGGTAACTCTTTAAAGTTTTACATTAGCCATGCAAGCACTGTGCCAGCCTCGTTTGGCAGACGTAAATCCAGCCTTGCCGCGCGCCCACCCAAGACAGAGCAAAGCGCTCGGGCGTCGCTGTGTGTTCACACACGAACCTCCAGCACAAGGAGTGGAGTTTCAAGCGAGGGAGCACTCCGTGGTGCGCAGGCAAAAGGTGCGGGATGAGGAGGTGGTGCCGTGATAGGTGTCGAGTTTTAAGCCAGGGTGAAGCTCAGTGTCAAGTCCTGACTGCCGACCGCTTCGCTCCCTCTCGCCATACGCGCAGAGGAAGCCCTCCTTATCCTCCTCAACCCCTGCTTTCTCGGGAGAGAAAGCCACGCTCGCCAGTACGGTCAATGGCGTCCTCGAGCTAGTGGAGGGGACAGGTGCGGAATCCGGCTAGCCAGACATGATTGGATTCCAATTAGGAAGTCCAGGATCATTGCATGGCGGTTAAGGCCTGCGCAAAGGCCAGACACCTGTGTTTGGGTCAACCCTTGAACCATGAGGAAGGGTCAACCCCTAGCACTTTCCTCTACTCTCTCACACACACACACACACACACACAAACACACACACACAACATACACACACGCGCACACACACACACGCACACATACACACGCACATACATTCACACTCTCTCTCACACACACACACACACACACACACACACACACGCGCACACACACACACACACACACACACACACACACACACACATACACGTGCATGTATGCACATACTTGCAAACACAAGCCAACGCACGCACGCACACACAGATGGTGGAGCCAGCATGACGAAGCGTAAGCGTGTGGAAGCGGATGAGCTGTTAGACAGGCTGGAAGAGCTTGGTGCCAAGCAACACCCCAGGCCGCTGGCAAACGAGCTGCTTTGGGGCAACTACAACGTGGTGAGTTACTCACTTCCCTCTCCTTCTCACTTTCTCCTCTCTGGTGGAACGTGCATCAAATTAGCGACGCCTGACATGTTGCATCGCATGAGCCGCGATTTTATTGGATGCACCTCCCTGTGTGCTGCATGTCTGCAGGTGTACACATCAACCAGCAGAAGCCAAGAGAAGCGGTCACGTGAGTTGATGTGCAAATTTACTGTTCATTTGATAATGTATTTCATGTTTGTCAGCTTGTGTGTGCTTGTCCAACAATCCAGCTCTGAGTCGTCACTTCCCCCTCTGCGGTATAGAAGCCATGTTGACAGTGGGCTTGCTCTCTGTGCGTGTGTGTGTTTCTGCAGCAAGTGGCGGTCGCTTCAGGAGCCGCCTTGGGCGCTCGTTGTTCCAGACCACTGGCCTGTTCCAAAGCGTCCTCAAGCCTGACATAGTTACAAACAAGGTAGTTACAATGGTAATTTGTGTGCGATGGGGAATGGATATGGGTGTGTTTGTGTGGTAATCCTACCTCCAATGATCGTGGGCTGTGTGAATCAACAGGTGTCAAAGGTCCTTCCAATTTAGTGTCCCAGTTTGGATTTGTTCTAAAAGGAATTACTTACTCCCTTCGGTGAGCAGGTTGCCTTCAAGCTGTTTGGCTTCATCCCGGGGGCCGTAGGCTTGAGGGGGAAGATTGAGCCTGTGGGCACAAATGGGGACACAGTGGTACGTGCACACACTTGGTTATTGCTCAGTTTAAACTATGGCACACAAAACTAATTGCGAGTGGCTTCCTCTCCCTCTGTAAGCCTCAAACCAGCAAGCCACGCAAAAAGCTATAGGGTCAAACAAAATGCAATGCTAATAAGGCACGGCCAAACGGAATGCAGCGCCACACAACATGTCATCTAGAACAGCAGCAACGCACCTAGGGGTTGCTGTGAGGGCAGGTGCTGCAAGGAAGGCCTCATCATTCGCCCTGTTCTCGTTCATTCATTTTTCACACCCCTCTTCTTCCCCGTGTCCTGTGCAGAAAGTGAACTTTGAGCCCCCTGTCCTGTCGTTCATGGACAACGTCAATGGAGGCCTGCACCTGCGCATCGGCAAGGAGTCTGACGTCACACTCACTACTACGTACCTGGACGAGCGTGTGCGTGTGGGCAAGGGCAGCAGGTACGCCGTTTTGCCTGACAGCTGCCCCAAAAATGCGCTTATGTTACCCAGTGCGCGTGTGATGTAGTGTTCCAGTTCGCGTAACAAACGGGCCTTGACACTTTTTTGTCACATTGTACAGCATGAAGCTCATCGACAGCGTCACAGTGTTAAGGCAGTGTAAACAGCAAGCACCGTCTGCAATGGTTGCACTTCCTCTGTGGAGGATACCAAGCCACGCCCTCCTCCTGATTCCATTAATGTGAATTTATATTTCCAACAGGGTTGTTCAGTTCAGGGTTTGGTCAAAAGTTTGAGTTTGTAAGCTTTCACAAATTTTAACGACCTCCAAAAAAAAATGCTGTTCGCGAGGTATTATAAGTTCGACGATTTTAAGGCCGCGGTCACACGTAAAAACTGTTCCTATTTTTTTTCTTCAAATTTTTCCTTAAAAAATTTCACTTATAGGAAAAAAATTAGCGGTCACACGTAAAATATTTTCGAATGACGAAAATATTTTCGCTCAGGGACCAAAATTATTTCCCAGCGGTCACACGCAAATTGAACAAAATATATATATTTTTTCAAATTTTAGCTCCCCAAATGTCGTATGCCGTGATTCTTGTTGCTTGGCTGGCCATGATGCCACAGCTAATGCCTAAACAGACTTCTGTGATTGGGCCATGTCAACACTTCTCCCAGCCGATGAGCACGATGAGCTGCTCAAAAGCTGGCTTGAACCACACAGTTGATGGCGCCCTCAGCTTCTCCCCCTCCTTC
>Ga0307951_1002911_pt1 | contig 10774 bp, 14 predicted proteins | sample OrgLakmetagen374_FD_201842 | JGI IMG/M metagenome (GOLD analysis project Ga0307951, IMG submission 201842) | Saline water microbial communities from Organic Lake, Antarctica - #374 | ecosystem: Environmental > Aquatic > Non-marine Saline and Alkaline > Saline | place: Antarctica: Organic Lake... | reverse complement strand
CACTGCCCAATGTCGTGCCAGGGTTTCATGCAACACTGCCTACAGTGTCGTGCCAGGGTTTCATGCAACACTGCCTATGCCTACAATGTCGTGCCAGGGCTTCATGCAACACTGCCTACAATGCCGTGCCAGGGCTTCATACAACACTGCTTGCAATGTCTGCAACACTGCCTACAATGTCGTGCCAGGGTTTCATGCAACACTGCCTATGCCTACAATGTCGTGCCAGGGCTTCATGCAACACTGCTTGCAATGTCTGCAACACTGCCCAATGTCGTGCCAGGGTTTCATGCAATACTGCTTGCAATGTCTGCAACGCTGCCTACAATGTCGTGCCAGGGCTTCATGCAACACTGCTTGCAATATCTGCAACACTGCTTGCAATGTTGTGCCAGGGTTTCATGCAACATTGCCTACAATGTTGTGCCAGGGTTTCATGCAACGCTGCTTACAATGTCTGCAACACTGCCTACAATATCGTGCCAGGGCTTCATGCAACACTGCTTGCAATGTTGTGCCAAGGTTTCATGCAACGCTGCCTACAACGTCATGCAAATTTTAAACACTGCCTGCACAAAGGGGCGAGGTGTGAGGAGCGGCAGCAGATCCACACGCAACAGGACCAAAGAATTCACGAGGTCTGATGACACCCATGCTGATGACATTGAACACGACAACAGCGTCGTTCGTAGCAGCGGTAGGGGCAAAGGAGCCTTGACACAGCAAAACCAAGCACAAAGGAAAGGACGCAGCCGCACCCCCACCACCTCTTTCGCTTCCTTTAACACAAGCAGCAGGACAGCTTCATTGGGGTCCACCGTCGCGCTTCCTGCTTCAGCCCATGCTGGTGCTGGTGCCAGTGCTTCTGCTATCGGTGCTGGTGCTGATGAGGAGGAGGGCGAGAACACAAGCGCCATCCACAGCCCTCACACTCTCAACTGCACACGCACACGCCGCACACGTACTGCGAGGCACGCAGGGGCAGCACCCACTCTGCCGTTCACACCTCTGAAGCCCAGCCTGCAAGAAGAACAGGAAATACCACCGCAGCAGCAGCTACAGCAGCAGCAGCAGCAGCAGCCACAGCAGCAGCAAGAGGGGGAGCAGCAGCAGCAACCGGTGCAGCAACCCAAGCAGCAGCAGCAGCAGCAGCAGCAGCACTACCACACCGGCCTGGCACATAGAGGAGTGGCTCCTGTGCTGTCACCTCAACACCTTGCAAATTCACGCACAACAGAAAGTGTGGCGACGGCAACAGCAGCAGCAGCAGCAGCAGCAGTAAAGCCACATACACAGGTATCTGACAAGCTTATGCTTTCAAACTAGCACCTATCGGTAGAGATGAGTAGATTATTATGAAGTTGAATTGGAGCTGCCATTTGTGAACAAGACGTAGAAATTTAGAGCTGGCCCATTCACAGTGTGCAGAATTGTCCATTCACAGTGTGCAGAAATTCAGAGCTGACCCATTCGCAGTGAGCAGAACAAATGGAAAATTGGTTTAAAACTATTGCACTTGCCAAACATGAGGCCGCAAACGTATGCGCAGCATGTGTACTATTAGGAATCTGATAGTACACGTTCAAATACCATGTCTGTGCACACCTTCACCACATACTAACAACGTCCACCAACGTCCACCAGCTAAGAACGTCCACCAACTAAAAACGTCCACCAAACCCCACATTCCAGGCATCCAAGCCAGCAAGGGCACGAGCGTTGACAGCTGCTGCTTTACAAACGCCACAGAACAAAGCGGCTGCTGCTTCACAAAAGCCACCGAACAAAGCAGTGCGCGGCAATGGTGGACGTGGACGTGGACGTGGACGCTTGAGTGGCGAAAGGGGTGAGGCAGCTGGGAGTGAAGGAAACTGGGGCGAGGAGCTGAGGCAGGAGGAGGAGGAGGAGGAGGAGGGGTCAGATGTACGGATGCCACAAAAGGGAGCTGCAGTGCTCAGCAGGGAACGCAAGCGTGGGCGTGTGAGTGGAGAGGATGGGAGTGAGGCAGGGGGGGAGAGGGGTGTGTTGAGTAAGCGTGGGCGCATGGGTGGAGAGGATGGGAGTGGAGAGGATGGCAGTGAGACAGCAGGGAGGGGGAGGGGTGTGTTGAGTAAGCGTGGGCGTGGCGGGAGAAGGAGTGGTGCTCAAGGTAAGGAGGGTGAAAAGAGGGAGGGAGACAAAGAAGGGGAAAGGTTGTGTGCTCTGCTTACAAAGGAGGGAGGGAGATAATGAAGGGGAAAGGTTGTAGGTGTTTTCCATTTTTTTGTTACTCGGCAGGGGCTTCTGATGTAGGACATGGCATGCGGGTGGAAATGGTGTCACGTTTACATGGGCATTATTTCCGATGAAGTTTCCATTGGTATTGTTTGTAGCCTGTTCGGCACGAATAATCGGTAACTAGCACAACACACACCTTTAAGCCTGTCAATAACTTATGTTTTGATATCAAACAGTTAAAAAGCTTGCTTCCAAGCTCATGTGCATCCTGTTAACGACTTTAAAAGTATCAGCTGATCGTCTTAAGAAAAGAGGGGAAAAGAGGGAACGAGAAGAACTCTGCAGACAGAGAAAACTAGGTCACTTCGTTTTCAATTGTGGAGCTTGAAGGAGCTGCACCTGTGCATACAAGTAGAGATACGGCAGTGCTGTCCAGGTCTGGCCGTCTAATGTCAGCTTTTTGCTTGCAAAAGTTTAGGGTTGGCCAGAACCGTTTACATACCCCGTATATGACTGTATACTTGGTGATTTCCCTGCCAAAAATACCGTATTTATAAAGTTGGCCAGAACCGTATATACACACCGTTATATGACCGTATATTTGGTGATTTCCCTGCCAAAAATACCATATTTATGAAGTTGGCCAGAACCGTATATACACACCGTTATATGACCGTATATATGGTGATTTCCCTGCCAAAGTTACCGTATATACACCGTATATATGGTTCTGGCCAACCCTACAAAAGTGACAGCACGCAGCTGTTATGCTTGTTAAACCTGCCCGTGCTTGCCCATGCTTGTTTAACATGCACTTGAATCGTTCCTGCGCAGCAGCTGCAGCCCAAACCTACGAAAGTGACATCACGCAGCTGTCATGCTTGTTAAATTTGCCCGTGCTTGCCCATGCTTGTTTAACTTGCACTTGAATCGTTCCTGCGCAGCAGCTGCAGCCCAACCCTACAAAAGTGGCAGCACGTAGCTGTCATGCTTGTTTAACTTGCCCATGCTTGCCCATGCTTGTTTACCTTGCACTCAAATCGTGTCCTGCGCAGCTGCAGCCCAACCCCTCACCGCCCGCCAACCCTCCCAAAGCAGCCCTGACAAGAAGGTCCACTGGCAAACGCCGCAACAGCAACGCCAGCAGCAGCAGCAGCAACAGCAACAGCAAGGACAGCCTAGCACTCCTAGTAGGGGGCTGAAGCAAACACAGCAGCAGCAGCAGCAGCAACATCAGCAAGGGCAGCCCAGCACTCCTAGTAGGGGGCTGAAGCGAACACAGCAGCAGCAGCAGCAGCAGCAACAGCTTAATCTGAGTCCATCTTTGACCGGAGCAGCTGGCGGTGCTCAGGGGATAAGTCCAGGGAGGCGCAGAACCCAACGTCACATAAACACTTACAAGGTATGTGTACAGAGAATGTGATGCACACAAAACACTCACAAGGTGTGTGTACAGAGAATGTGATACACACAAAACACTCACAAGGTATGTGTACAGAGAATGTGATACACACAAACACTCACGAGGTGTGTGTACACAGAATGTGATACACACAAAACACTCACAAGGTACGTGTACAGAGAATGTGATACACACAAAACACTCACAAGCTATGTGTACAGAGAATGTAATGCACACAAACACTCACAAAGTACGTGTACAGAGAATGTGATACACACAAACACTCACGAGGTATGTGTATAGAGAATGTGATACACACAAACACTCACAAGGTACGTGTACAGAAAATGTAATGCACAAAAACACTCACAAGGTGTGTGTACAGAGAATGTGATACACACAAAACACTCACAAGGTATGTGTACAGAGAATGTGATACACGCAAACACTCACAAGGTATGTGTACAGAGAATGTGATACACACAAAACACTCACAAGGTATGTGTACAGAGAATGTGATACACGCAAACACTCACAAGGTATGTGTACACAGAATGTGATGCACACAAAACACTCACCAGGTATGTGTAAACAGAATGTGATACACACAAAACACTCACAAGGTACGTGTACAGAAAGTGTGATACAAGATAATGTGTAATGTAAGAGCTTGGGTTGTCTGTATGGCGCTTGCAGTTGTGTGTGTGTGTGTGTGTATGTGTGTGTTGATTTAATACTGGGAGCAATTGCAAAGGGGACTCAGGAAATGATGGAGATACCTATAGCGGCACACGCACATCCAAATGGCATGCATTGTGCATGCATTTCTTGCGGGGTTGGCCCACTTCAGCATGCAGGTGCTGGGAGGTGAACGTAGGATGTGACGAGGGAATATGAGGGGCCAGTGCGAAAGTGACTTACATGTGCACATTAATTCCACTGGCAGGTTGCTTGGGGTGTGAACAAGTGGCAGGGCATACACATAATGAACACCCGTGGTAGAAAAGTGACTTACGTGTGCACATTAATTTCACTGGCAGGTTGCTTGGGGTCTAAACAAGTGGCAGGGCATACACATATTGAACACCCGTGGTAGAAAAGTGACTTACGTGTGCACATTAATTTCACCGGCAGGTTGCTTGAGGTGTGAACAAGTGGCAGGGCATACACATAATGAACACCCGTGGTACAAATGTGACTTACGTGTGCACATTAATTTCACGGGCAGGTTGCTTGAGGTGTGAACAAGTGGCAGGGCATACACATCATAAATACCCGTGGTAGAAAAGTGACTTACGTGTGCACATTGATGTCACTGGTAGGTTGCTTGAGGTGTGAACAAGTGGCATGGCATACATATAATGAACACCCGTGGTGGAAAAGTAACTTACGTGTGTACATTAATTGTACTGGAAGGTTGCTTGAGGTGTGAACAAGTGGCAGGGCATACACATAATGAACACCCGTGGTAGAAAAGTGACTTACGTGTGCACATTAATTTCACTGGCAGGTTGCTTGGGGTGTAAACAAGTGGCAGGGCATACACATAATGAACACCCGTGGTAGAAAAGTGACTTACGTGTGCACATTAATTTCACGGGCAGGTTGCTTGAGGTGTGAACAAGTGGCAGGGCATACACATAATGAACACCCGTGGTACAAATGTGACTTACGTGTGCACATTAATTTCACTGGTAGGTTGCTTGAGGTGTGAACAAGTGGCAGGGCATACACATAATAAATACCCGTGGTGGAAAAGTGACTTACGTGTGCACATTAATGTCACTGGTAGGTTGCTTGAGGTGTGAACAAGTGGCACGGCATACATATAATGAACACCCGTGGTGGAAAAGTAACTTACGTGTGTACATTAATTGTACTGGCAGGTTGCTTGAGGTGTGAACAAGTGGCAGGGCATACACATAATGAACACCCTTGGTAGAAAAGTGACTTACGTGTGCACATTAATTCCACTGGCAGGTTGCTTGAGGTTTAGACAAGTGGCAGGGCATACACATATACATAATAAACACCTGTGGTCAGTGTGAGAAGTAGAGAGGTAGCGGTGCAAGTGGCAGTGCACATTGGTATCCGTGGCAGATCTGAGGTACACACAGGGTGGCAGTGCACATTGTATCAGTAGCAAATCTGAGGTATAGAGAGGTGACAGTGCACATTGGCACCATGCACAATGGTGCCAATGTGTCAGTGCACATCAATGCCAGCAGCAGGTCTGAGGTGTAGAGAGGTGCCAGTGCAAATCAATGCCAGCAGCAGATCTGAGGTATAGAGAGGTGGCAGTGCACATTCGTACCATGCACAATGGTGCAGCAGCAGCTCTGAGGTGTAGAGAGGTGTCAGTGCACATCAATGCCAGCAGCAGCTCTGAGGTGTAGAGAGGTGTCAGTGCACATCAATGCCAGAAGCAGATCTGAGGTGTTGAGAGGTGTCAGTGCACATCAATGCCAGCAGCAGGTCTGAGGTGTAGAGAGGTGGCGTTGCAAATCAATGCCAGCAGCAGATCTGAGGTATAGAGAGGCGGCAGTGCACATTGGCACCATGCACAATGGTGCAGCAGCAGGTCTGAGGTGTAAACAAGTGGCAGGGCATACACATATACATAATAAACACCTGTGGTAGGCTTGAGAAGTAGAGAGGTTGCAGCGCACTTTGATACCAGCAGCAGGTCTGAGGTGTAGAGAGGAGTCAGGGCGCGGTGACACCAGCATTATATCTGAGAGGTGGAGAGAGGTGGCAATACATATACATAGAGATGGCCAGAACCGTATGTGTACACCGCATATGACCGTATATTTGGTGATGTCCCTGCCTAACATACCGTATATACACCGTATATTTATGGTCCTGGCCAGTCCGACATACATATGAACAGATATAAGCGACTTTGACCCAATCTGTCGTTTCTTTTTCACCACAGATTGAGGTGCAGAGGCGACTGTGATCGATACCCTTCTCCTCATGTTCATGCCCAAGTGACTGTGATCGATACCCTTCTCCTCATGCTCATTCCCAAGTGACTGTGATCGATACCCTTCTCCTCATGCTCATGCCCAAGTGATTGTGATCGATACCCTTCTCCTCATGTTCATGCCCAAGTGAAGAACAAAAATAAAAAAGGAGGAGACTCGCCTGGGTGGCTGGATATGTGGATGAATACAGAGCAAGAGATAATGCAAACAAAGCAAACACACTGTTTTCACACTTTCGCCACGTCTCCCCCTCTCCCATTTCTTCATCTACCACTCTCTTCCCTCCGTACCTTCTTCCGTATACTTGCCAGGTGGTGTTCACACTCTCTTCTTCCTTTGAGGACTCAGAAGTGCGCAAGTACGTCAAGATGATTCAGGATCTTGGTGGCAACGTGACCACCTCCGACCAGCCCGCACCCCACCCGCTGACCGCCTCCCTGCAAGCTTCAACCCCTCCCCCTCCAGCCGGTAAATGTAATTGCATGAATGTATATTTTGGTGTAATTGTGTGCTCAATGTGTGTATGTCTGTACGTCTGTACTTTGTGAGTGTGTTTGCGTGTGCATATTCCCCTGCGTGTTGCATGATGGCCTAGATCTACTACCAGTATTTGTCTCCCCTTATTATTCAAGCGCAACACACAAGCACCCGCACCCTTCTGAATCTTTCCGCATCTCTGCCTGCAGCACACTTCATCAACACACAAGCACCCGCACCCTTCTGAATCTTTCCGCATCTCTACCTGCAGCGCACTTCATCAACACACACAAGCACCCGCACCCTTCTGAATCTTTCCGCATCTCTGCCTGCAGCACACTTCATCAACACACACACACGTACACACACAAACACACACACAAACACACACAAACACACACGTACACACACACACACAAGCACACACACACACACACACACAAACACACACGTACACGCACATTCACACATGCACACACACGTACACCGCACAAATATTTGTTGCTACGCAATAGTTACGCACACACATACACGCACACATGCATACACACACAAACATACAACCACGCACCCTCATTCCTCATGCACGCACACATGCACATAGACGCATGCATACACATACACACATAGATCAGCACCACTCCATTAAAATTGCAGCACCGCAGCCTTTGAGCCTTGCCGCTCGCTCCTCTGGTCCTCACAGTAAAGAGGTGAGCCCAGACGTTTACAAGTATGTAAGCATAGCTGCTTCCTTCTTTTTGACTGGTTTTTTCTAGTTGGGATCCATTTCAGTTGAGCATAGCTGCTTCCTTATTTTTGACTGTTTTTTTCTTGTTGGCATTCATATGAGTCGAGCGGCCATGCCAGATGGGGATATCTGTAATTTGATCTAACTGCAAACTGAACTGGTCCATACACAGTAGACACATCATCAAGGTGAGAGGCACCTGGTTGGAAAAAAGAAAAAAGATACGCAGCAATGAAAGCCGATTCCCACGTAAATCAAAGGAAAGAGCCGCTCAGGAACTGTAAGTTAAAGTGGAGAAGCACTTGATCAGGTTGTTTGTGTCAGAGCAGGGGCCTCTTTGTTTTGCTGAAGATAAAGTAGCAAAGGTGAAGGCAGTTACGTACACCGAGCTGCATCTGCCAGGAGTTGTGAGTTTAAGTGGAGAAGCACTTGCTCAGGTTGTTTGTGTCAGAGCAGGGGCCTCTTTGTTTTGCTATAGGTAAAGTAGCAAAGGTGAAGGCAGTTACGTACACCGAGCTGCATCTGCCAGGAGTTAACATTTGTTGGATGTGGAGCAATAAGGGTCAAATCAGATACTTGCACTGAGCTTCAAAAGTGCAAACACATGCAAGTGTGTTTGTGTGTGTATGCTGTGAGCTGCATGCTGTGTGCTGTGTGCTGTGTGCTGCATGCTGAGCATACACATTTCTTAGTATACAATTCCCGCGCGGTGTAGGAAGTGTAGGAAGTGCCGCAAGAGCCACACAGGAACAGCCGCATGTGTATGTAACGTATATGCACGTGTACAACTCACGTATGCTCGTGCGTTTTTACACTCATGTTCAGAGAGAGGCAGGGAGCAGCAGCAGCCGCATGTGTATGTGATGTATGTGCACGTGTACACACTCACGTATGCACGTGCGTTTTCACACTCATGTTCAGAGAGAGGCAGGGAGCAGCAGCAGGCGCAAGAGGCCGGCATCTTCTGGAGGTGCAGCCGCTGTGTCAGGGGACGGAGCCGTGCCGGACAGTGCACAACAGGTGTGTTGGGTTAGCTGATGCCATGCCACATGAACGGTCAGTGCACAATCCAACATTTGCTGGATGAGGCAGAAGAGTGAGCGGCGAGCAACGGCTCTCAAAACCATGGCTCCAACAGTTTGGAAGAACTTTCAATATTTGTGCTTTATGGCAAGGACATAAGCAGGGTGCAAGGAAATACAGGTATCACAGGCAGTGAAAACCACTCCCCACCTGTGTTTTGTGTGTATGTGTGTGTGTGTGTGTTTGTGTGTGTGTGTGTGAGGCAAAGGCAAAGGCATCTTTGTAACCAGTTGTTCCCTCACAACTGCAGACCAAAAAGGTTCCACAAAGAAAATCGAGTGCCACAGAGTGAAAGAGAGGAAAGAATTCGTGGAAAGGTTGGAGTACCAGGCTCTGAAAAGGCAGAAAGGTGTAAAGCATAGAGATGTGCAGGGCTACTCTGAGGGGCAAACAGGCCATTCGTCTGGGCCATTGCCAGCCTCAACATGGATGAATCACTCAGCCAGCGTTGAAGAAAAGAAAGAAAAGAAAAGAAAAGAAAAGAAAAACTACGCCAGCGTTAAAAAAGTAAACCAGTGCGGCTCACGTATACTTATGTACTTTGAGTACTGTATGATGGTGAGTACTACACTCATAGATGTGCAGTGATAGATGTACAGTGAAGCAAGCTTAGATGCACAGTGAGTACTATATGATGATGAGTACTATATGATGATAGTGTTTTGCGCTGCAGTTGGGCTTGCAAGTCAGCGCAAACACTCCTCCCACTCTAGTATCCACATGGTATCCACATACTGGATCCACATACTGGATCCACATACTGGATCCACGTGGTATACACGTGGTATACACCATAGTATCCACATGGTATCCACATACATAGGGTTGGCCAGAACCGTATATCTGCTCCGTATATGACCGTATGTATGGTGATTTCCCCGCTAAAAACACCGTATGTACATCGTATATACCTATGAATGTATGGTTCTGGCCAACCATACACATACTGGATTCACGTACTGGATCCAGATACTGGATCCACATGGTATCCACCATAGTATCCACATGGTGGAAGAAGTGTAAATGGTCCACTCAAGTTCTTGATCTGCACAATGTAAATGCACAATGCAAATGGATTCTGCACAATGTAATTGGTCCACTCGAGAGCTTGATCTGCACAATGTAAATGCACAATGCAAATGGTCTTTTCACAATGTAAACGCACAATGCAAATGGACTCTGCACAATGTAAATGCACAATGCAAATGGACTCTGCACAATGTAAACGCACAATGCAAATGGACTCTGCACAATGTAAATGGACTCTGCACAATGCAAATGCAAAATGCAAATGGACTCTGCACAATGTAAATGCACAATGTAAATGGACTCTGCACAAGTTAAATGCACAATGCAAATGGACTCTGCACAATGTAAACGCACAATGCAAATGGACTCTGCACAATGTAAACGCACAATGCAAACGGACTCTGCACAATGTAAATGCACAATGTAAATGGACTCTGCACTATGTAAATAGTCCACTCAAGTTCTTGATCTGCACAATGTAAATGCACAATGTAAATGGTCCGATCAATTGCTTAATCTGCACACATTAACGCCAGGACACGTATTTCTAGGGTTGGCCAGAACCGTACATCTGCACCGTATATGACTGCATGTATGCTAATTTCTGCCAAAAATACCGTACATACACCGTATATACCTATAAATGTAAGGCTCTGGCCAACCCTACATACTTCATACCAACATGCTGGCACTCAGATCTGGGCAGCAACTGGGTCTACATGCTTTTTGATGGAAAAGATTTAACAAATGCATTATGTTCTACTTCATATGTTCTCCCTGCAACGACAGCAAAAAATAATACACCTTGCACTTTGAGCATGAGCGCAT
>Ga0307951_1002899_pt1 | contig 10794 bp, 8 predicted proteins | sample OrgLakmetagen374_FD_201842 | JGI IMG/M metagenome (GOLD analysis project Ga0307951, IMG submission 201842) | Saline water microbial communities from Organic Lake, Antarctica - #374 | ecosystem: Environmental > Aquatic > Non-marine Saline and Alkaline > Saline | place: Antarctica: Organic Lake... | reverse complement strand
AGGCAGTTTGGATTAGTGGTGAGGGGTATGATGAACCACACCTTTTACCAAGCATGAGCAGCATGCTGAGCATTTCAGCAGCAGCCTGCAGAGGTAGTTTGGATAAGTGGTGAGGGGTATGATGAACCACACCTTTTACCAAGCGTGAGCAGCATGCCGAGCATTTCAGCAGCAGCCTGCAGAGGCAGTTTGGATTAGTGGTGAGGGGTATGATGAACCACACCTTTTACCAAGCGTGAGCAGCATGCCGAGCATTTCAGCAGCAGCCTGCAGAGATATTTTGGATAAGTGGTAAGGGTTACGACATTTGCAGCTACTACCAAGCGAAAGTAGCATGCCAAGCATTTCTAGTAGCAGCAGCATGCAGAGGCAGATTGGATATATGGTACGGATTACGACAGTAGCAGCTACTACCAAGCGAAAGTAGCATGCCGAGCAGTTCTAGCAGCAGCCTGCAGAGCCTGTTTGGATAAGTGGTAAGGGTTACAACAGTAGCAGCTACTACAAGCGAAAGTAGCATGCCGGGCATTTCTAGCAGCAGCCTGCAGAGCCTGTTTGGGTAAGTGGTAAGGGTTACGGCATTTGCAGCTACTACCAAGCGAAAGTAGCATGCCGAGCAGCTTTAGCAGCAGCCTGCAGAGGAGCAGCTGGCCATGTAATCACCCAGCAGGTTGCATCCAGCACGTGTATTTCATTTACAATTGAACGTTCGCATCTAAGCGCGGAACAATTGACCAGATTATTGCGTCCACGTACTTGAACATCCATGAGGACACGTCAACGGAGCGGCCTTCCGTTTGTTCTGTGCGCCATAACTGCAGCATCTCATCCACGCAGGACCTGTACATCAACAAGGTGGAGCAATTGTACATCAACCGCATGGCTAATTCAGCACGGCACATAACTGCAAGGTGCCAAATGGGTAAGAGCGATTATTTTTGCACAGCATGTCAATGGTATGCGCCAGAATTGCACTTCATATGGCTGTTATTGGTGGGTTACCATTTAGCTGCACATCAGGATCTGTACAAAGCAAACTGGAGTATGCAGCAAATATTATAAACAAAAGAATTACCGCCTTGGGCCTTAGCGTGACGTGAAATACGTGTGTGATCTTAGTGAAATATGTGTGTGATCTAGACGTGAAATATGTGTGTGATTTTAGTAAATTACGTGTGTGATCATAGTGAAATACGTGTGTGATCTAGATGTGAAATACGTGATGTGAAATACTTGATGTGAAATACGTGTGTGATCTAGACGTGAAATATGTGTGTGATCGCATTAGTACGCATGAAAATCTGCACTCACACACACACACACTCCCTGCATTTAAACTTAGAGTGATACACGCTCTACGTCTGATCCCAGTGCAGCATCATCAGCTGCTCAGCTCTCGGGTCACATCTGTAATATTTGATTGACCTCTCTCTGTCATGTTTCAGTGCAATGCTTCAGGGTTTAAGAAGGTTTAATCGGAATATTCGCTTGACCTCTATTATGTTTCAGTGCAATGCTTAGGCGCTCACGCTTGCGCCATTCAATGTTTCAGGCGCAATGTTTCAGGCGCTCACGCTTGCGCCATTTTGTTGACAAAGGATATATTTGCATAGGGCAAATCATGTTAGGCTGTCCTGCATTTCCATACTGAGTGGATTTGTGCTGAAGATCTGAATTGAATACGTGTTCAGGGATACGTGGTTGCAGGGCTGGCCACGATTGTTATAACGCGTCTGTTTGCAAAAATACCTGTGCATACCTACACAGTCATGGTTCTTATTAGCCCTCTGCACATTGGCACTGTGATGCAAATGTATGGTCAACCTTCAGCTTCAGCAGGCTACAGTGAATGGAAGTGGCTATGCTGAAGTTTCTGTGCACAGCTCCTGATTAAAGATATCATAGCCGCTTCATACAATGGCAGGTGGATCTACTAAGATAATTGTATGCAATCAGTGGGAACCACCCCTCATATTGATTGAGGATAACACGGAGGATACCTCACACTGATTGAGGATAACACCTCGCATTGATTGAGGATGCCTCATATTGATTGAGGATAACACGGAGAAAACCTCATATTGATTGAGGATAACATGATACAAAAGAAACGGTTAGGTAAGATGGCCTTGTAGGTACCAGAATCGGCCGTGACCTGGTTTAATACAGAGAAACCAGTCGAAACCCTCTTTCTAGATATTTATATCCAAGGCTGTTGCAGTACGGTGTATGGTACGGTGTATGGTACGGTGTATGGTAATACGGTACGGTACGGTAAGAACGGTTTTATTTTGAAAATCGGCACCGTATATACGGTAAGATACGGTACGGTGTACGGTGCGGTCCGTTTTCTCGCGGGCTAATATTTCTTACACTGCGCTTCATGTTCACATGACTGAGAACGAGGCTTTCAACCTCTTAGTTAAGTAAATTAATCTACATGTTCTCTCCTTTTGTGGTGAGTTAAGTTGGCTGCATCAGCTCGGGGGAAGGGCCCGGCAGGGGCTTGCATGGAAACTTGAAGTCGGACGCGGTACCTGATTCCTGGTTGACATTTTGTGTTTTATTCAGATATACTTGTTGCAAAAGGAAAAGAAATGTTTTGGGCCGGAATTGGAGCCAAACGGCCTACCTACGGTCACAATGTACTGTACGGTGGGACCGAACTGTACGGTTTGGCACCGTACTTTTGCTCATACCGTATTATACGGTAAAAGCTACGATACGGCATACACCGTACCGTACATACGGTGTCATTTTGGAAATACGGCGTAGTGCAACAGACCTGTTTATATTACTAGATGTGCAGACTGTGTATGTTTTGGAGGCATCTATACCTAACGCTTTTAGCTCTTGCAAGCGTCTTCTTGCAAGCACAGCTGTTATCCTATGTGTGCAACTATTACGCAGCAGAAAAAATCCTGTTCTAGTTTCTTTTGGAACCCTAGTCCGGAGGACTCGGGATCCCTTCTGCCTGGATTTTGCACAGGGTGTGGATTTTGGTACTAAGCACGGACATGAGGGTTCGAGCTCATGAACCCTTACCTGACAATCGGGAATGACTTTTGCAGTGCCTGCGAGCTGAAGGACTGTGACATTGTCTTCCGGAAGGATCTCCACATTGGCGAGCTGCAGTCAGAAGTCAGGTCACAGAATAAAAGATCACATAAGAAACGTCTTGATTGAATTCACATTGGCAAGCGGCATTAAGCCGTTAGATCACAGAAGAAAAGATAAACAAGAGGCGTCTTTGAGAGGTTTTTCACATTGGCGAATCAGTATTGCAAACATGACGTGCAAGGTTAGTCAGAATCAGACACTGGTTAAAAACGGCAGTGCAGATGGAAGAAGGGCTGAGCAGACACAAACAAGTAATGGCAGGAGATTCCTATTTCTATACGTAATGACATGGAAATGGTTCTTTCAGATTGTTCAGGACTAAGGAAAGGTCAAAGCGGTAATTCACGCCTGTACAGAGCGCGACTGTTATTTTGAGGACTTTTCAGCAGCCCAACCCTTTTTGCTGCATCAAGTCAACAACCAACTTGTTCATGATCTCCTTTCTCAGCAGAAAATTAAAATTTCTCTTTTTCTTTCTGAGCTTATGGATTTATTTGTGACTGGCCGAGACCAGTCAGCAGCCGATCAGCCAAACAACCTGGCTGAAAGTCACTCCCCATTGTAACCATTGTAACCATTGTACAGAGCACGACAAACGTACATATCAGTACTTCCCTTCCCAGACAACTGTTGTATTGGCTGATCTACCCATCTTCAGGCTGTATCGAATCAGTACTTCCCTTCCCAGACGACTGTTGTATTGGCTGATCTACCCATCTTCAGGCTGTATTGAATTAGTACTTCCCTTCCCAGACGACTGCTGTATTGGCTGATCTACCCATCTTCAGGCTGTATTGAATCTGAGCTGTTGACCGTCTTGAATGCAAACACACACACACATGTATAATACATATATACATACACAGGCGCACCAGACTATGCACACATACGTACACAAATATACACGCTCATACGTGAAAAACACACGCTCATATGAGAAAAGGTAAAGCATTTCACACAACCAACAGGCTTGACGCAGCTCCCTGGCGCACCTTACGTCAGCAGTCGTGACCATGCACACATACGTACACACACTCACACTTACACGTAAAAAAGCAAAGCATTTCGCACGACAAACAGACCTGACGCAGCTTTCAGACTCACCTTACGTCCGCAGTTGTGATCATGTTAGGGTGGCCCATGCTCACAAACTGCAACCATACAATTCAAACGTACAAGCAGTGAAACAACGTGTAAACAGATTCGCACAAACTGCAGCAGTGACATAACGTGCAAACAGATCCGCGCAAACTGCGACCCCAAAGTGCAAGCAGAGTGCAAACGTGCAAGCAATGAAACAACATACCAATAAAACTTGCACAAACTGCGACCCCAAAGTGCAAGCACTGAGTGCAAACGTGCAAGCAGTGACACAAGATGCAAACAAATTTGCACAAACTGCGACCCCAAAGTGCAAGCACTGAGTGCAAACGTGCAAACACAGTACTTAATACAGACAGTGAATGGTATCATGACCTACAACCACATGGTGCAGCCACTGAGTGCAACCACAAAGTCTAAACATGCAAGCAGTGGACGTTGCGAAGAGTGACTGCTGTTGTCCACAAACCGCAGCCATAGAGGGTCACCACTGAATGCAAACATGTAAACAATAACCGATAAACAAGAATTAAATAATCAAGCAGTAATTCTTACAAGCAGCGAGAGGCGTCATAAACTCCAGCTGCAGAGTGCGACGATGGAGTGCAAACATGCAAACAGTAATTTATACGAACAGTGGGTGGTGTCATAAACTCCAGCTGCAGAGTGCGACGACGGAGTGCAAACATGCAAACAGTAATTTATACGAACAGTGGGTGGCGTCATAAACTGCAGACGCAGAGTGCGACCACTGAGTGTAAACATGCAAACAGTAATTATTGTGAACAGTGGGTGGTGTCATAAACTGCAGACGCAGAGTGCGACCACTGAGTACAAACATGCAAACAGTAATTATTATGAACGGTGGGTGGTGTCATAAACTGCAGACGCAGAGTGCGACCACTGAGTGTAAACATGCAATTAATACGAACAGTGGGTGGCGTCATAAACTGCAGCAGCAGAGTGCGACCACTGAGTTCCACTATTGAGTGGCAAGGTGCAAACATTAACTTGTGCTTACAACACATGCAAAGCATTCATGTGCGGATAGAAGGAGCAGAGCCTTGCGATCAAGTTGGCAGTCAAAGGTCTTTGTCGACACACGATTAGTTGCACAGAGCACACAGGACTTTGCACTCCTGCCAGCCTTTCTTGCACCTCTGTAACCTGCACTTTAATCATTAGCAGTCTGTTTTAAAATACCTTGGTGGGAACTTGTTTAATTCCCTATGTTCAGGGAGAAACCTTAACGCCAAGATGGAAAAATCACAGCAAGAGAGAGAGACATCAAAGCAGGTCACACACATCTCAAAAGCAGCAGCTTGCAAGGGCTTATGACTAACAAATACAGCGCCCACGGTTGTCAAGGTGTGCCAACAATAGCACCAGCGGCAAAGTTCATTTGGATATCCCCCACACTAGAGCGGATCTCTCACTAGGCAGATCCCCCACGCTAGAGCAGATCCCCACTAGAGCAGATCCCTCGCTGGGCAGATCCCCCACGCTAGAGCAGATCCCCACTAGAGCAGATCCCTCGCTAGGCAGATCCCCCATGCTAGAGCAGATCCCCACTAGAGCAGATCCCTTGCTAGGCAGATCCCCCACGCTAGAGCAGATCCCCACTAGAGCAGATACCTCGCTGGGCAGATCCCCCACGCTAGAGCAGATCCCCACTAGAGCAGATCCCTTGCTAGGCAGATCTCCCACGCTAGAGCAGATTCCCACTAGAGCAGATCCCTCGCTGGGCAGATTAAAAAGCGCAATATAGCAGCCTAGAGGGTAAAGGAAGGCAAGCGCCTCGCACCGGATCTAGCGCGGTGAGGAATTTGGGCTTGGGAAGGAAGCGGAGGAGGTGGACGGACAGGTTTGCATCTGTGACAACGACAGTAGGCATACCCAGACGGAGGGTGTAGACTGGTCCATATTTGTCTGCCCACTGCAATGGTGAGGGGAGTTGTAGATGAGATTTAAAGTAGGGAGGAATGGCCAAGATCGTACGTGCACATATGTGACCATGTATTGGGAGAGCTCCTTGCAATATATTATAAATTCCAAGTTCCACATTGAACACAGGAAGGGATGTTAGGAAACAAAAGCGTACACCTTTGTGACTAACATTGTAGAGAATTTCCTTGAAGTCCCACATCGTTTGATATTAATTAAGGGTTTGCCAGAACCGTATATATATTACACCATATATGACCGTACATTTGGTGATTTCCCTGCTAAAGATACCGTATATGCACCATACATATATGGTTCTGGCCAACCCTATGTATATTGTCCATGCATACGTATGTTGGGTTGGCCAGAACCATACATTTATAGGTATATTCGGTGTACATACGGTATTGTTAGGGAAATCACCACACACACACGGTCATATACGATGCAGATATACGGTTCTGGCCAATCCTTTACGTATGGCATCCACCAAGATGCCTCTATTCTGCGTTGCTCTGGCACGATGCCCCGTGCTCATACTCCAGCATCATTTTGTGCACATGTGCACACAACATGACAAAAACACACGTGAAATCTTATCCAAACAAATGGTACTTTTTACAAGGAGAGCTTACCTGTTTCAGAACCATGTGCTGGTCTGGGGCAGAGAAGACTGCGTGCGTTTTAAGCGTGCATGTAGACGTGTATGAGTGTGTGAACATATATGTACGAGCGTGCGGATGCAAATGAGCGTGGGTGCATGCGTGCGTGTATGTGCGTAAACGTGTTTTTTGGTTCGTGTACACGTGTGTGTGTGTGTGTGCGTGTGTGTATGTGTGCGAAAATTTGTGTGTAGGTGTGCGTGTGTGCATGCAAGCATGACTCGCGTGAGGTCCTTGTGTGTGTATATGTATTTATGTGTGTGCATGCGTGTGTTTATGGGTATGTGTGTATGTATGTGTGCAAGTTTTGAGCATTTATGTGTTGTGTGTATATGTACGTATGTGTGTTGTGTGTGTGAGTGTGTGTGTGTTTGTGTGTGTGTGTGTGTGTGTGTGTGTGTGTGTGTGCGTGTGTGTGTGTGTCTTTGTGTGTATGTGTGTGCATGTGTGTGTGCAATTGTGTGTGTGTATGTGTGTGTGTGTGTGTGTGTGTGTGTGTGTGTGTGTGTGTGTGTGTGTGTGTGTGTGTGTGTGCAAGTGTTTGTGTGTGTGTGCATGTGTATGTGTGAGTGTGAGTATAATGTCCCGTGCATTTATGTAGGTAAAATGTATGAATGTGTGTACGTATGTATTGTGTGCGTAAGTGACAGGAGTGGAGCTGCAGGTCATAGGCAAACATGCCGGCTTCTGAGCATTCGTCCATCATGTCGAACAAATGCAGACATCAGCAGACTGCCTGCCACAACTCAGACAGGTGTAACAGGAAAAGCGCAAGCACACGACAGGCCAGCTTCCAGGCAGGCATCAAGTAATACTGACACCAGGCAATTGGCTATTGGCATTGCTCATGTCACCTGTCGAACAGGGTAAAGTCAATTCGCAACCGCCAGGTACAAATGTAGGCCAACACACACACACATGCTTACAGAGCCTCAACGGCAACTCCGCTCTCACCTGCCACGACTTCTTGGACAAGCACACAGCTTTGAGGAAGGGCAGCAGGGCAGGGATGCCTAAGGCACCGGCCACCACACTGAAGGCACGCGCTGTGGTGTTTCGCACGTACTCATCGATGTTGTCGATATCAGGGCGCATGGCGGCAATCATCTGTGCCAGGCCAGCAGCCTTTGACAGGTTGGAAATGATCTCACGTCCCTGTATGTAATGAGTGTGTGTGTGTGCAATGAGTGTGTGCGTCAAAGGCAAGCAAATTGAGCCTTCCTTGCTTCTCCTGCCCTGCTTCTCCTGCCCTCCAACTCACCTTGCTCTTTGGAGCTGGCACTGCAGCTCTTACTGTAGCGATGAAACCCCAGTGCCTTAAATTAATTACCTACATATTAAGAACAGCTTGACACCATAAGCCCAGAGCGGCTGTGCTTCAATCAAACACTTACAGAGCCTACAGAGACCTGATGCCTTGCTCAACAGCAGCCCACCTCAATACGAGCGTAATAGTCCTCGTCAATGAGCAGGGGCTCGATGACCACCAGGATTTTGTGCACGTACGGCCGCACCAGGTCGTCCAGCTTGTACAGGACTCGGTCAATGACCTTGACCAGCAAGTGGCGCTCCTGGTCTTCTAGGGTGGGTTGCATCTGCAAGAGGGGGCGGTTGGAATCATGAGCAGGTGCTGATTACAGCAAAGTAAGAACATCATTTCCTTTAAGGTTTGATCTGCGTTTCTGTTTTTTTCCCGCTGGTTCTTGAAGGTAGTTGCATGCGTATGAGTTGTGTGATGTGTGCGTGTGTGTGATGTGTGTGTGTGTGTGTGTGTGTGTTAATGGCAGCAAAGTGGGGACGGTAACATCACTGTGTATGGTAAGAGCAAAGCAGTGTTTGAGATCTTTTTAAAGCAGCTGCTGCAAGGGTGAAGAGAGGCAAAAATCAGCGCACACAATGCTTGCCAGCGCACACGTGCGCTTGCCTGTGCTGAGGGCAGTGCCGCATGAAATGCAACTCAGTGCACGCCGACAACTGGTGTCCCAATAATTGTTACCGTCTGTGTCTAGTTGAAAGCGAGACTTAGCATACTTTTCTACGTAATTGACATCGGTTGAGGGTTATGACTCCTTTCTTGGCAAAGACTGAGCGTATGTAACAAATTAGTGCTTACGGTCATAGAAGGAGAAGCAGCAACCACGCACTACAAATGACATACGTACAGTCATACACCTCAAAAACAATCTTTTTGCATACAACCACACACCACGCACCAGCAATGGCAAGATCTGGTTGAACAGGGGGCCTGCGCCCAGGTCTCTGGCTTTGTCAGTGAGGTGCCTGAGGGCAGCTTTCCTCTGGGGGGGCGTGCCGTTCTTGACCTTGAGCAGCAGCTTCATGATCTTGCGCTCCTTGGCCTCCTCAAGGCTCAGCTCTGCCTCGTCCACATCCTGGGAAACAAGACGCAAACACACAAAAGAGATCAGGCACAAGCATAAGTAAAATGTACCGTCGTGCTGGTGTTGGTAGAGCACAAAAATGATTGAATCCATGATGCTGTGCTCCTTGGCCTCCTCAGAGCTCAGCTCTGCCTCATTTTGAGGGACAAGACACGTATATCCTGAGCATACCCTGAGCATCATTTCTGCCCAAGAGACCTACTTTATGCACAATGTTTATGCCAGCTCTTACAATTCATAATCCCAAGGCTCTCTGCACGTTTGGCCTAACATGGCACGCAGACACAAACAAAGAGAAACACACACAACTAGGCTTCACAAGCCACACCTGCAGCAGCTTTGAGAAGTACTGCATGTCCTCTGGTTTCATGTCAGGCAGACCCTCAGGAACGTCAGGCATGTCCTTGCGCAGCTGCAGCAAAAATGTGAGGTGTGTGTGTATGTGTGTGTGTGTGTGTGTGTGTGTGTGTGTGCGCGCGCGCGCGTGAGAGAGTGCGCGCGCGCTCAAGTGAAGATGTATTTTGTACATGCATGACAGCACATGATGAATGCACGTGACGCACAAGCTTGCATTAATTATGCTACTGTCTCCACTGACAGTGTAGAAAACACGCATATGTAAATGTGTGCCTACCTGATCGCTTTCCTCAGGAATGGAGTAGAACGGGGTCATGCCGGGTGTGGGGGTGGCCATCAGCTTCTTGGCTGGGTCGATGATGGGGTTGTAGTTAGCCGGCACCGCCATGACCTACAGACAGCAGAGGAGGTTGATTAGTCAATATCATACTTTATGCGTGTGGCAACGGGTCAAGTCGATGGGACATTTGAGGTCCTTAATGACGTGCAATGTGCATGGTGGTGTGCTTGCATTCACGAGCTCCATATTCCGTGCTGCACGTCTGCAATTTGTAAATCTTTTTTTCAATGTGAATGTGCGCTTTCATGGATACATATGTGCACAGATAGGCCTGCACGTAAGCATACAAAAAGAGAAGCATGGAGCCATCAACTTTGCCCTCTGTGCCAGTGAGGGCCTGCAAGGTACGTCATTAGCTGGCAGGCAGTACCATTATCAATGAAAGCCAACCAGGTCTACGTACAAAGTCATCGTAAGACAAAGGGGTGTATCTGAACAGGGCGCATGACTGCTCAGACATCATTTGATGCACACGCGTTTGCCTGGCTCCAGTATGTCAGGTACGCTGTGTCAGCAGTGTCACACGCTGCTGATCGGGCAAACGACACATCGTCACAAAAATGTGTGTGTGTGTGTGTGTGTGTCTCTGTGATGAAGACATTGTTACACAGAGATGCTGCCTACCGTTTATCAAGTGGCAGTCGACACACTGTTGCAAGAGAGGTGCTGCCTGTCGTGTCGTGTGTCAAATGGCAACCAAAAGTACGTGGCATAAGGATGCTGTCACCCCATATGTAAAAGGGTGAGCGAGTGATACGTTGTTGGTAGACAAAGGAGGCTCGGTCAGTGGAGGATAAGGCTTCAACCAAGCTTTCACGCTGTGTGCATACACATACCTTGTAGCCTTCTTTCTCGCCTGGCATCATGGCAT
>Ga0307951_1002898_pt1:0-5000 | contig 10795 bp, 8 predicted proteins | sample OrgLakmetagen374_FD_201842 | JGI IMG/M metagenome (GOLD analysis project Ga0307951, IMG submission 201842) | Saline water microbial communities from Organic Lake, Antarctica - #374 | ecosystem: Environmental > Aquatic > Non-marine Saline and Alkaline > Saline | place: Antarctica: Organic... | reverse complement strand
TCGATGCACAGATTTGCTAGTAATGCATGGTTGCTGCCGCGTAGTTGCTAGTGTCGCGCAATCGCTGTCAATGCGCACATCTGCTAATAATGCATGGTTGCTGCCTCAAAACATGCAGTTTGTGACGCTCCAAATCCCCTCCAGTAAGCTGCGTCTTTTTCTATTCAGTTTCCCTGATGGCAGTGCTAACTGGCTAATTGTACTGAGCCAATTGCCGTGTTCTCAATGGAGGTTGCTGCTCCCAGCAATAGAATGGCCACACATGCACGCAGGGCTGAATGCTCTCGTTTTTAAGGGATGTCCTTAATCCTCTCACGTTCCAGTTTGAGGCTTATGTGACAAGTGGCACCCTTCAGTTCCCAGCAACAGAATGGCCACACAAGCACGCAGGGCTGAATGCTCTCGTTTTCAAGGGATGTCCTTAATCCTCTCACGTTCCAGTTTGAGGCTTATGTGACAAGTGGCACCCTTTAGTTCCCAGCAACAGAATGGCCACACAAGCACGCAGGGCTGAATGCTCTCGTTTTCAAGAAATGTCCTTAATCTTCTCACGTTTCTTCTCATGTTCCAGTTTTCCAGTTTGAGGCTTATGTGACAAGTGGCACCCTCCAAAAAGCGACAACCTGCAGAAACTAGTTTGTGACCAGCATGAGAGCTGATCTGAAGCATACGATCCTTTTCTATTCACCTTCCAGGTCGAGGCTTTTGTGTCGAATGGCAACCTCCAAAAAGCGGCGACCAGTAAGATGAGGGGCATTGAGAAGCGTGTCGAGGTGTGTTTTATGTGTTTGTGTGTGTGTGCGTGTTTGTGTGCGTGTGTGTGAGTGTATGTGTGTGTGTGTGTCTGTGTCTGTGTGGGCGGGGTTGTGAGCTCATGCTCTCAACAACTTATTAACTTGTGATAACGCAGGGCAAGAATGAGGGGCATTTAAAAGTATAGTGAGCTGTTCAATTGGACTGCATGGATCAGCGTAACAGATCTTTTGGAAGGCATGGAAGGTTAGGGCGCATCAAACAGCAGAACAGTATTACGCACGTTGAGGTGTGGATGTGTGTTTGAGGGGGTTTGTCAAGGGGGCTAGGCGCTGGGGATATAAGCTAGCTGTCCAGCTGGCACCTGAGGCACACAGGAAAGAGATGAAGCAAGGCGCCTTGTCATTTGGCAAGCTGGCACCTGAGGCACACAGGAAAGAGAACAAGCACGGCGCCTTGTCATTTGGCAAGCTGGCACCTGAGGCACAGATTGTCAGTTGCCATCGCTGACCAAGTCCGCGAAGATCTAGGTCAAAAGATGGCGCAAGTGCTGCCTAGGTCTGCGAATATTTGGGTCGAAAGATGGCGCCAGTGCTGACTAGGTCTGCGAAGTATGACTGATGGATGAGGCATCAGTTTGTGCATTTGGGTGTTCCACGAAGCAGCGAGGTGTCAGGCGTGTTGAGCATAGCCAAAGAGTTGTAATATCTTACCAATCCAGAGTGGTTATATCTACACCAATCCAGTGCACTGTCCGACGGTCAGCCAATTTAATTTTGCAGTACTTCGTTCGTCGTCATGTCATGGGTTTTAGTCCTTTTTCTTTCGACGCGAGGAAGAAGAGATGAAACGGTGGTCACGTTACGGTGGAATGCCAGGGCCTGGAGTAAGCCAGGGTGCTTGGGGCACTTCTTCTCTGGTTATGGTATTTTTACGAGCATATCCAGAGTTATCATTGATCACAGAAGACAGCGAACGCACGTCTGATCAAACGCAACGGGTACACCCTCTTTAAAAACGCAAATTTCATGCGGGAGGTCCTACATTCAGGCATCGTATGAAAGGTTCTTGGGGCGCTCCCTTTTGATACGACAGGAAACATCACAGGTCCTACATTCAGGCATCGTATGAAAGGTTCTCCTTACTGCTTCTTCGATGTCACAAACCATCTCTTGACCTAGATCCCTGTGCAGCGCACCTTACAAGGCTTCACACCCACATATGCGCAAACACACCCACACACACACACACAAGCGAACTTGCTGTTGCTCAGGCTGTCGGCCGCAGTGCGCTGCACCTGCTGGAGGACTTGACTGGCCAGTACAACGACAACTTGGAATCCATGCAAGCCATGGATGGAGAGCCTCAGGACTTTGACTCCTTCTTCGCACTGTATGGTGAGTGCAATGTTCTGTGAGTGCAGTGTATGGTGAGTGTCCTGTATGGTGAGTGCAGTGTCTAGTGAGTGTGCTGCATGGTGAGTCTCCTGTATGTGAGTGCAGTGTCTGGTGAGTGTGCTGCATGATGTCTCCCGTTTGTGAGTGCAGTGTATGGTGAGTGTCCTGTGTGGTGAGTGCAGTGTTTGGTGAGTGTGCTGTACGGTGAGTGCAGTTTCTGGTGAGTGTGCTGCATGGTGAGTCTCCTGTATGGTGAGTGCAGTGTATGGTGAGTGTGCTGTACGGTGAGTGCAGTGTCTGTTGAGTGTGCTGCATGGTGAGTCTCCTGTATGATGAGTGCAGTGTATGGTGAGTGTGATGTATGGTGAGTGCACGGCCACAATGGCCTAATTCGTAGGGTTGGCCAGAACCGTACATGCGCACCGTGTATGACAGTATGCATGCTTTCTCTCGTTCTGAATTTACCGTACCCACGCCCCGCAAACGTACACATGTATAGGTTTCACCAACCCTACCTATTTTCTTCAGTGGATGTGGAAAGTGGTGCCTTTTTCTTGCTCTTGCACCCTTGGATGTGCATGCCACACAATCATGCAGATAGCAACAGAACAGCCTGACTCTTAAAAGCATGTTTCCCTGTTTCAACGGTTGCAATTTTGCGCTGTGCAGAACTCAAGCAGTTGTACCTTTGATTGCAGCCATTAGCATATAGCGCGCCCGCGTCTGCTTTTCTATCCCTATACATGCATGACACACACACACATACATACACATACATATACACATATACACATACACATACACATACACATACACATACACATATACATACACATACACACACACACATACTCACACTCAGCAGTGAAACAGTCCGATTTTAATTGCCCAATCCTTGCACGGTACAGGCGGAAAGCAGCTGTGCCTCGAACTAGAGTCTTTGGCTAATGAGTGCGCCCGCATCTGCAACAAGGCACGGTCAAAACTTGAAGGTAGGCTTGGTATCACTTTCAACGCCATGAACAGCATTACTTGTAGGCCTTGAAAATCAAGTCTTTTCAGTACCTAAAACCAAGTTATTCCAGCACCTAAAACCAAGTCCTCTCAGCACCTTAAACCAAGTCTTCTTAGCACCTGCAATCAAGTCTTTTCAGCACCTTAAACCAAGTCCTCTCAGCACATCAAACCAAGTCTGTTCAGCACCTACAACTAAGCACAAAACAGGCCTCACGGCCGCTTAGCACGGCTCTTCAATGCGCTCTGCAACACTTGACAACTAGAAGACATTGGATGGATTCGCTTGGCACTGAGGCATTGGGTGGATTCGCTTGGCACTGAGGCGTTGGATGGATTTGCTTGGCATTGAGGCATTGGGTGGATTCGCTTGGCATTAGGAAATTGGGTGGAATCGCTTGGAACTGAGACGTTGGATGGATTCGCTTGGCACTGAGACGTGTTGGATGGATTCGCTTGGCACTGAGACGTTGGATGGATTCGCTTAAAACTGAGGCATTGAGTGGATTCGTTTAGCACTGAGGCATTGGATGGATTCGCTTGGCATTGAGAAATTGGGTGGTATCGCTTGGCACTGAGACATTGGATGGATTCGCTTGGCACTGAGACGTTGGATGGATTCGTTTGGCACTGAGGCATTGGATGGATTCGCTTGGCACTGAGGCATTGGGTGGATTCGCTTGGCACTGAGGCATTGGGTGGATTCGTTTGGCACTGAGACGTTGGGTGGACTCGTATGGCACTGAGGCAATGGATGGATCGCTTGGCCTTGAGAAATTGGGTGGATTTGTTTGGCACTGAGGCATTGAATGGATTTGCTTGGCACTTAGGCATTGGGTAGATTCGCTTGGCACTGAGGCATTGGGTGGATTCGTTTGCACTGAGGCATTGGGTGGATTCGTTTGCACTGAGGCATGTGTCCGTAGCATGCACACAACAAAAACAAAGGCAGGCAGTAAGACCACTCCCTGCGTAAGTACATGCCGCAAACTGCCTGTAATAGAATTACGGCCGCTTGACGTGCTTGCTGCCACGTGTTTCATAAAAAGCACTGCCACGTGTGTGAATGAAACGCCTGTGTCAATTGAAAGCACTGCCACGTGTGTGAATGAAACGTCTGTGTCACTTGAAAGCATTGCCACGTGTGTGAATGAAACGCCTGTGTCAATTGAAAGCATTGCCACGTGTGTGAATGAAACGCCTGTGTCACTTAAAAGCAATGCCACGTGTGTGAATGAAAAGCCCGTGTCATTGAAAAGCATTGCCACGTGTGTGAATGAAAGCCCGTGTCATTGAAAAGCATTGCCACGTGTGTGAATGAAAAGCTCGTGTCATTTAGAAGCATTGCCACGTGCGTCAATTAAAAACACAAATAATGGGGCAATCATTCAGGGTAGGTGCTGTTCAGCTCCATTGAGCACGCATCAGGTCAGGTGCTGAAGAGCTCTATTGAGCACACATCAGATTGGTTGCATTTTTCCATTGAGCATAAATCAGGTCGACTGCTGTAGAGCTATATTGAGCACACATCAGGTCAGGTACTTTGAAGCTCTATTGAGCACAAACCAGGTCAGGTGCTGAAGAGCTCTATCGAGCGCACGTCCCTCCCTTCCAGCAACACACCAAACCATCCCCCAAGCCAAATCCCCCTAGCAAAATCCCCCCCTTCCAGCAACACACTAAACCATCCCCCTAGCCAAATCACCCTATCGAAATCCCTCCCTTCCAGCAACACACCAAACCATCCCCCTAGCAAAAACGTACACAACAATGGTTGCTCTTCTTCCCTACAACACAGCGGAACAGCAGCAGCACCTGGACAGCACCTTGGCGGAG
>Ga0307951_1002890_pt1 | contig 10815 bp, 9 predicted proteins | sample OrgLakmetagen374_FD_201842 | JGI IMG/M metagenome (GOLD analysis project Ga0307951, IMG submission 201842) | Saline water microbial communities from Organic Lake, Antarctica - #374 | ecosystem: Environmental > Aquatic > Non-marine Saline and Alkaline > Saline | place: Antarctica: Organic Lake... | reverse complement strand
CACACACACACACACACACATGCAACCACACACGCACACACACACACACAAGCAAACATACACCACACGCACAGACACGCGCGCATGCACACACACACATGCACACACGTACACACACACACACACACACACACATACACACACACCACGCATGTGCAGGCAAAGCGTGGTGGACTGAGGGACACAGATGCCACCGACCTGCTGGCCACTGTGTTCAAGGCAGTACTTAACAAAACTTCCCTGGATCCCAAGGTATTTATACATGGGATTTCTTTTCTTTTTCGCCAGTTGGTGCTGAAAGTAGTACATGCTGTGTTGAGAGCGGCTGGCCCCTAGGAGAAATTAATCACATGATCTAGAGACAATCAATGCGATGCAAAAAGGTAATCGATGAATGTTTTTGCACCATAAGCCTCTGTGATTATGCAAATTCAAAGCACCAACACAGGACGTGCCGTTGCTGTAATAGAAAACATAAACAAAGCACCTGCACTCACAGGTCATTGGTGACATCGTGGTGGGTAGCGTGCTCGGCCCCAGCTCTCAACGTGCCAATGAGGCCCGTATAGCATCCTTCTTTGCTGGGATCCCTGAGGAGGTGCCTGTGCGGACTGTGAACAGGTAGGCAACAGGCAATGCTCTTTGTTGCCGCCCCAGTGCTTCTTTGCTTTCCGCGCTTGTGCCTGTCTGTCTGCCTCGAATGCCGACTCATTCTGCTGTGATCATGAAGTGGCTGAGGCAGAAAAGGTCACTCAAAGCCTTGCCCCCACCACTTCTTTTCTTTAAACTCTGCTTATTCAGGCGACACCCCCACCTGCACGCAGGCAGTGCTCCTCCGGCTTGCAGGCCATTGCTGACGTGGCAGCTGCCATCAAGGCCGGCTACTACTCCGTGGGCCTGGCTGCTGGCGTGGAGACCATGAGCCTCAACCCTATGGCGTGGGAGGGGGGCATGAACCCAAAGATTGCTGACGTGCCAAAGGCGCAGGTGTGCAGCAAAGAGGGTTTGTGGTGGATGGGCTCGTGCTTTTTAGAATGCTGAGGAGATGACGTGCACCCTCTGCGGCCTTTTGGATAGACTATCATGTGCTGAACTTTTTTTATCGTTTCCAGATCATGTCTTTATTGGCGTGAACACCGGTGTGTTATATTTGCCACGCGTCATGCATTGTCTGTAGAGACTGCTTGCGCGTGCGTGCACACGTATACACACACGTGAACGCGTGCACACACATACATGCATACACACATACACACACACACATGTGCACACACACACATACACACACATGCACAGGGCTGCATGATGCCCATGGGAGTGACCAGCGAGAATGTGGCTGCCAAGTACGGAATAGACCGCAAGACGCAGGATGCATTTTCAGTGCGCAGCCACCAAAAGGCTGCTGCTGCACGCGCTGCTGGAAGATTTAAGGATGAGATTGTGCCTGTGCACACCAAGGTGTGTTTCTTGTGTGCTTGTGGTCTGCTTGATTCTCTCTGTAAGCACACACCCCTTACCTCTTGCAAGACTGACCATGTTTCTTTAGACACACAGCTGATTGGCCCCTAGATCAGCGCAAACCTTACTGCACCATTAACATTTGCCCCCTAGATACGCGCAATCCCTTTATCTTTTGCCCCCTAGATCAGCGCACACCTTACTGCACCCCTAGACAGCTGATTGCCCCCAAGAACAGCGCAAATATTACTGCATCATTATCATTTGCTTCTCCCCTTGCAGCTGATTGATCCCAAAACTGGTGTAGAGACCCCTATTGTGGTCTCTGAGGACGACGGCATCCGTCCAGATGTGACAGCTGAGGTGCTGGGGGGCTTGCGTGCTGTGTTCAAAAAGGACGGCACCACCACCGCTGGAAACTCCTCACAAGTGAGTAGCTCTCCTACTGGCATGGTTCAGGGAAATATGTTGTAACTTGCACCACTTGTTTGCCTTTGTGTGGAAGCAGAGGGCCGCACTGCACACCACCCAGGGATTGTAGGGGGGAGGGCTTTTAACGGGGCTAGGGCCAGGAAGCAGTTCGCGCAAACATCTGCGAGCCATTCAGAGTAATGCAGTTCAAGACTGAATTCATTTGTCTCTCCCTGAAATGCTGCCTTGCCACAAAACCGTGATTGAGCTACAACTGCTACAATTGTAACATCCGCAGTAAGCGTGAACGTTCACATGCTTTTATGACGTCACAGCATTGACACCCCACGCATTCCTCCTTGTGTCCCATACAGATCAGATCACACAAGGAGCTCACGATGCCACTGCAGACAACGACACATACAAACACACATTCCTCCTCGTCCTCCTTACAGGTCACAGACGGAGCGGCTGCTGTGCTCATGATGACACGACGAGAAGCCCTTGCTCGTGGATTGCCCATCATGGCTATCTTCCGCTCCTTTGCCGCAGTAAGTCTGTGTGTGCATGTGTACTCAGTTTGTGCGTGCTAAATTTGAAGGGAAAGAGCTTTCAATTGTATGCACCGTGTAAATTTACACTGAAAACCTCGCTCTGCAAAGAGTTGCAGTAGCAGACATACCCCTTCCAGGCAAAGAGCAAGAGGGTTGCCATTGATTTGATTGCAAGCATTAAAGTGCAGGAATTTAACTACCAAGCCTGTAGGTGTGCGTGCGTGGGTTCACAGAAGCACAATTAACCGCGCCTGGCAAATGTGTGCGTAGGTGGGTGTGGACCCCGCCATCATGGGCATCGGCCCTGCTGTGGCCATCCCTGCTGCTGTGGCCAAGGCAGGGCTCACGCTGGACGATATCGATGTGTTTGAGGTCAACGAGGCGTTTGCCTCCCAGGTGCGGGTGCTGTGCAAAGTCCACAGTATGATTGTCCACGTTGGATGGGTACGAAAGCTGCAGGCCTCTTAAACAACTTTGCCCTTTAGATGTGACCTGTAAGCCCATCAGCAATTTTTTCTGTTCTTGTGTGCATTTGCCCACTGCGTTTATGATTTTACTTGCAGTACGATGCGTCCTAGTTAACTTTGCTCAATTGAATCTCTTGTATCCAACCGCCATTTATGTTCCGCATTCTGCACTTCAACACACCTCTGCCTCACCCTCGCATTCCAGGCCTCATACTCTATCGCCACCCTAGGCATCCCGCCCACCAAGGTCAACCCCAATGGTGGCGCCATTGCTCTGGGTCATCCCCTAGGGGCCACAGGCGCTCGATGCACGGCCACCCTGCTGCACGAAATGCAGCGGCGAGGACGCGCTGCACGCTTTGGCGTCGTCAGCATGTGTATCGGCAGCGGTATGGGAGCCGCCGGGGTCTTTGAGGCAAGTGAAAGAGATGTTACAAGCTCAGCAATGCATCGTCTAATTACAACTTATGAGTGAATTGTCATGGTCTATGAAAGAGATGATACACACTCTCCACCACTTGTTCCACCACCCTCTGTCTGTTGTTCCTGTTGGATATTGTGTTATGTACTATGTATCGTGTAGGCAAACGTGTCTGCTCTTTGTACTTGTATCCAGCATATCTGTCCGTAAGAAGGATCAAAGTTGTAAACCTCACACGCAAAGAAGCTTGTGCAAGAGCATGCGTGTGTTGAGCCTAAATATTGTGTTTGGTTGTGATGCGGGCAGAAAATTAGGTCTCAGACTTGCGCAGTAAGAGCTGCATTTTCTGCTGGATGAGATTGTGAATCAAGATTGTGAATGTTCTTTGTTGCATGTATGACGAGCAGAGGTTGGAATTCTGCAAAGTTATGTGCACTTCATCACTGCCGTGCAGATGGGAGGGGAGGTAGATGCCGTAATCAACGCGCGACCTCTTGTGGCCCAGGCGCACCTCAGCCGTGATGCTGTCGTGTAATTGTCGCTTCATCTGGGCAAGTCTTCTGCTTTCGGGAATGCAAACTTTATAGAGATCACAGTCAATGTTTGTGGCTGTCCTCACATGTATATAATCCTAGTTTGTTTGTGAGTTTGTCTTGCTTTTGATCCGTTGTTTCAAATGATTTAGTATGTTAGCTCGTTATTTGTTCGTATTGCTAGTGTACCATAGTGATCTCTCTGTCTGTGCTGTCTCAATTTCTGCGTTATGTCTTGCTTGCAAACATAGGATTTCAGCCTGGTTTGTTCTACCTGCTTTAGGTTCCTCAAATGCATACTACTATTATTATTACAAGAGGGTACTGTGCTTTCTAGTATTTTTTCGTTTGACGTTAATTTCTTCAGTAATTTACTTTGAAAGAACTATCTGTGTTCTGCATCAAGTGTTACTTTTAAGTGCTGGCTATTGCGCGACACTGTCTGGTGATAAAGCCCAGCATTTCGTGCTGTCCTTGCCACTAGTACTAAATCTAAAAGTCTACGCTGGAGAGCACCAGCTTGCACTAAGGAAAGGCTCTCAACTAGTGCTCACACTAGCCAGAGCTCCACCGTACTAGCTAGCCCGATTTCATATACACTGTCAAAAGTAGAAGTGGACTGAAGCAACGAGTTTAACAAGGGGTTACAAGGATGGCCTACAGCCCGAGTCCCATGCACAAAACGAGTTAAACAAACCAAAGACGCCCCCCGTCAAAAAGACCAAAATGTATAAGAAGCGGCCGATACAAGACTGTTGCGGATCTGATCTGCTGTCAGCCATGCTTATGCTCCTGTTTCCGCAGCATGATGCAAACATTTATCATAGTTACCAAATGGGGTGGCTATAGTTAGGTTGTCCATCTTGCGTTGCAGCGACAACTTCGTGGTACTTGTTGGTATTTAAAGTTGACAGTTGGTACACGTTTTGTTCAACAAGCTGGCGGGGCCTTTGTTTAGTATTCAGGGCACTATAATACTATGATCACCTGGTACGGTACTTGATAGTGACTAGCTAGTTTAGCCTGACTACCAGAGAAACAAAAAACGTAATAAATGTGTTTTCAATTGGAAAGATATTTTGACTGATTCCACAAGGAGAATAACTAAAGGAGGGTAGCTGCCCTGAATGCCTAGTGGCCCGTGGTCAGGCCAGACTCTTCGGCGTCGCGGTTTGAATCCACCTGGTAGCGTGAGTACTTTACTTTCCGACAGATCCGTCTCCGTTTCCTCAACCCATGCTTGCGGTGTTATCACCCCTGCGTAGTTTTTTCTTTTCTAAAGGAAGCGCTTCCTTTAAGGTTCAATCAGGCTGGCCGAGACCAGTCAGCAGCCGATCAGCCAAACAACCTGGCTGAAGGTCACCCCCCATTGTAACCATTGTAACCAATCAGGTAGGCAGGAGGTACAAGTCTGTATCGTCTGTTAGGAGTGCGCAATGCTCAGATCTTTTGTTCTGGATGCCATGTCTAGTTTATATGATGTGTCGTGGACCATCTCATGCGCGTGGTTACGGTAAACTAGCTGGATCTTTCATGCTCTTGTATTGCACCGTGCTCCTCCATCGTCGTGGCTACTATCACCTTCTAGATGACTAAATCTACTTGGTCAGATTTGCAGGAGCGACCATGCCTCTCCTAAGCCAGTGAAAATAATAGATTACTCGAGGGCTGGGCAGATAAAGCAAAGTCTCAACCACGTAGAACCGTACTTTCACTACAGGCACAAGGCGGTTACTATCAAAAGCAATTACAATGTCATGATATAAGGAAAGTTCATCACTTCATGGTAATGTATACAAAAAGTCTCATAATGTACACAGCGCCAAAAAGGCAGCACCAAAACAATATAGTTAACAGGTGGTGGTCCTAAAAAGCGCAACAAGAAGGGACGTGAGCTACCACACCACACATGTCAATCAGAAAACAACTCAGCCGTAGACATGTCTTTCATGCGGGGGAACGCCGCGGTTTCTGCGAGTTGGCCCTCTGCCCATTGCAGCAGTCGCAGCAGCATGGGTAGACGGGGCTCGTATTCCTGTGCCTGTCAAGGGTGAAGAAGTAACAGTGAAAGTTTACGCTAGAAAGCACCAGCGTGCATTAAGGAAGGCTCTCAGCTAGTGCTCACACTAGCCAGAGTGAGGGTGAAAATAAGTATACTTGCAGATACTTGTATGAATAAAGCTCCGTTGAAAATGCCGACGAGCCAGCATAATTAAGAGAGGGGGCTGTGCAGGTGCCTGCACCTGGCAGCTTTCGTCCCTGTCAAATTTCAGCAATAAATCTCTGAAAAACTAAAGCGGGTCAGTTCAGGATGAAACTGCTTTGGTGAAAACAAATGAGGCGTCATAGGTCATACGCATAGGTCATACGCATAGGTCATACGCACAGGTAATATGTCAAAAAGCCCGTAATAGGGTGGGGGCCTGTAACAAGGTGGGGCTCATGGGCCTACGAGGGTGAAAGGTTCACTGAAAGCAACGCTTAAGTTTTAAATCGTTTTATGCACGCCAACGAATTTAAGATAGAGAAGCATATCCAACATATGGTATAAGAATGTATAGACATGGTTGGTCAAGCTGGATTTTGTGTCTCTTGGACTTGACCTGCAAGCGCTTGTGAATCTGGAAGCAAATCACATCGTTCCATTCACAGGCATAGGCATAGTACTTTTAAGCTTTTTTCTTCCTCTCTGTGGTGGACTTTTACGGTACCCGGTACCAAAGTGGCTCCTTGTCCTTAATCAACGGTTTTTCACCTCGTTGGTTTTACACTGCCTGTGTAGTTGATCCAATTTATTTTTTGCTATTGCACAGGTAAGGAGGGCAAAATGATGGAGATATGCATTCTGTTCTTTAAAGCCTAAAATGGTGGGAAGGAGGTCCAGAAAAATTTGTGCTGGATTTCTACCGTGCAGCAGTAGTCCCTGAAGAGCTTTACCGTGCAGCAGTAGTCCCTGAAGAGCTGATAGGCATCAGTTCAGTATACAGGAAGCAAGCCCATAATCTTGGGGAGCTGCAGAGGTATACAAGCACCAAAATACAAAAGCCACAGAACACAAAATGCTACGGAATCGCAACTCGGTAGTGGTACCACTACTTGTAGGTCTTCTCACTGGTTCCTCAATGCACACACTATCAATCTGTCAAGAGGAGTGAGGCAATGAAGCGACCGCACGCCCAAAGTAATGTGCCCTAGCTTGGGCTAAGAGGGGGAGGGGGACAATCTTGCAGTTGATGATGGTAGATGGCCAATTTCAGTGTGGTTTGGTGGCACGGCCACAACCATGGTACAGCTCTAGAGCACAGTGCATAAAAAAGCTGATGGTAATGCCAATAAAGCATTCACCTGTGCCGTGAGGATAGCAGCGTTCAGCTCCCCAGCCGTCTTCTGCCGCTGTGCCAGCTGCATGAGGTCACCCACAGGTGAGGAGTTGGGCTCGTTGAAGGCCAGCAGGGCCATGGTGCGTTCTGCGTGTGTTGTGTTGTGTGCATGAGTATGGTGTGTGTATATGTGCCTCCGTATATGTGTGTATGTGAGCGTGTGTGCGTGTGCACGTGCTTGTACATGTGTCAACGTGTGTCTATGTGTCTATGTATGTGCGTGTGTACGTGTGTTTGAATGTGTCTTTGTGTGTGCGTTGTGTGTGTGTTTGTGTGTGTGTGTAAGTGTCAGGGTTGTTCAGTCAAGGTTCGGCCAAAAGTTTGGGTTTGTGAACTTTCACGCAATTTAATGAATTTAAAAAGTGCCGTTCGGAGTTCGGTCAAAGTTCGACAAACTTTTAAGAGTTCATCGAACTTTACAGCATGCGTCTGTCAAAATTGCAAGGGACAGCAGCCCCCCCCGTTTAGTCCCACTCTTTCCTTGCAGTAACAGAAACATGTTCAATGATTAATATATGAAATATGATTTGTGATATGTATGAGGCCAGGAAGTTTCTTTGTTCTTAGGGTCAGGCCAGCCATCCCTGTGAGAGTTCTTGCCCCTAAGCAGAAAAGTACATTAAAGTATGTAGGAACCTTAATTAATTATATTTAAGCACCCCTGCACGCTCAGTTTGTGGCGGGAGGTGCCCAGGTGGGCAGGGTGGAAATCCCTGTCAGAAATTGGATTTACAAAAGCTCCCCTCTGGTGCCAGCAACTTACCAGGGGTGTTTGCAATAATATTGGAGACATTTTGGTGCAGGTCCGGGGGTCTGGGGTGAAGGTCCGGTTTGGACCCCCCTTTTGGCAGGGAAAAGTGCTACTTTCAATCAGGCACCAACCGTTTGGGGTCGCGTCTGTTTGCTGAACTTTATAAAAACATATTAATAATGTCCAGACACTTAAGTACAGGGATGTGTCATACGGTCCTTTAAGACGTCCAATATGGTGAAATATGCGTAAAGTACGGAATACGCGTATAATACGACCGTATTTTTAAGCAATTTTGGGAGTGCCGATTTTTGACCCCAATGGACCCGATTCGCCCCAAAACCACCCAAAAACGTCCCCAATTCTTCGAATATATGTTATCATTATATTGTATAAAAGCATTGGAAGCTCACTGAAAGGCCGTTAATGGGGCGGAAATTGCCTAAAAAGGCCAAAAACGGCCAAAAACGGCAAACTTTGCAATCGTATAATACGGCCCAATTTGTTCAATACGGTAAAATACGCGTTAAATGTGATGCGGCGTATTATATGAATACACCGTATGACACATCCCTGCTTAAGTATAAGTCTGCCCCCCTCGTTTGAGAGAGGCGGCCATTTTTCCGTTTCAGTCTGTGCTCAGAAATATTTTTTTGGCTGTCGCTGCCCATTACGGCCAACCCCAGCATTCCAGACCATAAAACTTGACAGGGTATGCCTTGGGAGCATACTGAAGGGTTCCTGACACTCAGGTGATAGCCAGAAAGCGTGTTTCCAGGGTTTCCAGAAATGCACTATTTTTGCCCAACAAACAGGCCCACGCAGTCCTTTAGGGGCAAATTTTCACCCCCCTTTTTTTTGCTTTGATGGGTATGGTTTGACTTTTAACCTATCTGGGGACAAAAAATTGGTGAAATTCGGACCAAAACCCGTATTTCTACACCCATACCACCTTCTGGCAGGGAAATGGCACATAACCAGCCCCAACTCTCACCCTTGACCCAAACTCATTAGTTTTTATGCAGAAGTGTTACATTTATGTATAGAAACCATCGGGTGACCTCAGATGTGCAATTCAGGAAAGGGGCATCAATTCCCCCTTTTTGGGTGGGGCTTGGATGGCCTGACTAAAGACCAATTTTTGTCGCACATTTCTGAGCGAGGATTTGTTCAAAGCGGCACTTGCACTGCACCCTGGGGTTTTCCTTTTTCAGCTTTACGATGATGACATGGTACCCTTCCGGCCCTTTTCTTTTCCTATAATTATTTATAGATATACACAACTAATTGGGAAGATTTGAAGGAGGGGGAAGGAGTTCAAGAGCCCGTTTCCCAAAATTGCACATCGAACAGTTCAATGGTTTAGAACTTTCACAAACTTTATCGAACCTTGCTCCCGAAAAAACGAACTGAATAACCCTGGTGTGTGTGTATTTGTATGTGTGTGTGTGTGTGTGTGTGCGTGCGTTGTGTGTGTGCAAGTATTACCGCACGTACTTGCTTGCACATGCACAGTGCACAGCTAATGCAATAGAACAAACGAGGGCTTCCCCCTCCCCCCTTGCCATGTTGTAATGCAATGACTTGCCTAATTCCTCTAAAAAAGCAGGGTTTTCTTCCCCTTGTGGTGCCAGGAACTCAGCAGCAAAGCCCAATGCCTCCTCTGTGCGCCCAGATCTGATCAGCTCTATCAACCGCTGCTGTTGGAGGTGGAACAGCAGCCCCTCTTGGGATTCTAGTATCTGTGTGCGTGTCCAGATATGGACAGAGTGTGTGTGTTTGTGTGTCTATTTGTTTGTGTTTGTGTCTATGTGTGAGTGCAAGTGTGAATGAGTATGAGAACTTGTTTAATGTGTCTATGTGCCTGTGCGCAAGTGTGCATGTGTTTGTGTATGTGTGTGTGTTTTGTGTATGTGTGAGTGCTAACTCAAATGGACATGCTTGAGGATGGCTTATGTGCTTATGTGCTTTATTGCTCATATGTGTGCATGTGTGTGTATGCATGCGTACTGTACGTCTATTGTGCATGCGTGTGTTGAGTGATAGCACACAAGTGGCCCACTTATGCTGCTCGTGCTCTGTGCATACTTGAGCAGCAGATGTTGCAATGCACATGCGCGCGAGTGTCCGTGCACCTCAGGATTAATGTCGTTGACACGCTCAATCGCTTCCTCCATGTTGCCGGCCTGTACTGCCCTACGAACTTCCATGCGGTCCGTTATCGAGCTCAGCTCCATGTCAGGAACAGTGCCAGACTCCTCCTCAAATAACCTCGCTGCTTCTACATAGCCCTGTACAAAGGGGACGGAAAGGGGCGCGTTTACATGTGTGTGTGTGTGTGAGTGTGTGTGTTTGTGTGCATGTGTGTGTGTGTGCTGCGTGCTGCGTGTGTGTGTTTGTGTGTGCGTGTGTGCTCGCTATGCCTGCCGCAGTCCAAGGAAGACACAAAATATTATACTACGTGTTTAGTGTAATGCACAGCGGTCATAGCGGATAGAGGGCTAAAACAACATCCAGCACCTCTGTCACAAGATAATTCATGACCAGCTTGGATATGTGCTCCTTGGGCACGTTCACACTTGCCATACGCTCCTCCCATTTCTCTCTCTGCGCGCGCGTGTGTGTGTGTGTGTGTTTGTGTGTGTGTTATGTGTGTGTGTGTGTGTGCTACGTGTGTGTTATGTGTGTATGAGTATGTGTGTGTTTGTGTGTATGTATGTGTGCGTGTGTGTGTGTGTGTGTGTGCGTGTGCGTGTGCGTGTGTGTGTACGTGTGTGTGTGTGTGTGTGTGTGTGTGTGTGTGTGTGTGTGCGCGCGTGTGTGTGTGTGGGTGTACATGT
>Ga0307951_1002888_pt1 | contig 10819 bp, 9 predicted proteins | sample OrgLakmetagen374_FD_201842 | JGI IMG/M metagenome (GOLD analysis project Ga0307951, IMG submission 201842) | Saline water microbial communities from Organic Lake, Antarctica - #374 | ecosystem: Environmental > Aquatic > Non-marine Saline and Alkaline > Saline | place: Antarctica: Organic Lake... | reverse complement strand
CCCCTACAACCCGCATAGTTGGCAGCTATTAAATAAAAAGTCCACATTAAAGCTCACACGTACATTACACTTCACACACTGCCCGGTGATTTGGCATCTCAGCTAACCCTGCTCCAGATATTGATTTCAATAGCATATTCACACAAATAGGTACATCCATGCATGCACACTGCCCAGATCAGCAGCTTACCTTTTAACCTGCTCCGGACATTAATGAGTGACCTTTCAAGCGACTGCTTCAATCCCAGTCGATACTGTAGGGCTAAACCATAGACTGGGACGTTGCCCGGGGGCTGAAAAGGAGCCGCCTGGGTGTGGTTGCAAAGGGACATAAACGTCACGCACGCCCTTAATTCAAGAGGGGACAGGCTTTTATTGCCTGCATAGTATACTTATTTTTTCCTTATTTACTTATTTGACACAACAGTGTTTGCATGAGGGAGAAAGGGACGACCCATGGGTCACGATGGACGTTGACAGGAACTTTGTTCAAGCTTGTGCATAGAATGATTCGTTGTGTACGCTGCGATGCATGGGCAGCAAAGGACCCCGGTCGGATTCGGCTGCTCTTTTTTGTGCGAGAAGAGATCATGCACAAAGCTACCAGCACGCATCGACCTCAACAAGCAGTCCGTGGTTCTGCTCAGAAAGCATTCGTTTTTAGCTTAACGAGAATCCCCTTCATGCCTGCTGAATCATTCCAGCATCTGGCAGGGCTTTGCTTTCATTCAAGTAGCCCCTGGTATTTACGTTGGGAGTTGGGAGTGCGCTCTTGAGTAATTGTTACTGACCTGGATTTCTGGTTGTCCTGAGGCGCTGGACATTTGTTGCAGTCCGGCTAGCAAACGCTTATCCTCCTGCAGAAACATGTTCAGATCAAGTGCGGGAAATTTGTAGTCCGGCTAGTAAACGCTTGTCCTCATGCAAAAGTATATGTTTATTGCCATAAAAGCCAAGACAAGTGAAGTCGAAACAGCTAGCTAGCTGGTGATTTTACTGAGATCATCCTCCTATTGACTACTGAGATCATCCTCCTATTGACTACTGAGATCATCCTCCTATTGACTAGGTATTTTTATGTGTTCCGCCCAAAGGCACATGCTACCTTGTTCAATAGTGAGTGGCTACTTTCCTGAACGCCAACACCACTAAAATGTACGGAGCACATAACACTGATTGCTAGAAATCATTTATTTCCCTACAATGCTGCCGCCGTGGTAAATGGCGTGTGAATTTAACCGCTGTCGGTTACTAGTTGTATACCCCTTTGCCAAGCATTAAAAAGAAAGCAATGAGTGCACCGCAGCTCGCGCTGTCCTATCAAAACCAATTGCTGTTTCGCACAATTTCAGTACCAAGACATTCAAAGTGTGAATTTTTCAGTCCTGCTTTTCCCATGTCCATAAATATCTGTTGCATTTTGGCAAATTGGAATCGGCTGCAAAGATGTGACGGCGTTCTCCAAGGAATTTTTTGCCGAGGAAAGTATGCTCCGGCGACGATGAAGTGCGCAAGCGAGCCTTGGAGAAATATATAAAAAGGACTTGCAATACTGCAATAATGTAACGGGTTAGGTGGGCAATAAGTAGATAACTATTGCTCTGTCGTTAATCATATTATTTATGCACAGGTATGCTGCTAGCAATTGAAAGAGAAACGGGCAGCAAGTCACCTGGATTGTAGTGGGGAAGCTCTCTCTGTAGAAAGCAGTGATGATGGAGGAGAGACCCTTCAAAACCTTGACCTGCAGTAGCAAAGCAGACAGACGTTTTGACTGATGGCTTTATCTGTAAACTCTGTAAAATCTGTAAAGCAGACATATCAATGAGGAGCAGGTAAGAAGGCGGCGGAAGAGTCGAATGAATTTGGATGAAAGTGTGATACCGCGGCAGATAACGACGAAGAACAAACAAAATGACAGGAGAGCTTATTAATTGTAATGATGATAACAAAGCAAGAGACGAAGAGGGAAGTTTTGGGACTCGATCCGCAGCAAAGCAAATAGCCTCAGAAAAAATTGAGGAGGCCTCAAGGCGGGGGCCTCAAAAACTAAGGAGGAGGCCTCTTTTGGCAAAAAAGCAACAGCTTCAAACAATCTCCATCTTACTAGAACTAGCGAGCGCAAGGCACTCGCTGTAAGCATTTCAATGCGTTTCAGAGCAAAGAGTGGCTTCAAACCCCGTACGCCCTCACACAGCTTTCCCCTGCCACACAGCTTCCCCCTCACTCTCTTCTAGGCACTGCTCTGACAATGGCCTATTCCTACAAAAGCGCAATGCTGCATCAGCAATCTCTTCAAAGACTTGTGAACCTTATACTCCCACACTGACATCTTTTATTTCCTGTACTATGCAAACATAATAATAACTATAGGAGGAACAGGAGGAAAAGAAAAAACACGCAGGCAGTAAACACCACACCCAGAAACTTCTCTCCACATAAAGGGAACGAGCCACTAAAGTGCAGCAAGTTTGACAGTGTCGGTGCCAGAGTCACTTTTTTCCCTCCAAATGGATGGCTTAATGGTCCACATACATGCTGGCTTGCCTTGACGCACTCTTTGCTGCTATTTTTCTATTGCTTCCAACCACTGAGTGTTGGGTCTCCACTCTACTTGCTATCCATTCCTTATCATCAACACAGCAGCAACCTTGGATCTCAAACAGAACCGCAAGCAGATAACCTGCACCTAGTCAAGTTACAACATACCCTTTTGAGTATAATTGGCCAGAACCATATATATACGGTGTATATACGGTACTTTTGGCAGGGAAATTACGAAATATACGGTCATATACAGTGTATATATACGGTTCTGGCCAACCCTACTTTTGAGGCAAGGGGTGCAAATCCCTTCCACACCCCTTGCTTTAAACCCCTTCTACATTTCAGCTTGCACAACGTCAATCTCATCACCAGCCAGAGCCCCACATGTTAAGCTTAGTTTCAATATTGGAAAAGGTCTGTGTCATTAAGTGCGTATCAAAATCAAACAAATTAACATTAGCATGAATGAATGGATCCAGGCCAATCCCTGCCAGTCTGAGCCCAGCCTATGAGGAAACACTAAGACCGGCCCACCTCGTTTTCTTGACTGATTGGAGCTCTCCAGCGCCCCCAGTTTTCGGGTGGCATGAGTTGGATGAGGTACTTATCATCCTCACCTGCGTGCAGTTTGTGTCGCAGGTGGCAGGTGTGCAAGGCAGGCCGTATTCTCCACGACACAGTGTACCCCACTACCTTAAACTGCGTGTGAAGCAGTATTTCTATTAAGAAACAGTGTGTCGCCACTTATACATTTAAAAGGTTGATTGTATCTCAATATAATAACTTAGGTGGTCACACATTTAGCCTTTATAAAAGCATTAGTGTGAAGCTCAGCGTGTGAAGTGCCAATGTTTAATGTGGTTAATGTGAGACATGCAAATTCAATTTACATGCGCCTGCAATCACTTTTAATGTCACAAGCTTCGTCGTTCTGTGGCGATGGTGCTTGACCAACTTCATTGCATCGTCATGATTAGAGCACGTTTCTTACTTGCGTGAGATGCGTAAGGCGCTGAGATCACTGGCTGTGGACGTGTGGACATTTCAGGTGTCAAAAAGGCACCCACTACAGTTCTTGCATCAACAACTCAGGATTATTGCCACCAGGCCTGTTGAGACAAGGAATGCCAGGTAGCATGCCACGAGGCCTGAGCCATACCAGGTCTAGGCTCATTAATGACACAATATTACATACTGATGAATGACACAATATTTACATACTGATGAATGACACAATATTTACTTACTGATGAATGACACAATGATTACGTACCGATGAATGACACAATATTTACATACTGATGAATGACAGAATATTTACATACTGATGAATGAAACAACATTTACATACTGATGAATGACACAACATTTACATACTGATGAATGACACAACATTTACAAACTGATGAATGACACAACATTAACGTACTGATGAATGACACAATATTTACACTGATAAATGACACAACATTTACGAGCTCAAAAGCCCAGCACCCAGAGACCCCAAAGTGAGGATCCACAAAAGGCATGTCATGAGCATACCAGGTCTGAGCTCGTACTTTTGACTATCAGCAACAGTTACATGCCAATATTCACAGAACCATGAGCTCGTACTTTTGACTATCAGCAACAGTTAATGCCAATATTCACAAAACCATGAGCTCGCACTTTTGACTATCAGCAACAGTTACATGCCAATATTCACAAAACTAAACCATGAGCGCCTACCCAGTTTCCACTGAAAGCACCCGCACAGAGCAAAGTCTTACCTAGAAGCATCACCCTCAGGCATGTCATGATGCATGAGGCGGGGATTCACGGGGGGCATGCAACGAGCATACTAGGTCTGGGCTCTTGCTGGCTGACACTGATATGTAATTGTCATTAATAGGGTTGGCCAGAACCGTACATCTGCACCGTATATGACCGTATGTATGTTGATTTCCCAGCTAAAAATACCGTATGTTCACCGTACATGCCTATAAATATATGGTTCTGGCCAACCCTGGTTACTAACTCAAAAGCGCCAAACCAGCACCCACGAATGGCACATGCACAGAGCAGACACTTACCTAGGAGCATCACCCTCAGGCCTGCCATGAGGCGAGGATCCACAGGGGGCATGCCATGAGCCTTCAGGTACATCATGTCTGGACTCACAAGTCGCGAAGTTGAGGCCTCATCTTCTGGCTTACTTTGGTCATCGTTTTGGGCAGCACTTGAAGGAACAGAGGTCGAAGAAGATGAGGATGTGTGGCGCAGGCCTGCAGAAGCACATGCAGAAGTGCACACTTGATCTGTCAATTTGCACAGACACAAGCACACTCACACACACACTCACATGCACACGTGCACACTTGATCTGTCAAGTTGCACAGACACAAGCACACTCACACACACACACTCACATGCTCATGTGCACACTTGATCTGTCAAGTTGCACAGACACAAGCACACTCACACACACACTCACATGCACACGTGTACACTTGATCTGTCAATTTGCACAGACACAAGCACACTCACACACACACTCACATGCACACGTGCACACTCGATCTGTCAAGTTGCACAGACACAAGCACACTCACACACACACTCACATGCACACGTGCACACTTGATCTGTCAAGTTGCACAGACACAAGCACACTCACACACAACCTCTCACACACATGCGCACACAAACACTCAAATCCTTCACTCTGCACAGGCATACACACATTTTCACGCGCATGCACATGCTCATACTCATATCCACCACTCTGCACAGACAAACACGCTTACACACACACACACACACACACACACACGTCCATTCACATTCAGGGGGACCCACCTAATTGCTCCAGCGCTTGCACCTGCCAATCAGCCAGGGGTTGAGCGTCACCTCCAAACTCGTTAATGATGTCCTGTGAGGGCAGGCAGGCGGTTGTGGGTAGTAATAATGTGGTAATGATGTGGGTAATGATGTGAGTAGTAATGATGTGGGTGGTAATGATGTGGGTGGTAATGATGTGGGTGGTAATGACGGGGGTGGTAATGATGTGGGTAATGATGTCCTGTCAGGGCAGGCAGGAGGTTGTGGGTGGTAATGATGTGGGTAATGATGTGAGTAGTAATGATGTGGGTGGTAATGATGGGGGTGGTAATGATGTGGGTAATGATGTCCTGTAAGGGCAGGCAGGCGGTTGTGGGTGGTGAGTGCAAGCAAGAGATTGCAATTTCGACTCAGGACACATCACTCTGCATACAGTGTGTCCTTCACACATTTTTGATTCTTGACATTCTTGACATTCTTAATTCTTGACATTCCTGATTCTTGCGCACTAGGTTGAGGTGGGCACTCTGAAACTATATTATGGTAGCAATTAGGCTGGCCTTACACGACGAGGTTCCCCAACTTCACAGACAAATGTAAGTGCAAGTGCCCACTGCATAGACACTGAACTAATGCAGCTAGTTGCTATGCTGCACTTTTTTGATGAGGAGTGGCGCTTCAGCATTGCAGGCAAATGTAAGTGCAAGTGCCCACTGCATAGACATTAAGTTAACGCAGCTCTTGGTATTTTCGTTCAGATCGGCCAGAACCGTACAATCACCGTACGTGCGTACGTACCTGTGAATTTGCAGAATGCTTAAATTGCGGTACAGAACATTAAATTTTTGGTACTAGCCAACCCCAGCTGTCATATGGTGTACAGTCATTTAGTGTGGTGTACCATCATATATAGTATTTATGGTACTAGCCAACCCTAGCTGTCATATGGAGTACCATCATCGCCAGCAACACCTTAACTGTAAATGCGCCCCTTTGAAGCAGTATGGTGTACCATCATATATAGTATTCATACTAGCCAGCCCTAGCTGTCATATTTGTGTTTTTTATGGTACTAGCCAACCCCAGCTGTCATATAGTGCACCTCATCGCCAGCAACACCTCAACTGTATATGCGCCCCTTTGAAGCAGTATGGAGTACCGTCATATATAGTATTCATGGTACTAGCCAGCCCTACAATGCATGTTCTGTGATCCAGCCTGTGATGGACGTGCACACAACAGCTTGTATGCAGGGCTGGCAAAACTACGTATACATGCACTAATATCCATATATGCATGTATATAATGAATCTATGTTTGTATACAGCGTTTTAATAAAGCTTTAGCAGGGAAGTTTCCAAATGAAGTGTCATACACTCGTTGTAAGTATACGATTCAACACTTTCCTGTGCACAACAATCCTTTGGCAGGATCATCTCTAAACAAAAAGTCTTGCACGGTGCTCTTGTGTGCTTTTTGGCCAATTCTGCAAGCAAGTTAAAATATACTAAACACCGCACGCTAGCCTTTTACCCTGCAAGGTGCATTTAGTCTCCAGTGGCGTGGAAATGATGCCAAGGGCTCTCTACTCACAATGACCATGGGCCTTCTACTCACAATGATACCAAGGGCTCCCTACTCACAATGATGCCAAGGCAATGAAGTTGCAACAGGGGCTCTCTGATCAAAATGATGCCAAGGGCTCCCTACTCACAATGATACCAAGGGCTCCCTACTCACAATGATGCCAAGGGAATGAAGTTGCAACGAGGGCTCTCTACTCACAATGAACATCGAAGCATCAAAGGCAAGGCTGAAGATGTTGTGTGGATTTTCCAAGGACAGGAAGCCGTAGCTCAGCAGCTGCTGGGCATTGCTGTGGGGGCCTGTGCGTAATTTGGATTGAGAGGCATTATTCGTACAAGCAGGTTGGTATTCAAGGTAATTGGTGTTCAGGTTCAATGATGCAGTGTAATTTTATGGAAGTCAGGGCGGTGCGTGTATTTTTAACTAATAAACGAGAACGTTGATGTTCAAGGGAATTGGCACTCAGGTTGAATGATTCACTGCTAATTAATCATCCACTGCTGATTATTGTAAACTGACAGAAGTTGGGCCTGGACTGCAGTGAGGAGATTTGCAGTACCTGGTATTAAAGTGAATTCCTGTGCTTGATCAATGTGGGGAGTGGCATTCACATTTGCAAGCTTTTTCACTCATCACTTTTGGCGCATACTGCACACACTATCAGTATTTGTATTATAGCAGCAACAGCAGCAGCTGCAAGCCTGCCCAAGCCACGCACACAGAGCAACTGGTCATTGTGTGCTGAACCATTTTTGCCACAGTGAAATTGTGCCTTGATGATTGGACAGATGTATTCCGTACTTTCCCATGCACACAAATACCAGCACAAGCACAAAGGGTGTGGAGAAAAATGCTGGCCTGGAAGGCAGCATGAAATCCACAGTGCCTTACCGTAAGATAGCGTTAAGGGTGCTCCTTTTTCAATCTGCGTAAAAGCAAGGAGAGAGGCGCCAAATGTGTCTATTTGTGCAGGGTTAGAATCCGTGCTCGTGCGCACGTGTTGTGTGTATGCACGTGTATGCGTGCGTGTGTGTTCTTCATAAAGGGGCGAGCACTGTGTGTTGTCACAATCGAACAGCATGCACTCATCTGTTTCTCACACTCTGATAAGTTAAATATGTCAAGCCCCATGTGGCATGCCAAATATCGAAAGCCGTCCTCAACCATGTGGCACTGGATCTACTTCATTTTCTTGCATGTTGCAGGTTATTAAAACATGTTTGTAACACACATGCGGACTTCATGAGAGCACAAAATTTACATGTAGGCTCTATGTTAAACTGACAGGGCGTACCTTGTGCTTTGCAAACATGTACCTTGTGCTTTGCAAACATGTACCTTGTGCTTTGCAAACATGTACCTTGTGCTTGCAAACATGTACCTTGTGCGTTGCAAACATGTACCTTGTGCTTTGCAAACACGTACCTTGTGCTTTGCAAACATGGATATGCTTGCATCTTCAGGGTTCCGCCGTATAGCACAGTTGCTTTCAAATGAGTGGTCGCCCATGTCTATGAGTGGCGTCTGTGTTCAAGAGTGTGTGTGTGTGTGTGTGTGCACATGCGTGTACGTGTATGTGTTTATGCACATGTGTGTGTCCATTTACACATTGCACGCCCATGTGCTTGTGTATTCAAAGCACGTGTACAGGCAGCAGTCAGAACTTGAAACATTGGCATGCAAAAAGAAAATGCTAGAGGCAACCAGGTAGGTACCTCAGGGTGCCAGAGGTAAACAGGTAGGTACCTAATGGTGCCAGAGGTACACAGGTGGTACCTCACACAAACAACATATCTCACACACCCAGTACGTAGTGCAGGTTGTTCACGCCCGTTCCTAAAATTTGACATAATTACATGGTTGCTTTGCGCTGGCTGAGCTACCTTTGCTTCCAGTTGTGTTATTGCACCAATGTTTGACTTCAGGATGGCTGAACAACACAAATCGGTCAACCCCTTTCGGAAACATTCAGTAAAATTTAGTAAAGAGTCATGGAATGCGTGATATCTGACAGCTCAGCGCTTTTCAAGCTGACTTGCACATCAAAATGCATTTGGCGGTGATACTGTCATATGGCAAAGTATAATGCATGCACAAGGATATAGCAAGTTATGGTATAATGTGTGTACGTGTATGAAGCTTATGTATATTGTATGTACGTGTATGAAGCTTTAGCATATTGTATGTACATGTTCAAGTATAATGTACGTACATGCATGTAAATGTGTGTACGTGTATGAAGCTTTAGCATATTTTTTGTACATGTTCAAGTATAATGTACGTACATGCATGTAAATGTGTGTACGTGTATGAAGCTTAAGCATAATGTATGTACATGTTCAAGTATAAAGTACATACGTACATGCATGTAAATGTGTGTACGTGTATGAAGCTTAAGCATGTTGTATGTACATGTTCTACGGCCTATGTTTGGCAATTTTTGAATGTGCTCTTTGTGCAATATACAACACATGTATTCATTCCAAGGGTATATCGTATGGCGACTCACGAGGCTTCTGGTATGGCTTAGCATGAACAAAAGACACACCCACCAGTACATGTGTGTTGGCAGACTTGATGCCAAAGCAACGAGATAGGGAGACCGCAATCGCCCACCCTGAACACAAAAAATGCAGCAACAGTTTGATTCAGGCTGAGTGAACTGTTTTGAACTTGAGGATACAAGTGCAAGCAAATTAAGTAAGTCGGGCTCCATGCATCATCGTGCAGACAAGCAGAAAAGAAGACAGAAATGTAAGCAGGCACCTGGAGTTGCTCCCCGCATAGAAGCAGGAACACAAAGGGACCTGTACACCAGATGTTGTTAAGTACCAGAGGAAAGTTCAGCTGAGTTGTTTCCTGCGATGGTTTAAATGTTTCGTCCTTTATACCTACCGTACATATCAGACGTGACTTGCATGCCGCAAAAGGGGTCGTCCTCGGTGCCAGCAAGGTCTTTCAGTTCCTTCTCCCATACGTCTTTCCACCAGAACCTGCACAGAGGTTGGCAGCAGAAAGGCACCCCATCAAACAAGGAAACGCACACTCCTCAGGTGTGTGGAAATACGCGCACTGCTGCAATAAGTGTATGAAGTGAGAAATGAGGAAGTGCAACTGAAGCTGAGCGCATGGACAAAAAATACTGCAAAGAAAGCTTGGTTGTAGGATCAAGGATTCGCTTGAGATACACCCACACGAGAGATAAATAGCGTGAGCAGGATGCCGTGGAAGGAAAAGGGAGGAAGGAGAGATACCAGTACAATTGAATACGTCAATACGCTTGAATGTGAGAATAGTTAACCCTGAGCTGCCAGCTACCGACGAAAAGTGTATCAGAACTTGCTCACGAGGCTTAGCTAACATACGCCAATTTTAGCGCCTGTGCAGGGAAGACAAGGAAAAGTGCGGAGGACATTGTTGGCATGGGCTGTTGCGGAGAACACTGTTGGCATGGACAGGAAAATTGCGGAGAATACTGTTGGCATGGATTGCGAAGAACATTGTTGGCATGGTTGAGGTCAGGCTGCAACACACATTCTTGCATTCCTGCCATTTATCATATCAGCTTTCACTTTCTTCATATTTAAGCCTACGGGGAGTTCATGGCTAAAAGAGGCCAGCCAGCAGCCAGGGACAAAACTGGAATCGCAAGCCAGCAAGGAAAGCTCCTTGGACACTTGACCTGAGTATTTTGGTTGGACACGCGACCTGAGTTCTTTGATTGGACACTCGATCTGAGTTCTTTGGTTGGACAATCGACCTGAGTTCTTTGGTTGGACACTCAACCTGAGTTCCTTGTTTGGACACTCGACCTGAGACACTCGACCTGAGTTCTTTGGTTGGACACTCGACCTGAGTTCTTTGG
>Ga0307951_1002880_pt1 | contig 10833 bp, 9 predicted proteins | sample OrgLakmetagen374_FD_201842 | JGI IMG/M metagenome (GOLD analysis project Ga0307951, IMG submission 201842) | Saline water microbial communities from Organic Lake, Antarctica - #374 | ecosystem: Environmental > Aquatic > Non-marine Saline and Alkaline > Saline | place: Antarctica: Organic Lake... | reverse complement strand
CGCGAAGCGCCCGACCTATGGCTACCGGCGGATCACGGCGGTGCTGAACAGGAAACTGCGCGCCGGTGGCCTGGCGCCAGTCAATCACAAGCGCATCTACCGGATCATGAAGGCGCACAACCTGCTTATGGCACGCAAATATACCGAGCGTCCGGAGCAGGTCCATGACGGAAAGGTGGTCGTCATGCGCTCAAACCTGCGCTGGTGTTCCGACGGCTTCGAGTTCACCTGCTGGAACGGCGAAGTGCTGCGCGGCGCGTTTATCATCGATGCGCATGATCGCGAGGTCATCGCCTGGCGCGTGGTGGTGAATGCCGGCATCAGCGGATCGGACATTCGCGACATGATGCTTGAGGCGGTGGAGAGGCGCTTTGGTTGTTGCCAGGCACCACACCCCGTCGAGGTGCTGACCGACAACGGCGCGCCCTATACGGCAAAAGACACGCGCATCTTCGCCCGGCAACTCGGCCTGCGACCCTGCTTCACCCCGGTGAAGAGCCCCCAGAGCAATGGCCTGTCGGAAGCCTTCGTGCATACGCTCAAGCGTGACTACGTGCGCGTGACCCCTTTGCCGGATGCAGAGACCGCGCTCGGATTGATCGATGGCTGGTTCGAGGATTATAACGAGAACCATCCGCACTCAGGGCTGAAATGGCGCTCGCCCCGCGAGTTCATCGCAGCCCAAAACGCAACCGCCTGAGTGTTCGGTGAAATGGGGGCAAGATCATTGGCTTCCAGGCTCAGAGCCGGCTTTTCACCAAACGCGTCGAGGAAATCAGCTTTCGGCGAAACCTCCAGAACATCGTGAACAAGCCTGAAGTGGTAGTCTGGCATGTGCGATTGCTCTTCCTCTGTCTTGCAGATGGCCTTGACGAGCCGCTTGAACTCCTTTGTGGTCGAAGTGGACCCGGTCTTGTGCTGGAGCTTCTCAAGCCCGATCCGCCAGATATTTTGCATTCCGCAATGTTTCCGAGCCAGCTCGTACATGCGCCGCTCCAAAGGCTTGCGCAGTTGAAAATATAGCCGGTTCAAGGTTAGGACGTTCTTGTTCTCGATGGCCTTTATGAGCCAGTCCCCCATCTCCAGTTCGACGCTGAGCAGCCGGCCCGTAGCATCCTCCTTCACGATCCGCGCATCGGTGATGAATGAGATCGAGCGCCACTCGCCGATCCCATGGTCATGGATGTTTGTCTCAATCTGGGTGAACTGAAGGCGGGTAAGAGCCCGCCGCAGGGTTGCATAAGCTTGTCCGGTAGTGTGCCGGTTCGTTGCCTTCAAGAGATCGTGGGCTGAGACTTGCACACGGCGCCCAATCGGCTACCCTTCATTTTTCGCCGCCATCAGCTGGCTAAGGACATAGATGAGAATGTCCCGATCAAAGACATTTGCTCGACCTTCCTCGGCAGCCGGGGTGATCTTCACCTTCACGCTGCCCTGCTCATACTGGAAGGCGGTCATGTCTTTCTTCACGGAAAGAGAGAACAGCGGATGCTCCATGGAAGCTCTGTCGCTCTTCGGTGTCGCATCTAGGATGTCACAGACAAAAAGGTCCGGTTCCGGGTGCCTTTGGGGTAAGAGCGTGGTTCTTTTGCGAGGTCTCGCCATTCTTCGATACTCTACCCACCGTGGGTCGACAGCTTGTTCATCAGCAGCTCGTTCTTCGATACTCTACACACCATTCTTCGATAGTCTACCCACCGTTCTTCGATACTCTACCCACCGACGGGTCAAAAAAGGTGGAAAACAACTATAACTATCAAAGACTTACAGATCTGATGATTCGCGTAACACTATATCTAACACATATCTAACACACCAAGCCTGTGGATAAGTCAGACCAGCGACGCGCTTCGATGATCTACCCACCGGTCCAACATCATGGAAACTGGAAACGGGAGAGGGCGCTTCGACAACCGGAAGTGACCGCAACCTGCCTCAACTGCGACGTGTCCCGCATACAACAGTTGCTTACAGTGGTGGCCCCGAACGATGCCCCATGTTTCCATCCCGGCGGTTTCTAGTAAACCGACCTGATGGATGCAGGGGCAATCACACGGTTCAGTACAACGATTCTGGCTGCGCTTTGCGCGGGCTCTCCCCTATGGGCCGAGGACGACACGCGGATAGACACCCGCTATAACAGCTATGGATACCCGGGCATGATCGACATGCCGGTGGCCACGAGCCGGCCCGATGGCGAACTAGGCTTCACCATTAGCGACTTCGCGGGGCAAACCCGCAACACCCTGACCTTCCAGATGCTGTCCCGCCTGTCCGGTAGCTTTCGGTACTCGGTGCTCGACAATGCCCTGTCTAGAGGCACCAGGACGCTTTATGATCGCAGCTTCTCGCTGCATTACCGCATCGCTGACGAGACTGAGCGGCGCCCGGCCATCGCGATCGGGCTGAACGATTTTCTGGGCACTGGGATCTATTCATCCGAATATATCGCAGCCACCAAGACCCTGGGAAATTCAGTGCGCCTGACAGCCGGGATCGGCTGGGGTCGGCTTGGCGGAGCGAATAGTTTTACGAACCCCTTGGGCATTCTCGATGATCGGTTCAAAACCCGGCCATCGCGCGACTTCGCCGAGGGCGGTGAGGTGGAAGCAGAGCAGTTCTTCCGCGGAGATGCGGCTTTCTTCGGCGGGATCGAATGGCAAGCTACTGACAAATTACGGCTGACCGCAGAATACTCATCAGATGAATACTCGCGCGAGGATCCATTCGCTTTCCAACGCGACATGCAATTGAACCTCGGGGCCAGTTACAGCATCGGCCCGCTGACCGATCTGTCGTTGCGCTATCTTTACGGCAGCGAGATCGGCCTGCAGCTCACGACTGCTGTGAACCCCGCAATCCGGCCCAATCAAGGTGGCCGTGAAGCGGCACCGCCACCGGTTCTGGCGCGCGCATCACAAGACGGGGCTGCCCTGTCGTGGGGAGGCAACGTCACGGTCAACGTAGGCGAAAGCGCTGAAGCGCAGACCGATCCGCGCACCCGCCTCGCCGATGCGCTTGAGGCGCAGGGACTGCGGCTTCACGGGGTAACACTGAGCGAGCGACACGCACAGGTCGAGATCGAGAACCCAACTTACAACCAGACAGCCCAAGCCGTCGGGCGTACCGCACGAGTACTTTCACGGTTGTTGCCCCCGCAGATCGACCGTTTCGACATCACACTTGTCAATGCAGGAATGCCGGTCACGGAACTGCGCATCCGCCGCGCTGACATGAAAGCGCTGGAACACGATCTAGATGGCAGCTGGAAAAGCTTTACACGCACGCGCATCGCCTCCGCGTCTGGCCCGGTGCGCCCTACTCCAGGGCGCTACCCGGATTTCACCTGGAATATAGGCCCCTATATCAGCCCCAGCTATTTCGACCCCGATGATCCCATACGCGCTGATTTCGGGGTTCAGCTTGGTGCGTCCTATACGCCGGCCCCAGGATTCGAGATTTCAGGAATCGTGCGTCAAAAGGTGTTCGGCAATCTCGACGAAGCCACCCGTGGTTCGAATTCCATTCTGCCCCGCGTGCGCAGCGAGTTCTCGATCTATGACCGTGAGGGTGAGAACGCGGCACTCATGCAACTGACAGCAGCACAGTATTTCAAGCCCGGACGCGATCTCTACGGCCGGGTGACCGTCGGATATCTGGAGCGCATGTTCGGCGGGCTGTCCTCGGAACTGCTTTGGAAACCCAATGACAGCCCCTTCGCTCTTGGCGTCGAGGCGAACTACGTCAAGCAGCGTGATTTCGACCAGCGTTTCGGATTTCGCGATTACGAGGTCGCCACGGGTCATGCCTCGGCCTATTGGGATATGGGCAACGGGTTTCACGCTCAGGTCGATGCCGGGCGCTATCTCGCCGGGGACTGGGGGGCGACTTTTGCACTGGATCGCGAGTTCGGAAATGGCTGGAAGGTTGGTGCGTTTGCAACCCTCACAGACGTGCCTTTCGACGATTTCGGTGAAGGCTCCTTCGACAAAGGGATCCGCATCACGATCCCATTCTCCTGGCTGATCGGGGAGCCTGACAAGCGTGGTTATAGCACGACGATCCGCCCGCTCACGCGTGATGGGGGAGCGCGGCTTGATGCGCCGGGGCGGCTTTATGATCGTGTCAGGCCCTTGCAGAAGCCGGCTCTGAAGGATGGCTGGGGGAGGTTCTGGCGATGATCCCGCGCACATCCTTTCTTGTCAGACCGATCCTCGTGCTGGCACTTGTCGTCATGACGCTGCTTTCCAGCTGTGAGCGGGTCAGCCAATTGACCGGACTGACCGGCACAGTACCTGTATCCGAACCGCAAGTTATCGGACCCGAGCTTCTGCGCGTCTCGATCCCTGAGATTGGGGCACAAGCGACGCTGGGGCCGGTAGCACGCCGAGACGATGTGACCGTTTGGCAGACACTCGACGGCATCACGCTCAGCTTGAGGGAGGGCGCCCTGATCGCAACGCGGGGTCTGGGCGATGACCTGATGTCGGCCGACGTGACGGGCCGGATCGAGATGCTACGTGGTGACGGCGGGGGGCAGTTCTATCCGCATATCCGTAGTTATCTCGACGGTGAAGACCGCACGGTGTTTCGCAGCTATCAGTGCCGCCGCGCTGAACAGGATGAAATGGTCGACGATGGCGACAGCGTACTGCGTCGCATCGAAGAGCTTTGCATCTCTCCATCGGATCGGTTCACCAATGTTTACTGGCTTGCTCCGGGTGGCACGATGATACGGTCGCGGCAGTGGATCAGCCCGGAGATTCAATACATGGAAACGTCGCGTGTGCCGCGCTAGACGGGTGCGCATGATCAGGAAAGGATTCTCGATGCGGGATGGTAAGGACACACGGTACACGCGTCTCGGGCGGGCTCTTGCCGTTAGCACGGCCCTCGTCTTGCCGGCGGCATGTGGTGTGGTCTATCAAAGCCCTTCGGTTCGCCAGGCCTCTGGTACGGATGTCGATGTGCGCGAAGTTGAGCTGACCCCGGAAACCGTGCTGCTTGCCAATCGTAGCGCTTACAGCCCCCGTGATCTGCCACGCGAATTCTACACCAATGCCACCGCTCGGGAGGGGCGTGGCCTTGAGACGTTACCAGAGGCTCCGGATGCCCCCGATGAGCGCCCCGCATCGCTCGAGCTGCGCGAGCCGCCTCAGATCACGCCCGGACCCTATGAGATAGGTGTCGGCGACGTGGTGCTGCTCGCGACCAGACAGGCCGGCGAATCCGTCGAGCAGCTCAGCGGGCTTCTGGCCGCACAACAGCAGCGGCAAGGCTATGTCGTATCGGATGAAGGGACGATCTCCATCCCCGATATCGGGCGGGTCGAGATCGCCGGCCTGACACTCGAAGAGGCGCAAGACCGCGTCTTCCGGTTCCTTCTGGACAATCAGGTGGACCCGGCGTTTTCACTTGAAGTGGCGGAATTTAATTCTCAGCGCGTGACTGTTGGCGGGGCTGTACAGCAGTCAGCGCGAGTTCCGATTACCCTGGTGCCGCTTACCCTTGGCGACGCGCTGACTGCCACTGGAGGAATCACGGTCCGGGACGAAGAATTCGCCTCGATCCGAGTTTACCGCGACGGCACGCTCTATCAAATCCCATATCAGGACTATCTCGAACGCCCCGATCTTCGCGAGCTGCGGCTGCGCAACGGTGATGCGGTCTTCGTCGATATCCGCTTCGATCTGGACCGGGCGTTCGAATTCTACCGGCAGGAAGTGGACGTGATCCGCCTACGCAGCCAGGCGCGCCAAGACGTGCTCGGACTGATGAGCACGGAAATGTCCATGCGCCGTGCCCAGTTGGACGAGAGGCGGAGCAATTTTGAGGCGCGCATGGAATTTGGCGCTGAAGCGCGCGATTACATCTATCTGGCTGGCGAAGTGGCGGAGCAGGCGCGCGTTCCATTGCCCTTTGCTCAGACGACAACATTGGCGGACGTCATCTATGATGGCGGCGGCTTTCCGACACAGACCGGCAACCCGGCGAATATCTACGTGTTGCGTCCCTCGAACGATCCAGCGGAATTTGGGGCAGTGACGGCGTGGCATCTTAATGCGCGCAACGCTGTCAACATCTCGCTTGCTACGCGTATGGAGATGCGGCCCAACGATATCGTCTTTGTTGAGGAACAGCCGATCACGAAATGGAACCGTGTTGTTTCACAAGTCGTTCCATCGCTCTCGCTCTTGAGAACGCCCGCCAGTCTTGCCTCGCAATAAATCGCAAAACTTAGAGGGCTCTTGTCGTGAAATCGGACTGAAACGTCAAGAAGGGGCTACGCATCGGCGTAGCCCCTTCTTGATTGTCGTGCTCATTATCAGAACTTGATAACGCTTAGTTTGTGGTTCCTGTGGTCGTCGTGGTGGTTGTCGTGGTCGACCCAGAGCCGTCGGATGCCAAGCCAACCAGGGCAACTGCAGCGAGGGCACCGCCAATCGCGGCCCCCGTGCGAAGACCGCCAGCCATTCCGTCGACACATGTCACGCGGATCAGAGCATCTGTCTCGAAATTCGCAGCGGTGAAGCCGGCTTCGCCGCAGGCTCCCACCCGCTGTGCAATTTGCTCTGCACTCTCATTGCCCATACGGGTCGTAGTGTAGTCGGCCTGCTGGGCAAAGACAGGAAGTGCCGTCACTGCAGCAATCGCGCTTACAGAGATCAGGGTCTGGATTTTCTTCATCATACAATCCTTTCATTTTCAGCTTTGAACATACAGCATCAGCATATGTTTCGAAACCTATAGTTGCGCGCAATTACAACAAAAGCCCTAGATTGCATCAAGTTGCATCGTAGTAGCCCTTGCCATACGCTCCATACGCACCGTGCGCATCACCATAACCGTAGCGACGCATGCCTTTGGGGTCAATCTGAGCCAGCACGATCCCGGTTATACTCAGGTTCGCTGATTCGAATTCGCGCATCGCAGCCGTGACCTGAGTTCGCAATGTCCGATCCCAAGCCACAGAAAACAGGATTGCGTCAACATGCTGGCCGATGACCCTGGCATCAGGCACGACAAGAACCGGCGGCGTGTCTATGACGACATAATCATAGTCGTGCCGCACGTGATCCAGAAAGTTCCGGAACCGATCGGAGGAAAAAAGATCGGCCGCGTTGGCACGCGATTCTTCGCCCATAAGAATGTCCGCACCAAGCCTGTCATCGTGAAGGACCAGCTCGTGCAGCGGTGTATCGCCTGACAGAGCCGTCAGAATTCCGCCCTTGGGCGTCTCTGTGAAATATTCGTTCAAAGTGCGACGGCGGATGTCACCTTCGATCAGCAGTACCTTTTTGTTCAACCCGACCAGGTTCTGCACCAATGCGATGGAATGTGTCGTCTTGCCTTCCCCAGGCAAGGAGGACGTTGACATGATCACCTTGGGCGGATTGTCGATATCCGACAAAAGCAACGATGTGCGCATATTGCGCACCGCCTCGGCAGCGGCAGAAGTAGGCTTGTCATGCAGATAGCCGATCAGACCTTCACGTGCCTTGAACGGCATCTTCGGGATCTGGCCCAGCACCGGCACGCCGGTTGCGCTTTCGACCTCCTCGGCGCTGCGGAAGCCGTTATGCATGAATTGCCGAACCAGTACGATTGCCATCCCGACCATGCTGCCGAGAACCAGCGACAGCGCTGCGATCAGCATTGTGCGTGGCGCGACCTTCTCTCCAGGGATCGCTTCCGAAATGATCCGACTGTTGGCCTGATGCAGACCAAGTTGCACAGTGGTTTCCTTGAGCCGTGTCAGGACAGTCTCGTAGAGGGTGCCCGTAGCCTCGGCCTCGCGTTCCATCTGTTGAATCCGCATCAGATCGGCGTTTTGTCGGTTAATGCGCTGTTGCAGAATCTGATAGGAATCAGCCAGCGCATTGGCTTGGTTTTGGGTCCGGTCGGCGCCGCTGCGAGCTTCCCCAATGAGCGTGTCGAGCCGCTGCTCGAACAGGCCCTCAGCCTGGGCGTCCCCAGCCGCGATGTCCGACATAAGCCGACGCAGCACGGGGTCATTGGTCTCTTCGACCGTGGCAGCCAGATCGCCCGTATCCTTTAATTCCTGCAGTCGCGCCAACTCGGTCTCGGCCCCCTCGGCACGGGCGCGCATTTCATCCAGGCGTTCGCGAAGATCCTTGGCCTGCACGTAGAGACCCGCCAACGTCTCGGGATTGATTAGCTCGGTCTCAGCGCGCGCCGTGGTGAGCTCATCCTCTCTCTGCCGCAACTCCTGTTCCAGCTCGGTCACCTGTTCCGACAGCCAGGTAACCGCCCGTTCGGTGGCTTCGAATTTGACCGAGACTTGGTACTGAAGGTAAAGATCGGTTAGGGTATTAACAATCCGCGCAGATTTCTCGCGATCATTGGTGATGACCGCGACAGTAAATACGTAGGTTTCGCGCTGAACTGAAGCCGTCAGGGCGTTGCGCAAAAGGTCGATCGCCTTGTTGCGCGGCCCTTGCGGATCATCCTCGCCATGGGTGCGACCGGTGACTGCAGTGAGCAGGCTTCTGACAGCACCCGTGGCGGTTGCGATCATCGATGGCTCGCGCAGATCAGGATTGAACTCCGGATCCTCGGTCAATGCCATCTCGTCCACCAGATTGCCCAGAACTCGCCGCGAGAGTAGAATTTCGACCTCTGTATTGAGCGCTGCGGTCTCGGTAGAGGTGCCTGCAATGACGCTCTCGATATCGAGAACCTGACCACCTTGAACCTCGACCGTGAGTGTCGCGCGGGATTCGTAATCCGGTTCGGCCACACCGATCGCATAATACCCGCCGAGACACACTGCGATGACGGCCGCCAGCAGAATGGTCCACTTGCCACGCCCCAGTGTCCGTAGCAGTTCCATCAAGTCGATCTCGTCGTCCTCGACAGCGGATGATGCGGTATGCGCCCTGGATCGGTCGGAAAAGGCGCTTTGGGGATCTTTCATGCAGGGGTGTACCTATTCAAACCTGGGAATGGCGTCGTTGCGAGTAGCGAATAAATCCAAGCACGTAAACGAAGTTTCCATTGGGGGCTTCTATATATCCCGCCCAGTGTGAAGAAAACGGACATCCCCGTCGCCGATTACGGCTGCGCTGAGACGGCCAGTGGCATATGCGCCGGTATCCACCGCTATACACCCGCCTCTAGCATACGGGGTGTCGACAATAGTGTGGCCGTGCACGATCCACTGTCCATCTGCGCGCGGCCAGCTCTGAAATTCCGGGTGACCCCAAAGAAGAACGTCCTCGCTCTGCTGGGATATCGGCTGCCTGGGATCTGCTCCGGCATGCAGGGCCCAGACATTTCCGTTTTGCCACGTCAACGGGAGTGCGCGCAGCCATGCGATCATTGCATCGCCCATGGCCTTCGCCAGTGCGTCGCGCATGTCATGTAACGCGGTCGGGCTGGCACCTGTACCGCGCGGGGATGCGACGCCAAAACTGGCTAACACCTGCAAGCCACCGTTGCGCAGCCAGCGCGAGGTCGCGCGCTCGGGATTGTCGAGCATGTCGAGCAGCATGCGTTCGTGATTGCCCATCAGACAGATGACTTCTAGCTTGTCTTTCAAGGAAACAGCCATCAGCCTCTCCAGCACCTCACGACTCTGCTCTCCGCGATCAACGTAATCGCCCAGGTACACCACCGGCCAGCCGGGACACTCCGCATCAAGCTGCCGCTCGATATCGCCCAATAAGTCGGCGCGGCCATGGATGTCGCCGATGGCCACAAACGGCCGGTCCGGGGCGACCGGCGCGGTGAATGCAGGTGGCGCCTGCCGCGAGGTGCCGGTGCTGGACAGTAGACGGGAAAAGAACTTTTTCGTGGCTTTGTCCTACATGCTCTTGGGCGGCCTGCCCAGTGGTTGGGGCCGCGCAAACCACTGTCAATGCCCTCTGCCCTGTGGATAAGTTTTGAAAACGATTCGCTCCTTTGGGAACCAGAAAGCAGGAAGAAGGGAGAATTTACAAAATATTATCAAAAAGCTATGCGTTTTCTAAGAGCGCTTAACACTGTGACAGTTATATTCAATCACATAACGCAGAGAAAGCTGCCTTCGAATAGGCTCTGTCGTACGAAACCCGCTACGTACTATAGGTCCCAAGAGCTCATACAAAACTCCTGCTGCGAAAATCATCGGTTGAACCCGTGCCGAGCAGACGGCATTGCGTGGACGGATACAAGAATGGGAGACCTTCATGGCCGACTGTGGAGCTTGCACCACTTGGTTTCTGGCGCAGTTCAAACCCAACAGCCATAGAATTGCCAACCGCAACCTACTCCGACAGGGATTTCAAACATTCCTGCCGGTACACGAAGAAACGAGGCGCACGCGTGGCAAGTTCACCACCCGGATGCTTCCACTTTTCCCTGGCTACCTGTTCGTCGCCTTAGACATCACAACAGACGGCTGGCGCAAGGTCAATTCCACCTATGGCATCACCCGCATTGTAAGCCTTGGCAACAATCCCACGCCTGTGCCACGCGATTTTGTTGGCCAGCTCATGCAGCGCTGTGACTGCGAGGGCCAAGTATTGCCGCCGAATTCGTTTGAGCCCGGGGACGCGGTCGAGGTCATCAAAGGGCCGTTTGCGGACTTCATCGCCACAGTTCACAACATCGATGCTGATCGCCGCATATGGCTTCTAATGGAGATCATGGGCGGTCAGAAGCGGATCTCGGTCAACGTCGAGCAGGTGCGTGCCGTCTGACTCTAGGGCACCTCGATTTTTGACAGTTTTTGCGGCCACGCAGCGCCACAGGTTGCGTAGCGCAGTGTGGTGAACGTCGGCTCTCGGCTGGGTGCCTTGGGACAGTCACGGCGCGGCGCCTTTCACACCC
>Ga0307951_1002878_pt1 | contig 10838 bp, 10 predicted proteins | sample OrgLakmetagen374_FD_201842 | JGI IMG/M metagenome (GOLD analysis project Ga0307951, IMG submission 201842) | Saline water microbial communities from Organic Lake, Antarctica - #374 | ecosystem: Environmental > Aquatic > Non-marine Saline and Alkaline > Saline | place: Antarctica: Organic Lake... | reverse complement strand
TTATAATCGACTCATTTATATACCAATCGACAGCGCTTTTGACGTGACGTGTCAATAAATATAGGTTTGTAGGCTCACATACATAAAACATGTTGTCATTTATGGCTGTAAAAGCTACCGGACAGGGCAGCTCAACAAAACGACCGTTCCGCATGATAATTCACACAATCTGTTCATGTGAAAAAATCGGGAATCGTGAAACATCCTTCGATTGCAAACATCCTTCAATTGCATACTTGCTTTTTTATAATTGAAACAATTAACAGCAGGTAGATTTTAATCCGTATAGCAAGTCAAAACCAAACCAGATAAACAATGGCCAACCAGACTAAGAAGCGGAGACTCCAGCTGGAGCAAGAGGAATCCAAGAGCAATGAAGGAAACCTCATCATCCAGCTCATGACTTCCACTGGGGACGCAACGGGTAGGTTACGCCGGCTAGGGCTTGCAAGCCGGGGAAGCAAACCTGGCGCATGGGAATGCAGTTTTAAAATCGCAAATGTATCTGCATGCGCACATACATGCACGCACGTGTGCACAAACATGCACACGCGGGCGTGCGCGCACACACACACACACACACACATACATGCACACATCAACACACCATACACACACGCAAACACACATACGCACTCACACGCACGAGGCACAGGCACAGGCGCCCGCACATGCACACGTGCGCGCGCACACACAAACACACACAGGCACATGCGCACGCACATACACACACAAACATTGCACGCATGCACACAGCCTCCCAGCTGGATGTGCCTGCTGCCATCACTCCGGAGCAGCTGGAGATGCTGCTGAACAATTTGTTGCAAAATGACGAGAAGCTGCCCTACTCGTTTTACATCGAAGAGCAGGTGTGCAAGGTTCTCAACTTAAGAAGGCGTGTCGTATATTCTTATATTGCATTTGGGAATGTCCTGAAGGACAAGCCTCTTTAACATGCAAGGCAGGCGCTGTTGCCCGCCTATGTTGCTTTCTTACTTGACACACAAAAGGCAGGCGTCGTTGTGGAATGCCTTGTGCGTGAGGTTCAGCCAGATTTGGACGAGTCTTGTGTTGGTGCACTCAAAACAACTATGCGTGTTTGAACGCCAACCTGGTGCACTGCAAAAACTTGTCAGCCCGTGTGAACGTTAGACTGGTGCACTTATACCTCCGTAGGAGCTGGCCAGCTCTTTGGGGAGTCACCTTCACAAGGCAGGCATCAGTGTGGAGAGCGTGCTGAAAGTGGTCTACCAGCCACAGGTGGTGCATGTGGTTGTGTGCAGTGTGTTCAGATATCATACGAGGAAACTGGAAAAGGTAGCATGCTGAACTGCTACACAGCTGCAGAGCTGAAGGTGTATGGGCTTGTACGTCTGCATGTGTTTATATGTGTACATGCTTTGTAGCTCGCTCAACAACGACTAGCACCTATTGTGTTGAATGTAAGTGCCTTGAGCATTTCCTCTGCACAAACCACACCGATATAACTAAAACCAGCTCCTTGCCTTTCCTTTGACGTCATGCACATTGAACAGAGGTCGATCAGAGAGGGAACCTTGCAAGCCTTTTTGTAATATGGCTTTTGTACAGGTACAATGTAAAGTGGTTGGTGCAGCAAGTTGAGCGAGGATTAATAATTTACCCTATCTTTGGCAGGCCACGATCCCTGCTGCTCATGCATGCTCATCAGAACATACACTGTTGTCATTCTCATGACATGACGCTGTTTATGCATGCAGTGGAACACTCATACATCCATTAACATGATGCAATACATTTAGGGTTGGCCAGAACCGTATGTATACGTATATATACACCGTATTTTTGGTGATTTCCAAGCCAAAATTACCGTATGTACACCGTATATATATGGTTCTTGCCAACCCTAAATACATTACATGTCACATCCTTACACTATATACACGATATACTGTTGTGTGCGGTCTTGTGATGCAGGCCGTCTTTCGAGTCCGTCCCGTGTCCCGATGCACTGCTTCCATGTCAGGACACTCTGAGGCAGTGCTCTCCGTGAGTGCAACTCAGACTTGAGCACCGCAGTAGGCCGTGTGCCATATGCAACATGCACCAAGTGTGTGTGTATGAGTATCTGTGCGCTGTGTTTAATGAGTCGAGCATAAACAATATTGAAGTTTTACTCAGCTTCTTTGGTCCCGGCCGGTCATTTGTCACATTTTGTATGTGCGTGATCATTTTTCGGCAGACGCTCAATGATTAAGATCACGATGCGGCTCGCAGACGTAAGGAGTCATGGTAATACAGTCTAAGGAACATGGCTATAGAAGGCTTGGCTGGATACATGTATACGCTGTATATGGCCTCACATTTAAAGAATTCCTTTGAAAACAGTAGATGCATCGTGTGCATCGCGTATGGGTGTGATATAGACCACCCCTGCGCACACACACACAGGTCAGCTTCAGTCCTGATGGACGACAGCTCGCGAGTGGGAGTGGTGACACGTGCGTGCGTTTCTGGGACCTGGGCACACAGCTGCCCCTAACTGAGTGCAAGGTGGGTGGCTAGGTGTACTCTTGTTACTGCTACCTGCCCTTCCACTGAGCGTACACGTGTCCAGCAACAAGGTCGCTAGACACTTCCACGCTCAGCAAGCAGCCAAAGTGTTGGAGCATCAAGAAAAGCAATGGCCAAGCAAGGCTCGGTAAACCGTTTTTGCCTGTTTTTAAACAATTGTGCTGCGGCTACAGGTTTTCTGAATCCTGAAGTAAACGCAAGGGGGAACTGACTCCATCCTATCCAAAGGGAGTCAGTCGCTCAGCCGTCTTGCCCATTAGCCTGCTCATTTTGCTTGGACACCATAAAACCAACAACTGCCAGCCTGTCGTGCTGTGCAGGGCCATAGAAGCTGGGTGCTAGCTATAGCTTGGTCTCCAGACGGACAGTAAGTTTTCCAACTCGCAAAAGTGGTGCTTCAGTTTACATAGTGGCCTGGTTGCGTCAGTAGAAACACACACCGTAACTAATGCGCACGGAATATACATAGATGCAATTTTGGGTACGTGCCATGCTTAACAGCAAGGGAAAGCAAGGGTTGCAATTTCACAGCTTTGTACACACTATTTCTTTTCATTGCACCGTCCCCCCTTGTCTGCTTAAGCAGGTACGTAGCAAGTGGCGACATGGATGGCGCCATTTTCTTGTGGTCGCCCAAATCTGACAAGCCGATTGGACAATGCTCTGGACACAGCAAGTGGATCACATCGTTGGTAGGGGGGAGGTGAAGTGAAGGGGGATTTGGGCGACCTTATATGCAATAATTATAACAACAAAAGTATGACGACTTGCTTGCTTTGGCCGGCTCATTATGCCCAGGCTCTAGTTGTGTGGGCAGTGCAAGAGAGGAAGGCAACAGATTTTTATTCAGACATTTCAAATTTGTGTGACTGCTCCTGCTGTGCTGTGCATTAGAGTGCTTGGCAGGCACACATTGCCCTTACTTCAAGTCGTTGTCAGCACAACTCAGTCAAAGCAAGTTTTTATTGGATTTATGCACACAGGGCCATTGATCACATCTTCTTAATCCATGTACTCTTCCTGGATCTAATCCTCTGCGTAATTCAAATTGGCTGTGGCTTCCTTCTTCTTGCTCTTGGCATTCAGCTGTAGGTTTGGGGTGGGGAAGTGGGCCAGTATGCGTATGGCTCGTGACAAGGGCACGGGTCTCTGAGCTCCTGCATCGAACACATGCGCAGGAGCAACCAGAGTCGTACATAAACATCATGTATGACAACACATATTAGTGTCTCCCTCCCCAGCATCTCCGCAGCCAATCCAATCCGTTGCCTAAATGGTTGGAATCGCATGTGCACTTGCAGTCTTGGGAGCCTGCACACAGGGCCTTGCCTTGCATGCGCTTTGCAAGTGCCAGCAAAGACAAGACAATCACAGTGTGGGATGCGTCCACACGCCGCCCTCAATTCACTATGAGCAATCACACTATGGTGAGCAAGAGCTGTGGCAAGGCTGGTGATATGCCATCTACCTGCCTGTGAGTGGATGTGTGTTTAAGTAATTTGTGCGCGTGTATCCGACCTAATGCTTAGCCAGATGCTTTTCTCAAAAAGGTCGCAATAACGTCGCCTGTTTTTTTATAACTCCCTTCCTGCAGGTAGTGACGAGCATAAAATGGGGGGGAGAGGGCCTCATCTACTCAGCGTCCAGAGATTGCAGGTACGCTGTTTACTTTTTATTGTTTGTCGTGTATCAGTGATGAGTTTGTCGTGCATCAGTGATGAGTTTGTCGTGTATCAGTGATGAGTTTGTTGTGTATCAGTGATGAGTTTGTTGTGTATCAGTGATGAGTTTGGCGTGCATCAGTGATGAGTTTGGCGTGTAGCAGTGATGAGTTTGGCGTGTAGCAGTGATGAGTGTGTCGTGCATCAGTGATGAGTTTGTCGTGCATCAGTGATAAGTGTGTCGTGTATCAGTGATAAGTGTGTCGTGTATCAGTGATGAGTGTGTCGTGTATCAGTGATGAGTGTGTCGTGCATCAGTGATGGGTGCAGCATTGTTCACTGTGTGTAATGATTGGCTTTGGCAGTGGTTGTCAAGGCAGCACCTTGATTTCTGCAGCAACCTGAGTCGAAACAATTCGATTTAAGAACAGCAGCAAGCTCAATTGTCCAACCTTGGACCTGTACAATTAGTGTGGGTCTGGTCTGTTACTTTTAATTTGCATGCATGGGAAGACAGGGACAGAGCTTTCACTGCTATGATACTTACCGCTTTCACTGCTAGGCTAATAACTGCTTTCATTATTAGATTACTAACTGCTTTCACTACTAGGATACCAACCGCTTTGGTGCAAACTTGATTTTGACTGGTTTGTATATACGCGGCTACCTTGAACAAAACACGTACTTTTCCCGTCCACCCACTTTACAAAACAGGGCGCGGATTTTGGTTTGACTTTCTTTACAGTTGCTGCAATGAGAGGCGCTGAACGTCTCTTGTAGCATTCTGGCCTGTACACATTGCCCCCACAATGTTTCCCTTCCCCTGTCTACATGCTTGCAGCATATCTGCTTGGGACGGGAATGACGGCAAGCTGGTACGCGTTTTCAAGGTATGCTGCTGTAGTTCCAGAGCCTTGACGTGTTTAATGTTTGTCTAGAATTCCCACCTTGTGTGCAGCAGGACAAGGAGTGCGGGCACCAGCTGAGGGCATACAAGAAAGCCTTCAGGCATTTGTCGTACACATGGAGTTTGCAATTCCATTGTTATAATGAAAGTATCAAAATAGTATCACGTCAGGAATACTGGGGTGCAAACAAATCGACAAGGCATGTACATGCCAAATACGCTTATCACCAGCGCCGTGCATCGTTGAAGCTTTGCTTGTTAGCACCATCTCTCTGATTCCGGTACCTGATCCAATCACTTGTTTTTATTGTGGGAGATTTCCACGGCACTTGGTTCCAAAGTGGCTTTTCCTTAAATTTGTGAAGGGCGGTTTTCACTGCCTGCTTACTTTTTTCTTTCTTTTCTGTCACCCGAATCAATGCTTTTTAACGCCTCCTTTGTCATCGCCAGTGCCATGCACCGTTGGACGCTTCCTTTGTTTACATCATCGTTCTGGTCCAGGTATCAATGCTTTCTTACGCCTACCCCTTTGTCGCCAGGGCCATGCACACTGGGTGAACACCCTGGCGCTGAGTACTGAGGCCGTGCTGCGCACGGGCGCTTACGACCACAGAGGAAATGCACCTAAAGACCCCAAGGAAGCAAAAGAAGTGGCTGTTGCAAGGTGGGTTCAAGGGGGGACTCCCCAGAGATACAAAGATAAGTTCACGCCTACCGCAATACAGGTTGAAAGAGAAATGTGAAGTGTGGCATGTGAAAAACACGGAGCTCCGTGTGGGACTTACCTCGTCTACTCGGCCAGTGAGCTGCTATGCACTGCGTGCATCTGTGTGTGGACAACACTATGTTCTGTGAGGGGCTCACCTCTTGTCTGCTTGGTTGGTGAGCAATTATTGCGCCGTGCATCTGTGTGTGGATCTTTAGCTCGTACGCTTGGGACAGCTTTCTCCCATGACTACAGGGACTACAGGGGTTTGTGCAAGCACACAGATGGGACTGCTGCACCTCACCTGTGTTGTTTGTGCAGGTACAAAGAGGCTACAGGGGGCCTACCTGAAAGGATGGCCAGTGGGAGTGACGACTTCACCATGTTCTTGTGGAGCCCCTCCACCAGTAAGCAGCACGTGGCGCGTTTGACTGGCCACGTACAAACAGTGAACCAGGTGAGGTGAAGGCAGGAAGACAGAAGGTGGCGCAAAGTTATGATTGGCGTGATTGCGAACGCTTAGGTCACAGATTGACAAACGTGCAGGATCTTGAGTGTTGCTGTTTTTTTTGTGAACAGTTTGTATTTGTGAGGTTTGAGCACGGCACCAAAATAATGCGTGCAGCTCGTTGCAGTCTGACAAGTGCAATTCTGTAGTAGAAAACTTGAGGTGCGACTCAGAAGTTTGCAGAACGTAGGCAAAGCACATCAGCAGCAAATCCATTTTATTCATTGACTCAGGACAAAACAGCAAACACATTTTGCCAGAGGTTTATAGTCTCTCATAATTAATGCAGACAGCTGAGGTCTATGCGGATCAAGAACAAGCTTAAATTATGACAACTTGCGTTTCCATTGCATCGTGCATGCATTTGACAGGTGTGCTTCTCGCCTGATGGCCGCTTCATTCTGTCTGCGTCATTTGATAAGAGCGTCAAGCTGTGGGATGGAATCAAGGGTGTCTTTCTGGCAAATTTTCGAGCACATGTAGGGCCTGTGTACCAGGTACGCGCTGTAAATGTCTGTCTACGTGTATGTATGCAATGCATGCATGTCACGTGTGTGTATGTGTACGAGCGCCTGAGAGCACTAGCATTTAGGCACGTATCATTTGCACTCAATCATCAGCAGCTGTGCACAAGCGCCTGAGAGTACTATTGTGATTAGGCACTCAAACCGCATCAGCAGCCAAAAACAAGCATGCAATGGTTGCACCTTCAACAGCCTTTCCACGCAAGGGTCATAGTTATTTGTTTTTCTCCTCCTTGAAGGAACAGGTTCGAGCAATCATGATTCTGTTTATTACTCAGTACTGGGAGCAGACCTGCACAACCTCTGCTGCATGCCATTTTTGAGTTGGGGGGCTATATGAATAGCACACTTGCCAGCCTTAGCAGTCACAGCACTTTTGGGCACAATGCACTGAAGGTTGAGAAACGGTTTTGGTTTTTCTTAAGCAAAGATTTTACCTCCAACATCATAAAGAATAAAATAGTTGTCTCCAATTTCTAATGCTTCCATTCGTTTTTGCAGGTAGCGTGGTCCTCAGATTCACGGATGTTTGTCAGTGCTAGTAAGGATTCAACCCTGAAGGTGAGGTATGGAAGGTGAAATCTTGTTTGCTGGCTCCAGACATTCTAATATTAGGTTGGAACAATGGGTCTAAATCTGACGACTCACCACATGTTGTTGATTTGTTGATTTGTGTGATTGTAGCGCGCCCCCACTTTTGCCAACTATTGGAGTTAAAAGTCTCTAAAGCTCTGGAGATTGACACAGCAGATGCAGGACATGCCTTGTACACCAAGGCCACTGTGTAACGTAGGCCCAGCCAAATCAATCAATGGCTCAAGTACACTTTGTGTACTGTTTTCATGTTGTCTTGATCTAAAAATGAAAGATTCGATCAAGTGGTGATTAAAAGCCAGAAAAGGTTGCCAAAGAATTTTGTTTTGTTTGTTATTGATGGCTTGTATTCATGCTTTAAGCTCAAAAGAGGCCCAGGCTTTGAAATTGCTCAATTTTTATATTTTTTATTCTAAGGGTATGCAGCCGATTAGATTGCTTCTACAAGCTCATACTGTTTATAGGTCCAGCTCAAAAGACATCACTATTGCATTGAAATCGTGCACAGAAACATCCCTTATAGTTGGAGTGACCTTGTTTAATCGTGAATGCTGATCCTTACTCTCTACAGTCGTCTGAGGACTTCATAACACCGTAAATGTTTAAGATATACAGCATGCTGATAGTATAATTTAAGTCAAGTCCTATTTTACTAAGGGCAGCAATGCCAGGCTCTTTCTGCTGCACCTGGGAATGTGGTGTGAACGTTGTTCTGTTTTGTGGATTAAATGCTGTGTTTCTGTATGCAATGTGTACAGCTCTGGGATGTACGGACACGCAAGCTCAAGGTGGATTTACCAGGGCATGCAGATGAGGTGAGTGTGCATGAGCATGTGAGCATAAGGATGCAGAAGAGGGGTGAACAATGAGGTCAAAATGACTGCTCCTTTTCATACAGAGCATGGTAACCATTGTTGAATGATAGGTCCTCTTTTCAAAGTAGTGAAATGTTTGATGCCAGTTGAAGTAGCCACCCCCGCACTAAAATATAGTGATGCAGCAGAAGGCGTCCTTTTTTTGAAAGGCACGTATACCTTTTGGGCACCCCTGCGGGACCACCCACCCCCCAAACCCTCCTTCCAGTGCCCCCACCAGACAAAAAAAGGTACCGATATGCTCCTTTCTGAATTCTGCATCCATTTGCATACTCATCAAGACCTGAAACTGAAGTGTTGCAGAGTTATGGGGCAAAAATTGAGATACGGACGCCCATGCACACATGACCTTCCAGGAACCCACGACTGGCTTGCACAGCCCCACATTGCTTTCATTTCTTCAGAGTTTCACTGACTATCTTATGCTGGCACAATCCTGGAGATTTGGAGTGAATTGCTGCTCCATTGGCTTGACTCACCCCACGGCCTGCACCCGAGCGCGTGTGCCTCTGGCTTTTGGACATGTCCACAGACCCCCCCTTTTACCCAATTTGCTCCAAAGAAGTGGCAATTAACTGAGCTTGAACTGAGAATTCCGATGATGTATTTAAAATTCCGTGGAATTCCCAGGAAAAATCTGGAGACCCCACCAAATAAACTAAAACCACACCGGGGGACCACCCCACCCCCCCCTCTCCTCGATTCGACCCATTTATATACCAATCGATAGGTCTTGACGTCAGGAATCAGAATGTATAATATAAATCGATTTGACACGTGCCGTCCAAAAGTTATGCTTCCTAACGCCTCCTGGATGCAGGGTTAATTATAAGCTCTGTAATACATATGCTTGTATTTCCTCTCTACCAAACCTTGCCTCCCCATCTACCTACATTTAGAGATTCTGCCCACCCAATGGGCCTCTCAGATTCATTTTTACACCATGGTCAGGCAAAAAAACTAGGTATTTAACAGCATCTTTCAGGGTAAGAACTGGTGCAGGAGATAAAAAGTAGTTGGCCTAAATTGCCTGTGTAAGAGGGGGTCTAGGCGAGGGGACGACCCCCAATTCTAAATAATAAAATGAATGTATAACCTGTTTTTACCCTCCAGGTATTTTGCGTGGATTGGAGTCCCGATGGCTCTAGTGTGGCTTCTGGCGGGAGAGACCATGTTATAAAACTGTGGAGACATTAATAATATTTTCCTTCATAATGTGGGGAGTAATTTTTGCTGCCTGCGTAGATTTATTTTCTTGTTTTATAATCAAAGCGGCTGATCAAAGGAACCTTCTAACCAACAGGATAAGTTTCAGGCATTTTTTATGTACCATTGCCTGAAATGGTTTTTCCAGTTGGCAACAGGGACGGCTATGGCTAGATTGCTTACAAGGTTCTCTCACTCTCAATGGTTACAATGGTTAGTCAAAGAGCATGTAACTAAAAGCCTGTAAGGAGAATGGGTACCCAGAGCTCTTTGTGCAAGCAGTGCGCACCAATGTTGATAAGCGTTTTGCTATTGCGCTCTCTCAGGTGGTCATCAGGAAAAGGTGCCCAAAATTCTAAATGTCTGTCCCTAAGGTCCACGACAAACTGACTGAGATCAATAGATCAATAGGCTCAAAGTTTAACGGGTCCTGTTTGGACATGTATGATTGTTTCAAGCTATCCATAGCTGAAAGAATGTAGGAGGACCTGTAGCTCAATCGCATCAGCAAACGCTAGATTGCTTACATCTGCCGTGTTCATACATGATGTTCATAGCACCTCTGGCAGTCAAGAGAAAAGGAATGAGCGAGTAATTTGGTCAAGACGCCAATAGGCAGGGGTGCCACGATGGAGAATCAAAAATTGCAGGCACGATGGAGAATCAAAAGTTACAGGCAGCACAATGGAGAATCAAAAATTGCAGGCACAAGGTTTCTTCCCCCCCGAGTTGTGGCATGAGTGGCATGACACATCCAGTAGCACACTGAGAGAAATGTGGGGACTTCTTCACAGTCTTGAGTCCTTTTTGGACATCATTAGGCACAAGTCCGTTCAGATCTTCACTGACAACTCCAACGCGGTCAGAGTTATGGGCCAGGGCAGTACAGACTTGCGCTTGAATGACATTGTACTCAGAATTATCTAATCCATTGTGAGGGAACAGGGCTGTGTTCATAGCCCAGAATTATCTCATCCATTATGAGGGAACATGGCATTTCCCTGCTTCCCACATGGGTCCCACGTAATCAGAACAAGAATGCCGATGGCCTTGCTCACCTTGAAGACCCTTGTGACTGGACTCTGAATGCTGACGTCTTCCAAAAAATCGTTGCACGGTGGGGCCTACCTACCATTGACCGTTTTGCAAGCCACTCCAATCATTTATTTGACAGGTTCAACTCTATGTTGCGGTGCCCAGGTTCAGTCGGTATCAATGCGCTTGCTCAAAGAGACTGGTCAGAACATTTCAACTGGTGCTTCCCACCTTTCAACTTGATTCCATCAGTCATATCCATCATCCGG
>Ga0307951_1002871_pt1 | contig 10855 bp, 8 predicted proteins | sample OrgLakmetagen374_FD_201842 | JGI IMG/M metagenome (GOLD analysis project Ga0307951, IMG submission 201842) | Saline water microbial communities from Organic Lake, Antarctica - #374 | ecosystem: Environmental > Aquatic > Non-marine Saline and Alkaline > Saline | place: Antarctica: Organic Lake... | reverse complement strand
GGAAGAGGGGGGGGAAGGAGGCCACCACTTGCGTACGTACGCAGCCACAAATTGAGATACGCAAAGGATGCCCTTGAGTTGCGACCACGCCTGCACTTGTGCGTAGGAATACATAATGAAATGTGTAGCAAATCCTCGGGCGACAGTGTGTCTTAGGCAATGCGTTTTGTCTGGGGAGTAATGGGATTGGACTGCACAAAAAACAGATTAGGTACACTTTGTTGCCTATCTGTAAGCCTGATAGAGACAAGAGTGAATGGCGTGTAATTTACAGGTATTAGTTCTTCCCATCTAAGCGATGCTGAAAGGGTCTGATGCTTTTTTCCACAAGATTGGCAAAGCTTCACAGAAACAAGCGTACAGCACAACATCAAGTAACGCGTCCGTGTAGAGGACAAGTAGGGGGAAGCGTTGCAAGCAACGCTGAAAAGTTGGCGAAGCAAAAATGTTATTTGTCTCGTCTCTCTCACACACACACACACACACACACACACACACACACACACTCGCACACACACACACACACACACACACACACGCACGCACGCACGCACGCACGCACGCACACGCGCACGGGCGCACACGCGCACACGCGCACACGCACATAACACACACACGCACACGCACACGCACACACACACACACCTGGGTGCAGCAGGTCTCACTCATCAGCAGGAGCACATGCAAAACCTTTCCACAACTGCAGCAAGCGACGTAGTCACCTAATTATCCATCATTGCTCTAGGCGCCCGCGGCAATTTGTTAACTTTTCGACGGACCACCCCAAGCCCTATCACTCGACATGCAAACACAGAAATACAAGCTGATGTAGTTGTGAATTATTTAGGGCTGTCCTGGGAGCCTGTGCTCATAGCTTGGGCCGGTCAAACCCTCCAGGTGGAACTTTCCAGCTCACTCCTCACGGCTCCCCAACCTCCCAATATCTGCCAAATTACTTAAATAGCTGTCAGGAGTAACTGCATAAGTTTTCAGGGCGGGAGGTGGGCTGAGTGCTACGCATCAAAGTTCTTCCAATGTTTCGAAACTTTTTGGTACAACATTGCTCAGACCACCTCAGCTCTCCAACTTTTGGCTACCCTCATAATCATAATTTCTAGGAGGCCAGCCAAAGTTTCAGGGCCGGGGGTGGCCTGGGCGAGGCTGGGGGCCACGCGTGAACTTTGGTGGGAAATTCACAAACCTAGGGGCTACGCCCCTGAAGGGGGCTTCGCCAACAAGCTTCATACATATGTTTTACACGCTACTGGTAGCTGAGAAGTTTTTGCAGGGGCACTAAGCAAGCGATGTACATACCTGATGCAGAGATCTTTTGGCAGCGCCACTAGGTCCGAAGGGAAGGAAGTGCACATTCTGGGGGGCAAAAATGGCAGTTGGTGTTTAGTGAGAGGTTCAGTCAATATTGCCATGGCAATGTCCGCAGTAACATCCACAACCCATCTCCTTTAGCGTTTTTGCGTTTTTGGTAAGCTGCTATGATCTTGCGGAGGAGGAGGTATGCGGTACTGGTTACTAAAGTGGCTCCTTTTGTTTTATATATGTGGGGAGCGAAGTGATTATAGCTTGCGTAGCTTGACTCTTTTTGAATACTTTGTACGTCCTGCGTGCCACACCATCCACTCTCCGGTATGCAAAATCCAGGGAAAGCTTGCATGGAAGATAAATGTCAACTTTGTTCAGTCCCTACGCCCTGTCCCTGTTACAACACCCACCTGCACCAACAATGTGCACTAAAGTTGCTATGTCCAATTAGAGCTGATTTGAAAATGTGCCTGCACCAGTCCAACACAAAAAAGCCCACTGCGGAAGCTTGTGAAAGACTCTCAGTAGTCTGTGTTAACTAGACGAGTTCCTACATTTCACCTTACACTGAGCTATGTCTGATTTTCCGTGGATACACGACCTTGCTTCTTGTTAGCACTTGCCTGCACCAGAGCTACACGCTGAAACTCACTGTGTCACGTGAATTACTCCGCTTTTGGTCAATGAATTACTCTTTGCTTTCGGTGCCTGTAAACAAACACCTGCACTTTTGGACCAGAGCTACACACTGAAACTCACTGTTCCATGTGAGGGACCCTAGACACCCTGTGTCTTTGGTGCCTGTAAAGAAACACCTGCGTTTTTGGACAAGAGATACACACTTAAAACTCACCGTCCCGCACGAGGGGACCCTTAGACATAAATTGTTTGATGGACTGGGAACTCAATCTGGCATTTTTGCCGGCACTTGCCTGCACTCATCCACACGGTAGCCCACTGCCGCACACCAGGGACTCAAACAAGCTTTTGTTGCCTGCGTCTGAGCAGAGCCAGTAACGTCTTGGGCAGGGCTCAGTTGACAGTCATCAGCGTCTATGAGCACCAAAGGTGAGGGCTGTGCGAGTGTTGTGTCAGGTGTTGGTGGTGTCAATGCTGCTGCTGCCGACTGAGCTGAGGTGCTGCGTGCTGTCGCCTGAGCAGAAGTGCCTGGAATTCTGGAGCCGAGTTCTGCAGCGAGGACTGCCAGGGCTTGAGCAACGCCTGCCTGTGTGTGAAATGTGTGATGAGCAACTTTTCCTAAAGTGGACAAAATAGGCTAGCAGCATAATAGCACAGCGCACCAGCATAGTGCCAGGCCTAATAAGCATCTTGATCAATGCTATGGCACCAAGTCAAGATCTTCTAGAACCACAGGCCGTCCTGTAATACAACGTTGTAAGTTATGTGGCCATTTTGATGTGCTGCCACTTGATGCGCCCAGCGTACGAGAATTGTGCTGCTGATGTTTATAGGGCTGAGGCTTGATAGTGAGCAGCCTGATGAACCTGACAGGGCGATGGCAAAGAGTTCGGCCTTTGAATTCGATCATCCGTGGACGTGCAAGGTTGTGCAATGTCGCGTATGCAAAGGCATATGTGCGTGCGGGCGTGTATGTGTGTATGTGTGTGTGTTTCTGTTTCTGTTTCTGTGTGTGTGTGTGTGTGTGTGTGTGTTTGTGTGTGTGTGTGTGCGCGCGCGTGGTGTTTGTGTGTGTGTGTGTGTGTGTGTGTGTGTTTGTGTGTGTGTGTGCGTGTGTGTGTGTGTGTGTGTGTGTGTTTGTGTGTGTGTGTGTGTGTGCGTGTGTGTGTGTACGTGTGTGTGCGTGTGTGTGCGTGTGAGTATGTGTGTGGGTGTATTCATTTGCTGCACTGCCTCACACATTTACCTCGTTTCCAAGGCCCATCAGTGCTTTGGCAGCACAGCATTGCTTTCCTCCAGCGAAATGAACCTCGTTTAGACAGCAAAAAAAAATTTTAATCTTGGTTTCAAGATTATCATGGCAGAAAGTGCGAATTGAACTAACTTAGGTTTAAAATCATAAAAACATCAATATAATAATATCATGGAAAAGATGCCTCAACGGATGATGTAAGTTTGCACACTATTTTCTGTGCTTCCCCTGCCAGTCGTCCTGCTACCTGACGTCTTTATTAATTTCACTCTCACGCAGCTGGCATGCATCATCTGCCCACCTGAATGCCTCATCATCACATGCATCATCATCAGCATCAGTCGCACAGTACTTATCCTTCCCACTATATGTGGCTGGGATGCCCATTTGCTGCTGGATTCTCTGCGTTATGGTGGTCTTCGTCTCGTGTACGCCTTTTTTTGCTTCGTCGTCCAGCCGCCGCCGCCGCCGCCTGAACAGCAGGAATTCCCAGCTGCTGCTACGGCAGCCAAGCCAGCAGGAGAAACATAAGCGAAAATCTGTCTTATATCAGTGCGCAACCAAAGCCTCTGTCGCTAACGTCAAGGTGTGTTTCCCCATGCGCGCTCAATAAACAGCCGCCGTGCACTTTTGCTTATCATTAAGCCAAGAGTGTAATAACATGGAGTACTGGAATACCCTCAAGTCTTGTGGTAATTTATTGAGGCGATTGCAAGGAGGGTAAATCTGCCATCAGCTGCACCGCTCAGCATGCTTGCTACCATGCATCCTTGCCTTCCTAAAAACGAAAGTGCACAATATTACGTGCATGCCTTCTAAATCAACATCGCAGTCCTGTGTGACAGATATATGCAGTTGCGAGGGAAGCAATTATAGGAAGTGTATGATGTTGTATGTCGTGACGTGATGTTGGCGTACACGCAGATTGCAAACACCCGGTCAGTCGCAGAGGAGCACCTGATAAAGGAGAGCCTCCACAATTTTCACCTCAACGATATAGTACAGCAGACTCAGGGCAGGTTGCTATCTTGTCAGCTGGTGTGCATCAAGGGTTGCGTGCAGCTCTTGCTCTTTATGACGAACTTCAGCAGTCGAGCACTAGCATACCTCAACACCTGTCCTCCCTGGGTTCCGCAGCAGCAGCAGCAGCAGCAAGAGCAGTCTTTTCCAATCCCAGAGACCAAGGGATTAGAGCTTGACGCTGCCAAGCGTATTTGCTCTGATGACGAGTACAGCGGGGTCAGGGAGAGCAGCCTTAATGAGCTGCCAGCGGCCCAATTCAGCGGGGATTCTGCAATGCACGACTTTCATTCCAGTGACGAGGCAAGCAGCGTTGAGCAGAGCAGGTGAGGTCTGTAGAGTGTGAGCGTAGGTGTGCTTATAAATACGAGTGTTAGTGAGGGAAGAGGGTCTGTTAATATTTTTTGATTAACGACGTGTGTCTCATTTTGGAAACCCTTGTGATTGTAATTGTGTGTGCTTATATGTGGGATTTGAACAAGTACAAGTTGCTGGAGTGGAACGCATTAGGTCGTCAAAGATTTCAACGCTGAATAGTGTGCTCATGCCACTTATCTTAAATTGTGCAGATTATTGTATGCTTGAATTTCTTACATGGAACTGCAAGAATGGCTGTGCCTACCGCTTAAGCTAATTTCACAAACCAGCAGGTTAATGTGCACATTGACAGCTGGTGCTTAGCCTCTGTATCTGCCAATCATTGTGGTCGCGTGCCTATTCAAACATGATCTACGCAAGTTCCTCACAAATACGTAAGTTTTGCACCTGCCGGAGAAAGCTAAAAAGAAACTGGAAATCAGCAAGGGTAGAGCAAAATATTGTGAGGTTACATTGAGCAACAAGCTTTGTTCTTCCATCTCCTTGCAGATTCAGCGATGACAGTGCGATGGGTAGTGGGCAACTCTTAAGATTAAGCAAAAAATCTGCAAACCCTCCATGTTCTTCCATCTCCTTGCAGGTTCAGCGAAGACAGTGCGGTGGGTTTATGTGGGGTCCCCTCAAGATCAATCAGAAAAAATAAAAACCCTCCAGCCACTCCTGCCTCTCAACAGTGCAACACAGAAACAGTGGCTTCAGCATCCCAGCAAGCTGGCCCAGCAACAGTAGATGAACACCTCAGGAGCAGCAGCAGCAGCAGCAGCGGCACACCAGATTTGGACCTCACCTCAAAGCTGAAGGCAGGACTCAGCACCTTGCTCCAGGCAGCTGGAGCTCCTCACCATTCTGTGTGCATGCAGATGCAGGATGGTGAAGTGGTGAGATTAGGGCATCCATATCCAGACAGCGAAAAGCCTCCCTCCCCTCCTACCCCGTTCCAAGCTGCCTCTCAAGCTCTGCTGGAGAGGAGCAGCCCTGCACCAACAGGTACTTTACAGTGCTTGCAGGATTGCTTTGATGTAAAAAACGGTTCATTTCTAAGCCCATGGCAGGTCGTTCCCTGCTTGCGTGCTTGAAGAGTAGGCAAAGCCTGCCATTGAGGAGCAAGAAATGTGGCGTGCTTACAAGTTTCAGTTGCCATGTGCATGACTGATGTGTTATGGGCAAGCTTTTTGAATTTTAGTCCTGTCCAATCACTTTATCAAGGGGCGTGATTCACTCCCTTTTGTCTTTCTTCTGCCAGGCCCTTGTACTTACTGTGTGCTATCCATCAGATATGCAGACGTCGCCCCTCCTCGTTTTTATCCTTTTCTATTACTCTTAGCGCTTTTTATCAATGCCTTCTTTTGCTGTCCACCAGTGTCCTGTACTCAGGCTATATCCATCCTTCAAGCTGCGCTTCATTTTCCTTTGCCCTCAATTTCTGTCTCGCAATGCCTTGTCAATCATTTCTGCTCTTGCCCTATGTCACCCTCATCGCTCCTTATTCCCATGAATTTGCCATGGTTTTCACCCGATCTAAAACCCCCCTTTGACAAGCTACCCAATTTGAGTCATCAAGCCAATCTATGCTATATATGCACTTTCATAACCCATATGATCATAAGTGGTTGTACTTTGCTATTATCAACACGCTTCTATTAAAAAAAGGCAGATAGTGTAAACACTATCAGCATGGATTAGGAAGGGGTGTTGTTTTGTGTTCTGCACCACCCCAATGGAAGCAAAGACACAACATCATATTTGGAGAATAAAAATAAGAGAAGCTTTTCAGTGGGGATCAGGTGTTTGGGAGGCAGAAGCTTGCACACCACCAGGTGTATTGCTCAGATATTTGTGGAAGTTGTATCAATGTCTCGTCTCATCTGCATGATTTTTGTTGCGCTTCTATAAACTCTGCAGGTGCCATCAAAGAAGTGGCACACCACAGCACTCCTCCTTTTGCTGTTCAACTTCTCTGTGTGTCGCCTATCTTCCTGGACAGTGACCAGGCACTGAGCTCTACACAGGTGGGCATTGGAGTCACATTTTGTCTTCTCGTCAGTCTCTTTATAATTTTCTTCTTTTTTTTGTATCCTGTTCTTTATAGTTCCTCGTTTTTGGGTTGGTTACATCTGCTGTGAATTAGAGATCTTATAATTAGCACCCCAATCCCATGGTTAATTACTTGTAAATGATGCAAAACTTTAGGGCAGCATTAGCACGAGGATTGAAGAGCTGCAAATCGTTTGGGTTGAGGTCTGATATGCGAATCTGTTTGCAACGCTGACTGGGTGATATTCTTTGTACTTATTTGTCAGAAAGTAAAATCATGGGGGAAGGGGGAAAGAGAGCAAAGAAACAAAAGCACCGAGAGAGAAATTTGGGAAGCGCGTTGTTTAAAAGCCACTGTGTGTTTTTGGTTAAACGGACTTGGAAAATGTTGAATGATGTGTCATTCTCCACACCGTTTGTTTGGGAGTGGGTGGCATCATCTACAATTTACAACAATCACACACTGAAGCCTTTTAAGAAGCTGGGCCTTGAATTCCAAAGAGCTAAGAAACTTGCTTCCAAGCTTCTGGTACATTCTGTCTACTACGCTGCCATACTTATCCATATTAGACGCGCTCTTTCCAGTACCATTACCAACTCTCATCAAGAGCCGGTTTCAGGCCAAGCCTGCAACCCTCCTGATCCTCAATTCATTTTTCTCTCTTTTGGGGAGGAGTTTTATAATACCGAAGTGTATCCTTTTCCTCAATCAATGCAGGGCGTAGTTTTCACTGCATGCGTAGTTTCTGCTCTTCCTTTTTGTTACGTTCTGTCTGCTGTACAAAACTCCATCTGAGCATACTCTCTGTTATTGTGTTGCAGTAACAGTGCTTTGTGCCTGGTCGACACATCCACCATTTTCCGGATTGCACAACACAGCATGGCAGTGCTCTGTGCCTTAAAATTGGAATAAAGTGCAACACAATAGCATCTGTCAAATTTAATTCCAGCATCCCGTTAATTTCATATCCTGTAAACACTGGCAATCTATTTGCTACCAATTTTTTACATGTGTGCCTGCTTATTTGGTAATTTGGCGATGCCTGTACAGCAGGAGGTGGAGGTGGAGGTGGAGGTCAGCGTGCAGAGCCAGTTGTGCAGTGCCGTAATGAGAGCTGTGGTGGTCGTGTCGAGCACAGGAGAGGTCATAGTCGACAGGCCTGTGTGGATCGGCAGCAGCATTAGAAGCAGCAGAGGGAGTAGGGGCAGGTGGAGTAGCGGAAGCAGAGGCAGTAGTAGATTTTGTAGGGGGAGCAGTGGGTCTGGGAGCAGCTCTGAAAGCAAGGGCGCCAGCAGTACCAGAACCAGCACCAGCAGCATTAGTGGGGTGCATACCATCAGGTGCTGCCCGGGTGGTAATTTATATTTAAGAATGTTTCAGCTGGCAGTGAGACCGCACTTTCCAATTTAATTGAGGGGTAGAATGATAGGATGAAGGGGTTGCTCAGGTTTCTATATACTGTCCTTTCATCAACTTTTGTTCTTAGACTGTTTCTGTAGCTACACTGCCAACATTATTTTCGCTTCTGCGTCCCTCTCTGCTGTTTATTACAAGAGCTTCAAACAAATATCTTAATGGATCATTGGAACATTGATGACTTGGACATTGCATCAGTCTCAAACATATGGTGTGGCAACACTTACCAACACTTGATTTAAAAACATGTCTGTTGCTTTAGGCAAAGGATCATGCTTTGAACAATACTGTCTTGAGAGGGATCATGCTTTGAACAATACTGTTGAGAGGGATCATGCTTTGTACAATACTGTCTTTATGGTGTCTGACTTAAGTAGAACATGTGCATGCATGGATGAGTGAGTAGACAAACTGCATCAATCAACTTTACGCAGCTTACACACTTGTCGTTTTTGCTGTCTTAACTGCCCACCAACTGCCGCACCTATTTTTGCAGTAACTAACACTGAACATGCTTCAATCTTTTGTGTTGCAGGCTTTGCCTAGGTATGCTCACTACGGATATGTTCGACAATGAGCTAGGAACCTGCTCCCTCAAGCTGCTGCTCCTACCAACTGAACCAGCAGCTAAGGTAATCTGGGATCTCCTTGCTGTAGCAAATTCACTCTTGGCTTTATTCACTCTTGGCTTTGTACTTCTGTCTTTTTGATTAGCAGAAGGAAATTTTCTCTGTAGTATGTAGTATGTCTGTGATGCTATTCTTCCCATTAATTACCCTCTACCCTGTTTTTGGCCAGGGCGCATTTTCTGCCGAGGTCCGAGGGCAGAGGGCAGGTGCAGATTCAGTGTACACAACTCCTCAATCCCTATTCTACGGAAGCTGCAGCCTGCTGGTGGTGCCTCCAGATATTGCTACGGAGCTACAACACGTCTTGATGGCCAAGATGTTGGAGGAAATTGGGGTAAGGAAGGCTGCAAGTAGTAGTGCAGGTGCTTTTGTACAGAATACAGAATGGATAAGATGTTGGAGGAAATTGGGGTAAGGAAGGCTGCAAGTAGTAGCGCAGGTGCTTTTGTACAGAATGGATAATGAGTGCAGATGGCAACAGAGGTAACGCTGTAGCAGTCTGGAAATTTTTTCTTTTGTGGTGGACCTACCAAAGTGGCTCGTTCTCCTTGAATAATGTGGGGAGTGAATTTCACTGTCTGCGCAATTGTCTAATTAGTTAGGGACAGTGAAGGGGTGCAGATTTCATGAAAAGTAAGCACTGAAACGCAATTGTATTGTGTCGGAGGAAAAGGGTAAGCTCTTTAGTGATATCCAGAATCTATTATCTGTATTAAACAGCCTTGTTAAGCACATTTCAGTATATCAAAAGCACTGTAAGGTGTTTCTTTGCCTCTCCGTTACAAGTTGTAACTTACAACTCAATCATGCATCACACGATTCTGTGTGGCAAATGCATCATGCACCACTTATGCCTACTGCTTTCAGGAGCAGGGCCTGCAGCACTCTGAAAGGAATCATGCGTGGTTGCAGCACTTTCAGCCGTTCCTACAAGATCTGGAGCTGCTCCTCCAAGCGCACGCTGACTTCCGGCAGCAACAGCAGCAGAAACAGGGTCCCCTCTTTTTATACCAACCCACCGGTAGTACTAGCAGCAGCAGCAGCTCACAGCGCCTAAGCAGCTTTGCCTCGCGTGCCGATCGTCATGGCGTGTCAGTGGGCACTTTTGAACAGGAAAGCCCTGCTCACATCATCCAGCCGCACATTGCGTGGGGTGATTTTTCTCCTTACCTCCTCCCTTTCGTTCGATCTGAGCTGCAGTCATGCTGCAAGGCTGCTGGGCTGCAGGCAATGCTGCTGTTGCTGCAGAGTTTGGTGCTGCCTGAGTGTAAGCATTGAGGGCCTAACCATCATTGAAAATTATCATTTTGTTTGTATTATTATTGATCTACCCTGACCTAAGTGCCCGTCTTTGCAGTGTGCACCAGCGATTTTAAAACAGGCAAATTGAACCAAGTTTATGTCTTCTTATCTTCAAGAGTACCTAATGAAGTGCTTCATATAAACTTAGTAGGCAGTGACAAACCACTCCCCACAATAATCAAGGAAAGTGGTGGTACTAGATAGTAAAAAATTCTTCACCCTTAACCTTACCTAATCTTGACTCAGTGGGCACTCTGCCATTTGTATATTAGCAATATACAACAATGTTTGATTTGTTTGGTTTTAGGGCGCAGCACCTTCTATTTTCATCACAATGTCCTGATTTGCCTCTTACGCTTATTCTCTTGCTCAGATGTATGCTCATTTTCTTTTTTGCTTGCTCTAAACATGCCTCAATTACACAGTCCAATTAAGCACAACCTTACAAACAGGGGCTCTGTATGATTGAAAGAACATCTCTCTGTGTTTGTCTGAACCATGCTGCCTTTTTTTTTGCAAATGCTTTGCGTTCTTCTGTCATAATTGAGTGGTCACTGTGATGTAGTAGTAGCACGTGCTCTTTTGAGTTGTCACGTTCCCCGATACTAAACTCGTTATTTCACAAAGAAATAACTAGCGTGTCAAATCGCAGCAGTGTGCAGCAGGCGGCTGTTTTGAATATGCTGGCCTAGGCAGTCCAGCATACTCTGCAGCCAAGACGTTCCACAGACTCCATGCCGCGTTCAAGTCTCTGTGCATCTGGAACGCAGGCTGTGGTTTCTTCACACTTGCACTCTGTGCCAGGACTGCTGCATGGTCCCCATCCCCCACCATCCCACCCCCCGCATCAGCCCTTCCCTCACC
>Ga0307951_1002870_pt1 | contig 10856 bp, 7 predicted proteins | sample OrgLakmetagen374_FD_201842 | JGI IMG/M metagenome (GOLD analysis project Ga0307951, IMG submission 201842) | Saline water microbial communities from Organic Lake, Antarctica - #374 | ecosystem: Environmental > Aquatic > Non-marine Saline and Alkaline > Saline | place: Antarctica: Organic Lake... | reverse complement strand
AGGGATAGGAGAGATAGGGGGGTGTGGAGGAGCGTTTGCACCTGAGGTAGAACGTGGGCAGTCAATTGCACCTGAGGTTGAGCGTGGGCAGTCGTTTGCACCTGAGGTTGAGTGTGGGCAGTCGTTTGCACCTGAGGTAGAGCGTGGGCAGTCGTTTGCACCTGAGGTTGAGCGTGGGCAGTCGTTTGCACCTGAGGTAGAACGTGGGCAGTCGTTTGCACCTGAGGTTGAGCGTGGGCAGTCGTTTGCACCTGAGGTTGAGCGTGGGCAGTCATTTGCACCTGAGGTAGAGCGTGGGCAGTCGTGGTGGGCTGTTGGGAGGCTGGGTGGGAGGGGCAGCTCCGCACTGGTGGTGCCTGTGACGGGCCTGTCACTGCCTTCAGACTGCAGCAGCTGATGCTGGGGCTCAAGACCAGGGTCTTGCTGCTGTTGCTGCTGCTGCTGCTGCTGCTGCTGTTGTGGTAGGTGCTGCTGGTGCTGCTGTCCTTGTTGCTGCTGATGCTTGTGCTGCAGGTCTCGGCCAGCGCTCCTGATCCTGCGCACGCATGTGCATGTGTGTGTGCGTGTGTTTGTGCGTGTACGGGTGTGCCCATGCGGGTGCTTGCCAAGCGTTGCTTGTTTACCTGTAAAGTTTGGCCTCGTGCAGACTCCTGCCCCCTTCCGTTTCCAAAATCTCTGGCAAGCTAGCCCTACTGCAAGCCCCGTGCACACTGCCCCCTACGGTGACCTGTTCTACGCTGCTGCTGCTGCTGGCACGAGTGTCTGCATAGCTCAAAGCTCCGTGTAGGTTAATACCCCCCATCTCAAGCTTGTGTGCAGGGGGGATAAGGGGTTCACTGCTGCCGTTGCGGTGGTCATCAGAGAGCACGATGTTTGCCAGGGACTGGGTGCCGAGCTTTAAGGCTGTGTATGCACTGTCTTTGGCAAGAGTGCAACCGGTTTCGTCATCACCGTCGTGGCCTGGCTCAGTGACGTTGAGCTCGTCCAGCCGCCTCTGGCGCCTGCTGCGTGTGTGTACATGGAAGTGTGTGTATGCGTGCGTGAATGTGCGTGTGTACGCATTGGAGCATTGTGTGGGTCACACCACAGCCTGCTGTGTTTTGTGTGGGACACACCCCAGTCTGCTGTGTTTTATTTGGGACACACCCCAGCCTGCTGTAATTTGTGTGGGACACACCCCAGTGTGCTGTGTTTTGTGTGGGACGCACCCCAGCCTGCTGTGTTTTGTGTGGGTCACACCCCAGCTGCTGTGTTTTTGTGTGGAACCACCCCAGGCTGCTGTGTTTTGTGTGGGACGCACCCCAGCCTGCTGTGTTTTGTGTGGGACACACCCCACCTCACACTCCCACCTTGGGAGCTTGCTGGGCATCAGATGGCTCTTGCCTTGTTTCCCGTCCATCATGCAGGCCCCTGCACTGGAGCGTTGGAAAAGCTTCCCGCTGCCTAAAGTGTTAGGTTGGGGCTGGCTCATGGCCGACACCTTTGCCCCTACACTGGACCGTGCGTAGTGTGGCCTCGTTGATGTGGGTGGGTGCTCTTCGCTGAGGGCTGGTATCCCAGAACTGGTCCTGGTGCGTACGCTCTGCGGGTTGAGTGGTGTGTGTGTGTGTGTGTGTGTGTGTGTGTGCGATCCGAACAGTGTGTGCACTGTGAGCGTGTGCATACCTGTCCTTATTTATTCTGAAGGGTGTGTGTGCATGTGTGTGGCTCAGAAGAGCATGTGCATTGTTAGAGTGCGTGCATGCACGTGTGTACACCTTAGAGGTGTGCGTTGTTGGAATGTGTGTATACCTATGTGCGTACACTCTGAAAAGTGTGCGCACCGTTTCTTTGTGTACGGACACACTAACAGTTTGAGGACAAAGCAAAAGGGGCAAGCCAGATGACTTGATTTTTCATGGGTGCATACAAAAGTACAGACACGGTCAAATCTCCCTCTTATACCGCCCATAAAAAGGCAAACCCACTGCGCGCCTGCACATACATCGACACAGACACACACACACACATATATAGACACACACACATACACACACACCTGTCCCAGATGCTGTAGGTGACTGTGAAAAGTGGAGCTTAGGCGCGCAAAGCCGCTAAACAGGCTGTGTGCGTTGTTTGGAGTGGCATTTGCTGCGGGGGCCTGTGTGTTTGATAATAATGAGGATGAAGGCATTTGTGGTTGGCAGTCACGGGGGAGGCAAAAGCGAAACAGGAATGGGTGGTGTGGACGGAAACGCGGGGAAGCGAGAAGTTGGACGCGAGAACATACAGGCAAATTGCCTTCACTGTTTTGGAATAGGAAGATAGATATCCCTGAAATGTGCGAGAAGCAGTGCAAGAGAACATACAGGCAAATTGCCTGCACTGTTTTGGAATAGGAAGATAGATATCCCTCTAATGTGCGAGAAGCAGTGCAAGAGAACATACAGGCAAATTGCCTGCACTGTTTTTGGAATAGGAAGATAGATATCCCTGAAATGTGCGAGAAGCAGTGCAAGAGAACATACAGGCAAATTGCCTGCACTGTTTTGGAATAGGAAGATAGATATCCCTCTAATGTGTGAGAAGCAGTGCGATTTGAGCACGCAATGTTTTTGTCCAGTTGTTTGTCAAAATTGAAGTTACTGGAATACAGAGTAAGGTTTTTGGAAATGGCATCCAAAATCACTGTCAATAATTAAAAAGTACCTACGCACAAAAAGGGCGAAAAATGAGCAAGCCAAACAGATCACAGGCAGGAACAAAGAGGGGCAGAGCACATTTCAAGGTATAATATCAGAGACCCAAAATGGATGGGTTTTGCATGCTCCTAGGGCAGATGGCCCTAACTTGTAGGTTTTAAGCTCAACTCTGCTGTGTCGAGTTCAGTGCAGCTGAGCTTAAAACCTGCAAGTTAGGGCCACCTGCCTCAGCAGCCGCGGCATGAACCTTACTTTTTGAGCAGCCATATGCTGTATCTGACCAGCCAGCGCACCAAACCCGGTGGTTTTAGTGTTTTGAAATTCTTGAAATGAATAAAGATTATTGCAAAAACAATGGAGCAAAAAGAGCAAGTGGTTGGCGAGATATGCAATTTTATGCACCATTCCCCATTGAGAGCACCTATTTAGGGTACAGGTACACGTGTGCAATTAGTCCTGTCATTCCTTACGCAGGGCGAATTGACAAAATCTGAGCACATGCTCTGGTAGCTTATAATACCAGCAACAGTGTGAAGCTAGATCGGGTTCAATTTGGTGAATTGACGTGAGAGTGGTTGCCCCTTAATGCAGAAAGGAGCATGTTTGGACATTTGCTCAAATAACCCCCTCTGGTATAATATCATGTGTCATGTGCACGCCTTAAGTTCACCAGAATTCACACACACACACACCTGCAGCGATAAAAGGCCTCGGTACACGCCCAGTGCCCTCCTGTACGCAACAGTTGCAGAGACGGTGTCCTGCATGTGTACGCGTGTAGGGGTGTGTGTGTGTTTGTGCGTATGAGTGCAACTCTGCACCGCTTGTAGAATAGATCACGTGCCTTCATCTTATGAGCTAGCACATTTGATGCAAAGCACCAGGTCCTGCTTCCTTAAGCAAGGACATGCAAGAGGGAGGAAGCGCAGTGCACCTCACAAGAAAATTGAGCCCAAACGCCAGGAGAGGCTGGGTAAGGAACCATGCTTATTCTCAGACTTGTTTATTGCTAGCATGCAAAAAACATTGCAAAGGAGAAAAAGCCACGACACAGCTAAAACAGCGACCTGTGTGGCGTAGGCGATGCTTCCTTGCCCTGCCAGTACAAGTCCTGCGAGCTGGTGTCCAGCTGGGAGGTCCGCCTCTGCTGCACCCAGGGCTTCAGCGAGCACCAAGCCTGCCTCCTGTGAGTGATTGTGTGATGATGTGATTGTGTGATGATACAAACCGAGGTCCACCTCTGCTGCACTCAGGGCTTCAGCGAGCACCAAGCCTGCCTCCTGTGAGTGATTGTGTGATGATGTGATTGTGTCATGATACAAACCGTTATGCACGTGCTGCACCCAGGGCTTCAGCGAGCACCAAGCCTGCCTCCTGTGAGTGATTGTGTGATGATACAAACCGTTATGCATGTGCACAGATTTACCTACACCCCCCTGCCACCCGCAAGCAAGCACATAAATCCACACATTTGCGCAATGCTACAAAGTACATCAAGGTAAACAGGAACACTGAGTCTGCACTTACGGGCACACAAACACACACAAACCACGAAACATAGATCACTGAAATTCCCTCTGCCACAAACTGAAACACTTATGCATGTGCACATTCATGTATTTTTTCGGATGCTCAGAAACCAAGTGGCACCAGAAACAAGTATAATTGTCGAATTTTAAAACTTTTCACCTAGCACGCGTGCAAGTCCATGTGACGCTCACAAACATTCTCAGTCAGGGTAGGCCAGAAGCGTACATATACAACGTATAAGGCTGTATGTGTGGTAATTTCTTTGCTTAACACGCCATATATATACACTGTAAATACATATGTGAATGTGTGTTTGGCTTTGGCAACCCTACTCTTTCAACACACGGAAGCACAGAACTTGTGACCACATTGACACATAAAATAAGAGTGTAGCGTCACTTGCTTGACACACAGATCACAAAGAAGAACGCCTCTTGCTTTGACACAATCAGTATAATTGCCCCCCTCTCTCCTCCTAGACCGGCCCTCGTGCACTCTTCCCCGCATTTATAGAAATTGCAGCAGGGTGGTCCTGCACTCTTGTAGGTAAACCATTGCTACCTTGTGCAATGCAAAGTAAGTTAGACCAAAATGGTGGTAGAGCAGGTGAAAGGGAATTGGAGCTTAACTTTGGAGAGGAAGCCTGAAAACATCTTCCACGTCTAACACATGTACACACACACCCAAAGGCACATGCACACACACAAGCAAACGTACACATGCCCACATGCCCACATGCACACACACACACACACAAACACGTACAGACGCTGACAAGTAAAGCAGCAAGCGTGCAGACCAACCCACACGCAACTCCCCTTGCTTTCACAGAAACCCACCCTAACTTTGCCCGTGCATGCCAGCACCGAAGCCAGCGTGTGCAGGTTTGCCACCAAGCTTGCGATGGCATAGTTGCACTGCACTCCACCCTCCTTGCCACTCTTCCTGTTGGCATCTTCCAGCCAATCCTCGCACTCTGAGCTGGCGGAGCTGCTGCCAAATTCATCGTTCCCTCGTTTTGGCCTGACATTTGCGCCTCCCTCCCCTTTAGCTAGCCTGTCTAATGAAGGCTCCTGATTCTGTGATACGAGATTATGAGTGTGAGTATGTCTGTTTGAATGCCTGTGCGTGGGAGATTATTTGTGGGTGAGTGGATACATATGTACATGTGTATAGTGTATAGTGTTGGTGCCTACATGCATCATAAAGGCTGATTGAACATAACATGTATGGAGGACACTCTTGAGAACTCTTATTTTTGCTTCACATCAGGAGTTCTGCGCCCTTGTTTTTACTCCTTGCCCAGAAATTCAAAATAGGCCATTTAACGATGTTGTGGGTATAACCAACTTGACTCGCAAAATCTTAAATGCAACTGCTTACGATTGCACTTACAGTAGAAACCATTTGAGGGCCGCTAAAGCTCAGGGTCCAAGCATGCAACAGTGCAAAGCACACAACGCTACAAACCGGCACACTGTAGTGCAGATTAAATCGTAGGCCTTCAAAGAGAACTGGCAGCTTGAATTCAAGACAAGGTAGCTCTGTTACCCTGACAATTTGGGGACTGGTGTTGGCTACCTGCAGTAGTGCCTGCACAATTTTTCTAATTCTCCTTCTCTTGATTTACAGCACAAAAATCATTTCCTCGATCTTGGCTTAGCTCCACTCTCCCAAGGGATCACGGATGCTCGCAGACGCTATATGACCTTTGATAAGGCTTTCTTCACGGAGTGAATCATTTTTCCGATGTCTTCCTGACATTTCCTTTTGACTCCTTTTTCAAAACATACCCCTCTTCATGATAGAGGATGCTAGGAGAGACGACACCACTGTCGAACGTCACTCCTCTTTGGCTTAAACTGGCTTCCTACGTGTGGAATCTTGAGAGCACTTGATCACCTTTTTCTTGGACTGCTTCTGTGCGCCGAGAACAAACGCTCCGCTGTTGCCGAAGCTGCACTTGACAGCAATGCGGCACATCGCCTCTGCCTTGCTCAACTGCACCACAAGATCAGCACAGCGCTTAGGTCAGAAAGTACGCTCTCAAATGTTTCCAGATGTTAGCGGTGCTTATGCTTCCGGAGCTGCTCCTGATAGCAAAGTAGCACACCACCTCTGCCTTGCTCAACTGCACCACAAGATCAGCACAGCGCCTAGGTCAGAAAGTACGCTCTCAAAATTTTCCAGATGTCAGCGGTGCTTATGCTTGCGGAGCTGCTCCTGATAGCAAAGTAGCACACCACCTCTGCCTTGCTCAACTGCACCACAAGATCAGAACAGCGCTCAGGTCAGAAAGTACGCTCTCAAAATTTTCTAGATGTCAGCGGTGCTTATGCTTTCGGAGCTGCCCCTGATAGCAAAGTAGCACACCGCCTCTGCCTTGCTCAACTGCACCACAAGATCAGCACAGCGCTTAGGTCAGAAAGTACGCTCTCAAAATTCTCCAGATGTTAGCAGTGCTTATGCTTCCAAAGCTGCTCCTGATAGCAAAGTAGCACACCACCTCTGCCTTGCTCAACTGCACCACAAGATCAGCACAGCGCTTAGGTCAGAAAGTACGCTCTCAAAATTCTCCAGATGTTAGCAGTGCTTATGCTTCCTAAGCTGCTCCTGATAGCAAAGTAGCACACCACCTCTGCCTTGCTCAACTGCACCACAAGATCAGCACAGCGCTTAGGTCAGAAAGTACGCTCTCAAAATTCTCCAGATGTTAGCGGTGCTTATGCTTCCGGAGCTGCCCCTGATAGCAATGTAGCACATCACCTCTACCTTGCTCAACTGCACCACTTGGCCCGCGAAACAGTGCAACAGCTAAAGGAACCTGTTCATGAAAAGGAACACTCCTAGTGTGCTGCACGCTTCATAATAGCACTGCGGCAAATTGAAACAGCTGACTATTCGTTGAGCCAGTGAAGAGCGCTGCTTTTTGCACAACGCTATTTTACGTCTTGAAAATGCCCAAACTGGCAGAGTTGACCAGAACCAAAAGTGGTTATTTAAAGTGTGTTTAACCAGGAATACCGTGGCGGGATAACTTTAAAAATGCATACAATAAACGCACACGATCCAACAAACCTTGCTTGTGACATTAAACACGTGCACGCAGGCATGCACGCGCACTTACCTTCTGACACGAAAGCACGCACATATGCACACACGAATACATACTTGCACACAATCGAACACATACACCAGCTTACCTGGATGCGCGTTGTGGAAGAAGTAATGAGCTGAATACATACTTGCACACAATCATACACATACACCAGCTTACCTGGATGCGCGTTGTGGAAGAAGTAATGAGCTGAATACATACTTGCACACAATCATACACATACACCAGCTCACCTGGATGCGCGTTGTGGAGGAGTTAATGAGCTGAATACATACTTGCACACAAATCATACACATACACCAGCTTACCTGGATGCGCGTTGTGGAGGAGTTAATGAGCTGAAGGGTGGCCACAGCTAGGGTGCGCAGGGTGTCTGCATGCTGAGGGCCTAGAGATTTCTTAAGAATATCAAACGCCTGCGCAACACACCCATTAGAGCAAGTGGTAAAAGTACTTCAGCAAGCAACATTTAACCCTAAATGTATACAAGCCAAAGTAAGAGTTTGCGCCAACAGGTACGTGAGCGGTCCACTGTATGTGAGCAGTCTTCTGTATGTGAGCAGTCCACTGTGTGTGAGCAGTCTTCTGTATGTGAGCAGTCCAATGTATGTGAGCAGTCCACTGTATGTGAGCAGTCCACTGTATGTGAGCAGTCTTCCGTATGTGGGCAGTCCACTGTATATGAGCAGTCCACTGTATATGAGCAGTCCACTGTATGTGTGCAGTCCACTGTATGTGAGAAGTTCACTGTATGAGAGCAGTCTTCCGTATGTGGGCAGTCCACTGTATGTGAGAAGTTCACTGTATGAGAGCAGTCTTCCGTATGTGGGCAGTCCACTGTATGTGAGCAGTCCACTGTATATGAGCAGTCCACTGTATGTAAGCAGTCTTCTGTATGTGAGCAGTCTTCTGTATGTGTGCAGTCCACTGTATGTGAGCAGTCTTCCGTGTGTGGGCAGTCCACTGTATATGAGCAGTCCACTGTATATGAGCAGTCCACTGTATGTGTGCAGTCCACTGTATGTGAGAAGTTCACTGTATGAGAGCAGTCTTCCGTATGTGGGCAGTCCACTGTATGTGGGCAGTCCACTGTATGTGAGAAGTTCACTGTATGAGAGCAGTTCATACACTGTATGCGAGCAGTTCATACACTGTATGCGAGCAGTTCATACACTGTATGCGAGCAGTTCATACACTGTATGTGAGCAGTTCATACACTGTGTGTGAGCAGTTCACACGCAAGCTTTGAGCAAAAAGGGAACAAAAACATTTGGGGCACGTGGAACCACTCATCCATTTGCGTGCAAGCAAAGGCCTGGGCATGGAACAAATCACAGGCTCACAACTAGGGTTGGCCAGAACAATGTGTATTAGATAGATATACAATGGATATACAATATTTTAAGGGTTGGCCAGAACCATATATATACGGTATAAAAATGGCATTTTTTTGGCAGAGAAATCATCAAATATACGGTTATATGCGGTTATATATACGGTTCTGGCTAACCCTAAATATTTTTGCAGGGATTATCTCAAATACACAGTCATAAATACGCTTCTGGCCGACCCTAATTACTAATTATAAAGCTCCTCACGCAGCCAGCAACCTGCGACGAATACCATTTTGATTCATGAAATATGGTACAAAGATGCCTTTTGGCAGTCACACTATATTTGCACGAGGATAAGTGCAGGTACATTAGGCAACAATTACCACACAAATTGAGTTAATTGACAAAAATGTAGTTAAACTAGGACAGGCGAGGTTATTTGAATGTATTGTGCGGCTGAAGGCCTGCAAGCAAAACCCAACACAAGTCTGAAGAATCTGGAGAGTTAGCCAAGGCTGCCTTTCTCTGACAATCTGTCTTTGCCTGCCTTTCTCTGACAATCTGTCTTTGCCTGAAGTACGGCCAAAAAGCATTTGGGTTGCTTATGATTAGTACTCCCCTTCAAACTCCTGAATGTAGCAATTTAAAATATAACGGTACACTCAACTCCCAGGGCTGACCGGAACTGTATATATACAACGTATACGACTGTATACCTGGAAATTCCCCTGCCAAAAGTACCGTAAGTACACCGTATATAAATGTGTGGTTCTGGCCAAACCAGCTCAACCCGCATCAAGCAGTGACGTGTATAACACGATGCTTTCCTGAAAGCGCCTGCTGATGCAAGGATTTGCTCCAAAATGCTTACCCAGGCTATGCTGCTGTGCTCCTCCTATTCATCTGTGTGTTATGTTTGACAACACACACAGTGCACACACACACAACACACACACACTTTACACGCAGTGCAGAAAAGGACAACAGCACAGCTCAGCCCTCGCCACACACGAAATCCACGCAGCGCAGTGCTCATCAGCCGACCTGCATTTACTTCCGTGTTGACCTGCATGTACTAGACTGTATTTAGGTAGCCTGTTCTTAAGTAGACTGTACTTCAGTAAACTGTACTTGACATGCATGTACCTGCATGCACTAGTCGACCTGCATGTTCTTCCAACCTGCTCATCAACCGACCTGCATGTACTTCCGACCTGCTCATTGACCGACCTGCATGTACTTCCGTGTTGCCTTCTGAAGGGCAGATTGGTGCACTGCATCAACATAGTCCCACTTCTGCACAGGGCCAATCGACAGAAAAGGCAAAGTGTCGGCAAAGTTTCTATGCATCTTGTGTCACAGATTACCTTCCCATTGAGAAACATTTTTGCCACTCTGAGAATACGTGTTGGCTCTGAACATACGAGACTGAAAAGGAAACAAGGGGGGATAAACAGCTGGATTACAGCTGTTAAGGGACAAGCAGCTAGCACTGGATTATTTCTTCAGGTAGGGCACAAATGCATACCTAAACGCAACGCAAAACCTAAACGCAACACAATACCTAAACGCAACGCAACGCGTATGCATACCTAAACGCAATCACATAGGGCAAATGCATACATAAACGCAGCGCAAGTAGCACAGCATGCTCCTCCCCTGAAACCAGATTGACACCAGATCAAACGTGAAGTGCAGGCCAAACATATGATCATAAACACACGCAATCACATGCCCCCACACGTCCCATGCACACACGTGTACTTACAGACACACACACACACACACACACACACACACACACAAACACACACAAACACACACACCTCTTTCCCAAGCATTGTTAGCTCGATGCTGGCCAGCTTAATAATGACGTGCGCAGTCTCGGGGTGGTTTTCTCCCCAGTAGCACTTGAACTCTTCCAGGACCTGCCTAGTCATTTTCTGCGCTTGCTCGAGCTTGCCTTGGCTCTTCAATATATCGGCTATGTGCAACTGTGCGAGTGTGCGTGTGTGTGAGTATGTGTGTGTGCGCGCGTGTGTGTGTACGAGCTTGTATGTGTCTATTTCCCTGTGAGTTTACGTGGTCGTGTGTGTGTGCACGTATGTGCTTGCAGTTGTAAGGTGTGTATGGGAATGGGAAGAAACAAAAGAAAGGCGTGCTGGAGGTGAAACAAGGGGGGAGAGAGAGAGA
>Ga0307951_1002866_pt1 | contig 10859 bp, 10 predicted proteins | sample OrgLakmetagen374_FD_201842 | JGI IMG/M metagenome (GOLD analysis project Ga0307951, IMG submission 201842) | Saline water microbial communities from Organic Lake, Antarctica - #374 | ecosystem: Environmental > Aquatic > Non-marine Saline and Alkaline > Saline | place: Antarctica: Organic Lake... | reverse complement strand
TTCAAGGCCCAGCCGTTCGGCCTGGCCGATGACGACTGTCAGAAGATTGTTGAAATCGTGGGCAATCCCGGCGGCCAACTGTCCCACGACGTTCATCTTCTGCGACTCGGCCAGTTGTCTTTCAGTCGTCTTTCTCTCGGTCAGGTCATGAATGGTCCCCACGAAGACCGAGGCGCCGTCCTGCTCGGCCTCTCCGACGGAAAGATTGATCGGAAAGACCGTGCCGTACTTGGTTTGCGCTTCGGCCTCGCGCGGGATGCCGATGATCTTGCGCTCGCCGGTTCGCAGGTAATTGTCGATATAACCGTCATGCGCGTCGCGGTAATGCGGCGGCATCAGCATGCTGACGTTTTCGCCGACGACTTCGTCGGCGCTGTAGCCGAACAATCGCTCGCAGGCAGGGTTGAATGTCAGCACGATTCCGCTGGAATCGATCTGGATCACGCCGTCCACGGCCGTATCGACCACGGTTTTCAGGCGCGCGACCGCTTCGCGCGCAGCCTGTTCGCTGCGTTTTCGTTCGGTCAGGTCGCGAAGTGTGGCGACATAGAGTGGTTTTCCACAATGCTGCGATTCGCCTATGGATAGCTCCATCGGAAAGGCAGTGCCGTCCTTGCGCAGCGCCTCGACCTCGCGCGCGCTGTCGAGGGCCACCTGCGCGCCGCGGTGCAGGTGATCGGCGAGACCTGCGGCATGTGCGTGGCTGCAATTCTGCGGCATAATCATGGTGACGTTTTCGCCGACAACCTCGTCGGCGCTGTATCCGAGCAGCCGCTCGCAGGCCGGATTGAAAATTCGCACCGTGCCGTCGCCATCGATCCCGATAACTCCGTCCACCGTTGTGTCGACCACGGCGCGAAACATTGTCTGATCGTGTCCATTGGTCATACCCAAAGGGTAACAAGTACAGTGAAATTTCTCAAATCGCGATCGACCGTGCGGAACAGCGCTGTGGCACGAATCGGCCGATGGTCGGATTCCCATTGTACGGGACGAACGTGTCTTGCGACTTCCGTGACGTGTTGGCGGAGAGGGTGTGTAGAAACTCTGTTGATCGTGGCGCGACCAGTCGTTTTCGATTTTCAGGCGGGTTCTTGTCGGCGCACCAGTTCGCTTGTATTGATGGCCTGTGGGTTCGGCGGTGGCACCTGCGCGCGCGGCGAGACTGGAGCCCGCCCGGACTGCATGCGCTGCACGGATGACATTCTCGCCGGTCGAAGGTCTGTTGTGCGGTCGGGACAGGCCCGCTGCACCCGCATCATTTGAGACGAGAGTGACGGTCCGGTCAGGGCTCGAAGCCGACTTGCGGCAGTGCAGCGAAAGATCCCCTTCCAAACTCTGATGAATGTCAGCTCTCTTTGTCTTGGCATGAATAGGGCGCACCTGCGGCGAATGGCCGGTACCCGCCCTTCGTGTCGGAGGCCGGTCTCGCGCTGCACCCTAATCGAATGTCTGTAAAGGGCTTGACCTGCCCCCTTTTGGGTCCCTCGTTCATGACGAGAGTCCTTGAAGGTTGAGGAGACCCTACATCAGACTGAGGGATCGCGCGGGGGGCAGGTCAAGGGCCCTGACACGGCTGCGGTGTTGATCTTAAATGGGCGGGGCAGGGGGCAGAGCAAAGCGTTTATGGCCGCTTGTTTAATGGATGCTGTTCTCTCGCGAATGCCAGTTATTGACCAAGATCGATGATCGAGACATGCGCTGACACGATCTGCCATCCGGTTCCGCGAAACCTGACAAGGCTCTGGCTTTGGCGCCCGGTCCGGTATGCAGGCCAGCCCGCTCGCGTGAACACCGCGTTCGTCGTGGCGAAGTCTTCGTCAAAGGTTGTGACGACGACGCGTTGCAACGTACGATTAAGTCCCATGGTGGGACGCGCGTTGCGAAACGCGATGATTTCATCTTGGCCGAACAGGTTCTCCCAAGCACCCAACCTTACGGTGAGGTCGCTCGACCAGAACAGAGCGTCGAGCGTTTCCACATCGTTCGCGACCAGAGCCGTTTCATAGCGATGAAAAACTTTGGTCACTTCGGCAACCACTTCCGGGCGGTTTATCTTCATGTTGCTACTTCTTTCGGACTCCGTGTCCCGACAAGGAATTGATCGCCCACTGAGATAAGGTTCGCATCCGTATCTCTTGCGCCGACGAGCGACAGGCCGAGGGGAGCGCCGCCCAGTTGCGCGGCCGGGATGCTAAGTTGCGGCAGACCTGCATGTCCTGCGACGCAAAGCAACGTCAGGGCCGCATTCCGGAACACCTCAAGGTCTTGTTGTTGGGCAGACAGTAATGGCGCGACGTCCGGTGATGTCGGAAAAACAAGTATGGTTGCGGGGGTCACGACGTTGTCAAGGTGTGCGCGGATTGCGGCCCTCCGGGTAGCTGCTTCGCTGAAAGCCTCCTTCGTTATCGTGCTGGCCATGTTGAAACGCTCCCGAATTCCCGGACCGAAGTCCGGCTCTCTCAGCGATATCCAAGGTCCGAGTGACTGCCATACCTCATAGCCTTGATGGGTCCGAAACACGGTCAACCAGTCGTTCAGGTCACCGTCTGGCAGGAGCGGTTCCGAACGATACTTGCCAACAGGCAGTGCCGCGCGCAACGCATCCGCAACTGGCTCTTGTGCAAGGGACCACAGATCCGACGGCAACCACAGATCCGCCGGTTCGGATACGGCGCGCGGCGTGATGAAGACCGAAGCGAGCAGGGCCATCGTCGCCAGATCACGTGTGAAGAAGGCAGGCGTGTCATAGCTGGGTGCCAGCGGCACGAGGCTCTCGCCGGACAACGCCGCATGCGTTGGACGCCAGCCGTAGATGCCGCAAAAAGATGCGGGCAGTCGCACTGATCCTCCGGTGTCACTTCCCAGACCGATATCGACCGACCCGGCAGCAGTGCTCGCGGCAGAACCGGAAGACGATCCACCAGGAACCCGGTCCGGCACGGCGGGATTGACCGGCGTGCCATAGCGCGCGTTGACGCCCATCAGGCTATAGGCGAGTTCATCCATCTGCGTTTTGCCGACGATCCGTGCTCCCGCATTCATCAGTGCTTCGACGACCGGCGATGTTTTCTCGGCCGGGCTCTGGAACTCTGCCCATTCGGGACACCCTGCACCCGTGACATGACCTTCGATATCAAAGCCATCCTTTACGCCGACACGCAGGCCCGTCAGAGGGCCGGATCGGGTCGCACCGACAAGTGGTGGATCAAACCTCGAAATGAAGGGATCGCATGTCTGTGACATCCGGCGGCTCCTCAGAAGGACGTTGAAATGTTCGGATAGAACTGGGCCGGCAGCCATAGCGAGGTGACCGGCACGTAGGTAATGACCGCAAGCGCGATCAGACCAACGATGATAAAGGGTAGGGCACCCCTTATTGCATCATTGAAAGTGACACCAAGCGCTGCGGAGACAAAGAGGTTTAGTCCGAAAGGCGGTGTGAACATGCCGATCGCCGCATTGACGGCAAGAACGATGCCAAGATGAATAGGATCGACGCCCGCCGCCACCGCAACGGGCGCGATGAAGGGCACAAGGATGATGATGATCGAGTTTGGGTCCAGCACCATGCCAGCCAGAAGTATGATGCAGTTTATCACCAGCAGGACGTAGACCGGATTGCTCCCGATCCCGGCCAGCAGCCCGGTCAGGCCGCCTGCCATACCCGATGTGGTCAGATACCAAGCAAAAGCCGAGGCGGCGGCGACGATGATCATGACCTGCGCTGTGGTTATCGCGCTATCAACTGCAGATCGAAGAATGTCCGACACGTTCATCTCTCGATAAATCAGGGCTGAGACTATGAGAGCATAGACGACAGCCACCGCAGCGGCCTCGGTCGGCGTGAACACGCCTCCGTATATGCCTCCCAGAATGATGAAAGGTGTCGCAAGTCCCCAGAATGACGCTCGCGCGGCGCTGATGATCTCGGGCATGTCCCATCGCGTTTCGCGGACCATGCCGGTCCATCTCGCATAGCCGACACAGACGGCGATGAAGGCAATGGCATAGACGATGCCGGCGCCGACGCCTGCCAGAAACAGTGCGCCGATGGAGACGCCGGTGACTGCGCCGTAGACGATCATGAAGATCGAGGGTGGGATGATAATACCCATCGACCCCGCGCTCATCAGCAGGCCGATTGAAAACGGCCGCTTGTATCCCTCTTTCTCCATCGCGGGCAGCATGATCTTTCCCACCGCGATGACCGTCGCAGGGCTCGACCCGGAAATCGCGGAAAAGAACATCGAACTGGTGACAGTGGTGATGCCAAGACCGCCGAGCATCGGACGCACCAGCGCGTTGGCCAACCTGATCAGCCTTTGCGATATGCCACCCTGCGCCATTATGTTCCCGGCGAAGATGAAGAAGGGGATCGCCATGAGCGGGAACTTGTCGATCCCGGAAAACAGTCGCTGGATGACCAGCATCGGTGGCGTGGCCGTCGTGGTCTCGAGAACGACCATTACCGGCAAAAGCAACACCACGAATACCGGTACGCCCATGATGAGCAGTGCGATCAGCGATCCGGGAAGAACTGCGTACATCTGATAATCCTCAGGCTGTGCTTTGCGCCACGCTCAACCGGCGGGCATCTTCGGACAGGAAAACGGCGTTTTGAATGAATCGCAAAGTCATGAGGCCACAGCCGATCGGGATCGCGAGATAGACGACCCACATCGGCCATTCCAAAGAGGCTGAGGTCTGACCGAACTGGCGCATCTGACCTACCAGCGTCCAGCCGTACCAAGCGATCATCGCTGTCGTGCCCGCCGCGATCATCGCGGCGACCTGTACCAGACGATGCGCCGCGCGCGCCGGCAGGATCGCGCCGAGCAAATCAATGGAGATATGGGCACCTGATCTTGCCCCGATGGCCCCGCCAATGAAGACAAGCCAGACGATGGCATAGCGCGTCAGCTCAGCTGCCCAGGCCAGCGCCACGCCGAAAAATGCTCTCAAAGCCACATCGGCCACCAGAATTCCAACAGCGACCAGCAAGAGCAGCGCAACCGTTGTTCGTTCCATGAACGTCAGTGTAGCGTCTATTCGGTAGAGCCATGTCAGCATCGGTCAAACCCTGTTTGCAAAAGGACGGAGGGCGGCCGGGACGTATCCCGGCCGATAGCGACAGGAAGGTGCTTTAGAAGCAAGCGTGTACTGCGGGCGTGTTTTCCTGCGTCGAGGCCCCGCGTGTGGTTAATCGGTATAGGTGCGAATTTCCTCATATGCGACTTCAAGCAGATCCCTGCCAATGCGATCGGCAAAGAGTTCATGTACTGGCTGCATCGCCTCGGCGAAGCGGGTCAGTTGATCCGGTGTCATCTCGACGACTTCGGTGGTTCCTGCGTCGCGGATCTCCTGCAAAAGGCGCTCGTTGTCCTCGGCGGAGACCTGACGCTGGTAATCGCCCGCATCCTGAGCCGCAGTCATCAATATCTCCTGCATTTCAGCAGGCTGCGCGTCAAACCACACTTTGGAGTAGATGAATGCCGTCCCGATGTAGCCGTGGTTGGACAGCATCATGTAATCTTGGACTTCGTAGAACTTCATCGAGTTGATGGAAACGATGGGGTTTTCCTGACATTCTACAACGCCTTGCTGGAGCGCGGTGTAGGTTTCGGAAAACGCCACCGGAATGGCGGTCGCGCCGAGCGCTTCGAACTGCGCGATGAGCAGGGGGCTTTCCATGACGCGAACATTGCGTCCGGCATAGTCTTCAGGCGTGCTCACCAGATGGTTGCAGGTCAATTGCTTGAAACCGGATTCCCAAAAAGCGGCGCCCACGAAACCTGACGCCTTAAGCGAGTCGAGCATGACGCCGCCGACCTCTTCGGAGTCCAGCAACGCATAGGTCGCCTCGACCGAAGGAAAGAGGAACGGAAGGTCGATCAACTGCAACGACGGGCTGAAGTTGGCGAGCTTCGCGGTCGGGATGGGCGCGGCCTGAACGGCACCGAACTGCATCTGCTGCGCGACTTCGACATCATCGCCAAGCGCATTGTTGGCATAGATTTCGACCGTGTAGGCGCCGTCGGTCGCAGTTTCCACAAGCTCCTTGAACTTCTCGGCACCCTTGTGCTGCGCAGAAGTTTCGGGCAGGTCATGATGAAACTTGATGACCTCGCCAAGCGCTATGGTCGATGTCGCGCTCAATGCAAACGCCGCGAGGCAACCGATCGTAATCTTTCTCTTATTCATCTGTGTTCTCCTGAAGGACAAGTTGACGTACGGGTTGTGAGACACCGAAAAATCGGCACAATTCTTTTCTGTTTTTGCGCCGGATGAACTGGTTACTGAAAAACATTCTGCTCAAGCAACAATCATGATGACGCTTTTCCAAGCGCGTAACGTCCGGTCAATATGCCAGTGCCGCGCCATCGGCCCGGGGATCACTTGCCGCCTCCAGCAGCCCTCCGGCATGCAGCACGACAGCGCCGGCATGCCCGGCAAGGTCGGACCATGGCGCGAGCATCTCGACCTCATGGCCTGCGTCGCGCAGTGCTGCGACCAGCGCCGGATCGAACCGGTCTTCGATCTTGAGGGACGTCGTCGCCTCGCCCCAGGTCTTTCCCAACAGCCAGCGCGGGGCGGTGACCGCCTGTTGCAGGTCCTGACCGAAAAGGGCATAGCGCGTGAACACAGCCGCCTGCGTCTGTGGCTGTCCTTCGCCGCCCATCGTGCCATAGGCCATGATGCGCTCGTCGTTGAGCGCGGCCAGTGCCGGATTGAGCGTGTGGAACGGACGCGCATGCGGGCGCAGCTGGTTGGCGCCGGGCTGTAGCGAAAATCCCGCGCCGCGGTTCTGGAAGAACACGCCGGTATCGGTGCAGGTCAGGCCCGACCCGAATTCCCAGAACACCGACTGGATAAAGCTGACCACGGTGCCATCGGCATCGGCGGCGCCCATCCAGATGGTGTCGCCCGCTTTGGCCGGATGCGGCCACGGCGCGGCGCGCGCGGGATCGATCTGCAAAGCGAGCGTTCCGATATGATCCGCGCACAGCCAATCCTGCGCCGGGACTGCCATATAGTCCGGATCGCCGAGTTCGGCGTTGCGCAGGATGAATGCCTGTTTGGTCGCTTCGATCAGGCCGTGCAGATGCGCGAAACCTTCGGCCTCATTCACCCCAAGCCGGTCGAAAATAGACAGGATCATCAAAGAGGCAACGCCCTGCGCCGGTGGCGTCATGTTCCAAAGCTGGCCCGCGCCGATCTGCGCCGTCAAAGGCGTCACCATCTCTGCCTTGAAGTTGTTGAAATCCTCCAGCCGCAGCGGACTGCCCGCCGTTTCCAAAAAGGCGGCATGGGTCTCGGCAATTTCGCCGCGATAATAATCTTCGAGCCCCACCTCGCCCAATCGCGCCAGTGTGTCGCCAAGTGCGCTTTGCCGCATCCTGTGCCCCGGCGCGGGCGGCGCCCCCTCCACGAGATAGGTCTGCGCGAACCCCGGCACATCCTTGAGGCCCGCCAGCTTTTCCGTCGTGGTGCGGAACTGGTTGCCAGTGACGGCGATGCCATCGCGGGCTTGAGTGACTGCCGCTGCCAACAGGTTGCTCAACGGCATCCGCCGGGCCTGCGGCACAAGTCCCAAGGCCTTTTTCCATCCATCCACGGTGCCCGGCACCGTCAGCGCCGCGAGCGCGCCGCGCGCGGGTAGTGCCCCAGTCACGCCGCGCCGGTCATACCATTCGGGCGAGGCCAGCGCCGCCGCGCGGCCGCAGGCGGAGATCCCGACAGGTTCCATTCCCGGTCGGTGAATTAGCCAGAACCCGTCGCCACCGATCCCGTTCATATGCGGATAGGTCACTGCGATGCTCGCGGCGGCAGCAACCATCGCCTCGATCGCGGTGCCGCCCGCGTCAAGTACGTCGCGCCCCGCCAGCGCCGCCGCCCGGTGCGGTGCACTGATCGCGCCACGATATCCCATTGCCGATGTCAGCACGTGGATCACCCGAATGCTTCCTGTTCACAAAAAACGATGCGCCGGCCGGATGGGTAAGTCAACTATTACTTAATTCTTGGTCTGCGCGAAAGGACGCGCTATCATAGATGCACCCAGACAGGAGCGGTCATGAAGGATCAAAAGGCTGTAGCGTCGCCATCGGATATCCCAAGGGGACCTCGCAATGCGCTGCAAACCAAGGAAAGGATACTGCTCGCGGCGATTGATGAATTTTGCGAGCATGGATATGCGGGCACAAGTACGACGCGGATCATGAGTGCGGCTGGCTGCAACATCCGCATGCTGTACCATTATTTCGACAGCAAGGAGGGTCTGTACCTGGCCGCGCTAACGCGGGTTTATCAAGATGTGCGTAGGTGCGAAGCATCGACAAATTTCTGGAACCTGCCACCGCGCCAAGGCATTATCGCCCTGACGCAGTTTACGTTCGACTACATGCTGAAGAATCCGAGCTTTCCCCGCATGATCATCAACGAGAACCTCAACAAGGGGCGTGCCGCGGTCAACATCGCCGAGGCCATCACTTCAGCATCAAAGCCGTTGATGCGCAAGGTTGATGATCTGATTGCTCAAGGACACGCATCGGGAGAGTTCCGCAGCCGTCCCGACGCGCTGCAACTGTACATGACAATCCTTGGGCTGAGCTTCATTCACATTACGAACAGATTCACGCTCACCACGACCTTCGGCGTCGATGTGGCATCCGATGCCTTTCTGATGGAACGGAGAAGTAATGTCACACAGGCCGTACTGGGTTTGCTGTACATGGATGTAGCACAACGAGATACGATCTGAGCAGCTGCGCAACCAGCGTCCATCTCACAGGTCACGCCAATCGCGTGTACGTCGTCAGATCATTTGGGACGCCTGAGCGCTTTGCGACTTGATCGGCCGAGAGGTAGAGAGCATTCATATTGTTGATCACGTAGCGGTCTCCTGTGTTTTGCACATGACCCGATACGCCCGTCGCTCGATTTGCGATCTCCGACAGGCTTTCAGCCATTTGCGGTTTCCATAATCTTGTAATAGCAAGACGACTGTCGGATTGCCTGAGAATCTCAAATAAATCTGAGAGGCGCGGAAATTCCTGATTTTACGTTTTAAAACAATTCCTTGGCAGAACGCGTATTTTCCAGAGATCCCGACCGCCATCAATTCGAGCGCTTGAAGCGAGTCTTGCCCCGCATTGAGCAGGTGAAATGCAGGCATGTGCATCATGCTGCATTCAGTCGGACAAACGATGGTGGTATTTTTGGTGGTATGAATTTTAGGGATCAGAAGTTTAGGTTTGGAAACAATAACATAACCCTAAAATTGGCGGAGACGATGGGATTCGAACCCACGAACGGGTTTCCCCGTTACTCCCTTAGCAGGGGAGCGCCTTCGACCGCTCGGCCACGTCTCCGCCTATGCGTATAGCCGGGCAAGCCACGGAAACACAAGGCGAAATTTAGCTTTCGCTCAAGAATCCTACCTGACCCGCCAACCCCTTGAAACCGCCCCAAAAGGCCCCGAATTACGAGGGTTATGGTCAAGATTTGGTCATCGCCTTAAAGTTGTGGTTCTCGACCTAAGGCCCGCTTTAGGTGACCTCCTGAAGGGAGACTCTTCGCACTTTAGGGGATCTGGCTTCGTCCTTCACTGTTTGGCGTCAGCATCTATGGGACAGATTTGATGTTTTCGTAACGGAGGATTTCTGGTTCATCGCAGCCACCAAGGAGCGAAGATGGACAAGAAATCCGGAACATCGAAGGACGAGGCCGACGAGCTGGTCAAAGGGATAAAGCGCAAGACCCGCAAACAGTATTCGGCCGAAGAGAAGATCAGGATCGTGTTGGCGGGCTTGCGCGGCGAGGAAAGCATTGCTGCCCTGTGCCGCCGTGAAGGGATCAGCGAGAGTCTGTATTACACATGGTCGAAGGAGTTTCTCGAGGCGGGCAAACAGCGTCTGGCCGGCAACACCGCGCGTCAGGCGACCTCCCCCGAGGTCAAGGAACTGCGCGCGGAGACGACCGCGCTGAAGGAGGTCGTTGCCGACCTGACCCTGGAGAACCGCTTGCTCAAAAAAAGCATGATCGGGGATGGGGAGTGCGAGGCATGAGGCATCCCGCATCGGAAAAGCTGGAGATCATCCGCACCGTCGAAGCGTCGCATCTGCCGGTGCGTCAGACGCTGACCATGCTCGGGATCCCCAGCACGACCTATTATCGCTGGTATGACCGATGGTCGGAAGGCGGGCTTGATGCGCTCGCAGACACCGCACCACATCCCGGGTCCGTGTGGAACCGCCTTCCGGACGAGACCCGGGCGGATATTATAGAGTTTGCCCTTGAGCACGAAGACCTGACGCCCCGCGAGCTGGCGGTGAAGTACACCGACGATAAGAATTATTTGGTATCGGAATCATCGGTTTACCGGATCCTTAAGGCGGAGGATCTGATCACGGCGCCGGCGCATATCGTGATGAAGGCGGCCAATGAGTTCAAAAACAGGACCACGCGGCCAAACGAGCTCTGGCAGACCGACTTCACCTATCTCAAGGTTTTCGGGTGGGGGTGGTTTTACCTTTCGACCATCCTGGATGATTACAGCCGATACATCATCGCCTGGAAGCTCTGCACGACGATGAAAGCTCAGGACGTGACCGACACGCTCGACCTGGCGCTGGACGTGTCGGGCTGCGACAGCGCCACCGTGGCCGCCAAGCCAAGGCTGCTCAGTGACAACGGATCGTCTTACATCGCGGGCGACCTGGCCGATTATCTCGAGGACAAGGGCATGGACCATGTCCGCGGCGCGCCTTACCACCCGCAGACCCAGGGCAAGATCGAGCGATGGCATCAGACCATGAAGAACCGCGTGCTGCTCGAGCATTACTTCCTGCCCGGGG
>Ga0307951_1002864_pt1 | contig 10863 bp, 9 predicted proteins | sample OrgLakmetagen374_FD_201842 | JGI IMG/M metagenome (GOLD analysis project Ga0307951, IMG submission 201842) | Saline water microbial communities from Organic Lake, Antarctica - #374 | ecosystem: Environmental > Aquatic > Non-marine Saline and Alkaline > Saline | place: Antarctica: Organic Lake... | reverse complement strand
CTGCCAAGCGTGCAGGCCTCCACTCAAACACGTCACCCTATTCACGGACATCCCATCACTGACATTCAACTCACCGTTCCTGCAACCTCAATGATTCTCTTGCATTAAAAATCGCGCAGACGTGACTAAAAAGCTGCACCACAGAAACATGGCACACTAGCACTTCATGGCGCAACAGTTGTGTAGGCATCCAGTCAAAGACATAACCTCAACCGCTGCAAGTAAACAAACACAAGGTACCTGCAGTTCTTGGCCTGCCATGCGTGCAGACATCCACTCAGGTTTGGTGCCATTTGAAGAGGCGACAGACACATCTTTGAGGAGCTCGTCAGCATCTTTCACAATGCACCTGCCCACGTGGTGAGTCATTGCAGAGATCATGTACAAGGAAAGCAGCGGTGTAAATTTCAGGAGGCCGTGACCAAATGAAAGCAGTATAAGAGGCAAGAGGCGCAACAGTGTTAGTTTTACTGTTGCCTCAAATGCTGCCTTGCCTGTTGCCTTAACTGTTGCTTTGCCTGATGCCTTAAATGCCTGGCGTGTTTCCTCTGAAAACGTGTAGGTTACACGCCAACGACAACATTAATCCGAGATGACACAGAAAATACACAGCCAGGATACATTGACCCCCCTTGTTAATATAAAGTGTGTCGTGCGATCTCTGACTACATCTTTAGATAGTCAGAGCACAGAGACAAACACTCATTCTGTACTGTACACCATCACACCCAGTGCTGCCAATGCAATCATTTGACCCCCCCTTTACTCAGGTACAAGAAGCTGCCATACAAATGATGGCATCTGTAAATCACATACCATCGAAGACCATCCATGGATTGGCATGCAATTTATGACTTCTTCAAAGCAAATGCCATGCATTGAAGGCCATCCATGGACAGGCCACAGTTATGTACATCATACAGGGCATTTGTTTGGTAGAACAAATATACAGCTTACATATAGGGTACACATACACAACACTGGCCTGAACAAGTGAATTAAGTCCCTCTTATGCACCGTTTCTAAACCCTAAAAATATTCTGAGTGTCCCCCACACGCGCAAATGATCACCAACGTTCATCAAAAGATGTACACTGACATTAACGTGATCGCTACAACCATTGCTACATTCACCACTTACCCAAAGTAGGCTGAGCCAAGAGCATCCACACCCTGCGCATGCGAGGAAAGTCAGAAAACAACAGGCAAATTTTGTTATGGTGAGAACCGCAAAAACATGGGCAAACACAACTAAAGCACATGCCTGTGTTAAAACAGCTGACGGGGTACTAGAGGCGCGAGGGCATAAATGCACAAACATTGGCAAGCATTACATGTTATAGCGTGCTTTTTATGCACAGCGTGCAGTGGACGTGAGCAGGACAAAAGTTATACAATCATAACTCGTGATAATATGATGTTCAGTGTAGATGTGGAGCAGCAGGCCCGTCAAGCATGAGACTGCACAAGTTGCTTGCGCTATCGAGACGAGATCAAGACAAGATAAAATGTGTGATTGGAATGAGTGACATACGTGAGATCGTAGAGACAGCACCACTCAACACCCTCAAGGCACAGGGTTACCAACGTATGGAAGCAAAGAAAGCGCGCACCATGAAAATATAGGCATCAGGACCTGCCGCGTGCTTTCCTGCGACGTCTTTGGCTCCAGGCTGTTTATGCACGTGTTGTGTGTGTGTGTGTGTGTGTGTGTGTTCATGCATGTGTTTGTGTATAGAGGTGTGCATGGATGTCTGTGAGTGAGTAGAAAGAGAGAGAGAGATAGAGAGAGAGAGAGTGTGTGCGTGTGTGTGTGTGTGTGTGTGAGAGAGAGAGAGAGAGAGAGAGAGAGAGAGAGAGAGAGAGAGAGAGAGAGAGAGAGAGAGACGGTACCAACAGATCATGAAAGGGGACAACAGAGACTCCTGTATTCCCTTTTATATCATACAGGGCTGAACAGATCTAGCTTTGTGCCTAGGGCTGCCTTTGCCTGTGATTCTATAACTACCAAGCCCTAAACCGTGTTTCACCGTAAAGTTTCCTGTTGCCAATTAGCTCTGTGCACGCATCCTGCACAGCTTTGGCAAACTTGTTTGTCCCCGTTTTAGAAGAAGAAACTGCTTGTTTATGCTCCTCCTTTTTTTTGTAGCAGAGCAATAGAGAGAAAATGACAAAAACTGCCTTCTTGGGTAAGTAACACAGCCATGCGCTCCGTACCTGAATTACGTAAGGCAGCAGCTGCTGGTCGCCCGGTCGCCTGAGCGTTTGAAACAAAGGGATAACGACTAGTATGTTATTACAGGTTTATGCAGCAGAAACAACAACAGGCGTTTGCTGGCAGCATGCTGACTGATGGCTTGGGCTGGCCTTGGAATGAGCTCCTTTTGCTTGGCGTGCTTGTTGCACGGATAGCTTTCATCGCAGTAACAGCAAGCAGCTTGTTTGTGTGTGTGTGCATGTGTGTTTGTGTATGCGTGTGTATGCGTATGTGTTTGCGGGTTTATGCGTATGCATGAACGTGTTGAAAGTGCGCTTGCGCTCCCTTTGTAACCCTTAGTGAACCCTCTGGAAGAGGTGCTTTGCTCTTATCAGTTGACGCATAGTCTCCCCTTCCTCTTTCCAGCTGACCTTCTTAGGTAATTCTTGCAAGTGAACAAAGAGCAACACGTGGACCCTGGAGCACAAATTCACCCAGGCTAATTCCACTTTACAGTAATGGCCTCCATATCCGTGTTGTCAGTGCGAGGCATTTCATACATACATATACCGTGCAAGGTGCGTGCAAGGTGTGGGATACAAAACTGTACCTGTGCACGAGCACTTGGTCCCCAAACAGCGGGAGTAGGCATGAGGTGTCCTCGGACATGAGCTGCGTGCAAACGTGTGAGAGTTTGTGCTGCTCGCGTTCATGGAATACCCTCATAGCCCTGTGGCTTCAAGTAACGTTTCCACCATTCTCTAGCTCCTGACATGACTGCTATTAGCACACAAAGAAAGCAGCAAGGACACGCATCCTTCATTATCAAGGAAGCTTAGAGGGTTGTGCTGCTACTTGGTCTATCAGGAATATATATTTGCTAACATTACTTGTCACGGGCCAGGCGAACAAAAGGATGGTGTCAGTGTACTGCATCATGATTGTTAAGACAGTCCTATTCTTACTTCTCCCAGAACCTGTTCTTTGAGTAAGTCGAGGTTCACACCTGAGACAATTTGTCTCTGTCCCTCCGCCATTCAGCTTTCCGATCAAGAGGGAAGTGGCAGAAAAAGGGTAATTCTGCGGCACCCTGCACTTGCTGTACTGCCGCAATGTGGTTGCCTACACAAACAAAACACGCCATGTCAGACTTTTTGTTCTGTCGAGTGTGTGTGTGTGTGTGTTTTGTGTGTGTGTGTGTGTAATTTGTGTGTGTTTGTGTAGTGTGTGTGTGCGTGTGTGTGTGTGTGCGTGTGTTGTGTGTGTGTATGTGTGTGAATGCTTGCATGTAATCAACTTTTTGAAATTGAGCATACCTGCATGAATCAAACTCCTTTTTCTCGCGAACTGGGCAATGGTGGTTCGCCGAGGGAAGACTAGCCTGTGATTAATCCCGTGATTTAATCTTCCTAAAATCATGATTGTTAAGCCTTATTTTCTTAGGATATAGCTGTGTAACCCTTACCCCTTACCCCCTTATTTTCTTATTTTTTAGTTGACTAGCCTTTTTGTTTGTCGAGCTGTCGACTTGCTGGTTCTTTTTGTTGAGCAGCCATGACATTTAAAATCCCAATGACAAAATTTGCCCTACGAGATCACGAAAAATACTGTCCTTACAGTAACAGGTCCGGGGAAAACTCAGTCAAGGCTGCTTGTTGCAGCAGCGCGCGAATAAGAAAATAGCTTAAATCAGAGAAAGGTCCTCGCTGTTTGCACGTGAGCCGGACTTGAGCTTGATGTAGGCGTCGTGTGTTTCCTGGATCACCTGTCAGAGAGAAAGACAGAAAGCCAGGTGCACAAGATGAAAACGTGTACGTCAGGATACGCCTCAAGAAAAACTTGAACCAAAGCATAGAAACCTTCCTGGGCTGGTGCCTTTTCGGTGTGCTTCATTATTATTGGTACAAATAAAGCAGCCCTTTGTTTGGTAGTAGTAAGAATATTGACCTGTGTCTCTCTCTTTTTATACACAGCTGGGGACAATGACAGACAGACAGACAGACAGACAGACAGACAGACAGACAGTCAGTCAGTCAGTCAGTCAGTCAGTCGGACGGACGGACGGACGGACGGACGGACGGACGAACGGACGAACGGACAGATGGACACAGACGGACAGATGGACAAACAAAACCACGCTACTTGTGTTTGTCTGGATTGTTTGCAACCAGCTGCACACCTTGTCTGTAAAGGCACGGTCCATGCACTTGTTTTCGTAGCCGAACTTGTTGGCGGGCTTGCCGTCAGGGATCTTGTAGTCGCGGAACCAGGTCAGCACTTTCTCGAGCTCACCAGGGAAGTGCCTGTTTACATGAGTACACAAATTGTTGAATCACTTAATAAAAACCATGCTTCTTGCTTACAAGAACAGCTTGTGCATAGTGCATTGGCAGATTTTAGCAGTCCAGACAGGATGGGTTCATTATGACGTGGGGAGATATGCTGGACACTCCGCTCAAGGTAAATGCATAATGGAATGGGCATAGTGGTGTGTCATATCAGCTCATTCCTTTGTGGCAGTTTTTCACAACATGACCATTAGTATCCTTTTCATACGAGCAGATGGTTTGTAGAGGACATATCATCCAGTGCACGGCTTGCAAGACCTTGCGGAGACCCTTCACTTGAACATGGCAGGTCTGGAAATTCAGGAGGACACGCGATGCAACATTTGGAGACCAGCAATAAAATTTTATCGCTCACTTCTCCACGTCTGCTACGTCGTTGACCATGGAGGCTTTGGGGTCGTCCAAGGAGATGGCAATGACCTTCCAGTCCAGCTCGCCATCGTCAATCATAGCGTACACGCCCAAGGGTTTGACCTGTAATTGGTGTAAATTTTAAAAGTTTTCTGTTCCTGAGAGTACACACAAACACCCCTGGACACCTAGATCAAGATTACAAGGAAAGGGCGTCGACACCAGGCACCCACCCACCAATACATCACCGCAATATTTAACCACTCCCGTCGTTCACCTTGTAGACACCTCCTTGTCGGTGTGCGCTGCTGCCGATCTCCACAACATCCACGGGGTCATTGTCACCCTGTTCATGCGCGATGGTGATAAAATGTTGAATTGCAGGAATGGTTGCAACTTTTTGCTGCTGTCATTCTTAGCTATTGTCCTTGCCGTACACAGGTCCGTGCTGCATACGTGTCTGTGCTGCACAGCATGCCCGCTGTTGTTGTCTCAAAGCAAACGAGTCAGGAAGTGCAGAACCTAGGTAACCGCTTAAAATAACAAGCTGATCAATGATGCAGCAAGCTTATCAATCAACTCACAGCTGCGTCCAGTGCAGAGTCCTTGTGGCCTGGATCCTCCCATGTCTGCATTGGCAGCAAAGGTATTGTACATGTGGTCATGAGCACGACGAGCCGCTCAACTCAATCAGTCAATTGTTTGTTGCTGCTGCAGCTGCTGCCGGCTTGCCTACCTGGGGCAGCAGACCATAGTTCCAGTTTATGTTGTAAGGGTAGAAGCGGAGGTTGCCCTTCTTCACATCCTGCTTGATGGGCGTGCACTCCTCACCCTGCGTGTGTGGCAGGCGCCGAGCAAAAGCAATGCAAATTAGATGCACATAATAATAGTGCAGATACATGTAAAAGTCACATTGAATTTAGGACCAATGTTTATACTTGAGGCTGCTGAGCAAGGCAGAGGTAGAACAGCAGGGCACTCGCTACATTTTTCATACTGCAACTAGGTCTCGTTAGGTGATGACGGATGTTCCAGCTGTAGGTAGGTTAACCCTTCATTCCCTGTCGTTACCGCTTTTTTGCTCTAGCTTCACCCCCTCCACCTACGCACCGTGGCCACCTCCATCTTGGCGGAGGTCTCCTTGGGGATCTCGCAGATGTAGTGCAGGTTTCCGTCTCCGGTATGCAGAGGGATCTCGTGCCAAGGGGAGATGGTCTTGGCTGTGTGTGTGTGTGTGCGCATGTGTGTGTGTGCGTGTGTGTGTGTATGTATGTAAAGAGAGGGGTTCAGTGAATGCCGAGGGCATGCATAGAGTGTGTCTTGAAAAAAGCAAGCATCAGCAACGCACGCACCTCCCTGCTTGAAGAATACACGGAAGTCCAGGGAGTCTTTGGGGCCCTGAGAATATGGTCACCACAATGGGGGAGAAGAGTTCAGTAAGTTGGCAAAAGACAAGGATAAGAAAGAGTGTGGGGAACACGCAGTTGCATCGTGCTTGCACAGAAAACTGCACCTACAAAAGCTCCCTCTTCCTCTCACCTTCTGCTCGTTGGTGTACGCGGCCACCTCGGCGGCCTGTGCCTTCACGGACAGGTGCTGGACGGAGTGCCTGTGGAAAGGCTGGACCCTGGGGACGCATCCAGCCTTCGCCAGACTGGGACGGATGGCCTGTATGTATTTGCGAGTTCGATGCACGATAAGGAGCGATGTATAATGCATGTACGACGAGGTGCAAGCATCGGCCTCCTGATTATCGAGCCACCCTCGCAGAACGCACCGCCTTGCTGGACAGAGCTCGGAGAGAAGCCATCGTAGCAGCCATTTTGTATCAAATTTTAAAGTGGATTTTCGCGAACACTGATCAGAGTTTTTAAAGGCCTTCCTTCCTTTTTATATTACTGACACCAGAGCAGAAAGCTGGTGCATGGGTGCCTAGCCATTGAATAGCCCCACTGGGCATCTGCTACCAGTCTGCCCAAGTTACCGGTGTGCCCTTGTTGCAAAAGAATGTGTTAGCTTGAACTATGCCGCTCATACGCGCTTATTTCCACTAGATACAACAGATGCATGCACGCACGCGTGCACACACACACACACACGCACACACACACACACACACACACACACACACACACACACACACACACACACACGCACGCACACACACACACACACGCACAAACATACACACACACTCACATACACATACACACACATACGCACTCACTCTCTCACACACACACACACACACACTCACACACACACACACACGCACACACGTACACACACGTTCACGCACACACAAATTGCTGCGCAGACACAGGAAGAGGGGCTGCGCAGGGCGAACTCAGGATGAGCTTCCAGCTCTACAGGCAAACGATGATGGGAGGTAAGAGGCTGTGGGAGAGCTTGTGAAAACGTGAGCACGTGCATGCTATTAATGACCACGCATACTGACAAATCTTTCCTCCTCATGCTGCTTGTTTGCAGACTGCCTCGTGGAGGGTGAGTAGGCTTCTATGGGTAATGCGCTAGTTTCACAATCAGCAAGCCCTTAAGACAGCATGCATGCAATCTACCTTCATTTAAACCCCCCTCCATTTAATCATCCATACTAATCAACATGTCTCACCCTGTACACTCTTCTCCCTCTGGTCCTTCAGCGCTGGAGGAGTTGATCGAGCAGGAGAAGATGCCTGCTGATCTGGCACAATCCATCGTCACCCAATTCGACAATGTAAGTGAACCTGCAGACCCTTTCTTAGGCATCCCCACGCAGCTTCCCGACAACCCTCTCCTCTCGACACATCTCAACATGTCCCTCTTCATGCTCTGCTCACGGACGCATGAGTGCCACACCTGTCCTCTTATTTGCATGCTTGCAGTCCATGCTGGACGCCTTGCGCAACCACGTGACAGGGAGGGCCCACATCAAAGCCAACCTCAAGCACTATCGCTACTTCGACAACGTGAGATCATCAAAATGGCGCTTGGTCTTCTCAGATACTTGGATTTCAAACTGTTTGTGTGTGCAATGTGTTTGGACAAAAAAATGGTGGTTTCCCTGCTGAACAGTCTGTATATGCATCGCATCATGCATGGCAGTGGCCGTCCCTGCCAATGATATGTGCTTGTACGCGTGAGAAGAGAAGGCGGTGGAAGCTTTGTGTCAAGCCAGGATCTGCCAATAGGATTTTCCACAACCCATAAGTTCTAGACATGCTTTGATTGACCCGTCCTCCTGGCCACGAATGCTGAACAACACTGGTAATGCTAATTTTTTGCAGCAAAGTATGGCACTATCGTAAGGCATGGTGCGCTGCTGAGAGGTTACTGCACACGGCAAGAGACTGCGCACTCCAAAATTGTTTGTTGATATCCTGCATGGAGTAAAAAGGGCAAGCCTTGAGCCACATTTTCAAGGGTGGCAGCATGTTGTACATCCAACATCCCTGAGATGCTGCTGCATACCACAATCTCTTTTGATGTCACGCTGCAGGTATGGCAATTTACCTTAGAGAATGTGGTCTTCAGGCTGACCCCTACAGGCGGGGGTGCTGGGAACGCAGGCCACGAGGTGAGCTTTGCATTCACCTTTTTTGTGTTAAGTAGAAGGACAGAGTTAATTATGGGGCATGAGCCATGAGGCATCTGGTTGTTCTTGAGGGATGTATGGACTGGCCGTGGTTGATTTGTGACGACCACAGCTACTAGTAAATAAAAAAAAAGTTGGTGACCTACAGCCTTGTTGTAGTCCTTACTAGTTAGATATTTGGGATTTTTTGAAAGAGGGGCCAGTATCAAGTTGCCGTCGCTTTCTAAAGTTGGCGTGTTAAGCTTGGTTGCAAAAGTGGAGTGAACGTATGTTCCTGTCCATAACAAAATGTAATAAGCGGCAGCCTTGCCATGCACTCTTAGTACAAGATGAAATCCGTACCGGTTTGATTTCAAAGCTTTTATAAAGTCAGGGCATCTGTAAAGCAAGAGGATAGAGGGATCTGCCCCAGGTATCATACACTTTCAATCACTTTGTCAGAACCTGAAAAAGATCAGTGAGATATTATGATTTCTGCAGTACCTTTTCAGAGGGGGTTATCTAGGCAAAAGTCCAACCATGCTCCTTTTTGCATTAAAGGGGCAACTATTCACACGTCACTTCTTCAAATTGGACCCAATCCAGCTTCAAACTGATGTTGACTTTATGAGCTACCAGAGCATGTGCTCAGATGTAGACAAGTCGCCCTGTGTATGGAATAAACGGCCAAATATAATCGCTGTGCTCCTGAGTACCCTAGATGGGTGCTTTCCAGGGGGAACGACACATTGATTAGCACATCTCGCCAAAAACTTGGGTTTTTTACTCCACTTCTGTTGCAATGATCTCTGTTTATTATAAGAACTCCAAAAAATAAAAAATCTCAGTTTGGTGCTCTGGCTGATCAGATACAGCACATGGCTGCTCAAAAAGTAGGTTCACGCTGCGGCCGATTAGCTATGGCACCCCTAACTTGCTAGTTTCAAGCTCAGACCTGATATGCAGAGCTAATTGTAAGGAGTTTAATGCAGCTGAGTTTGCAAAAACCATACCTATGTTGGGCCTCAGATAGCCCCTCTGGTACCTTACTTTTGCAAGCTTGTATTTGGCCTTATCATAATGCTCTGCCTTCTTATTTCATGTCCCAAGTGCACCAACCATCATCTGATTGCAATAACATGCACTTCATAATTTGATAAACATGAAAGCATAGACGTGCAATCTAAACGTGATGTGCTTGAGGTTAAAGGGCATGTACCTCACCATGCACATGAAACAATGAGCCAGGCAGACTAGGCTTTTATCCTGAATAGGAACAACCAAAAAAGGCCCCTCTTGCCTTAGTTACAACACAATCAGAAGGCTGGCCCTCCTGCTATTGCTGACGGCTAGTACCAGCAAAACAGGTCGGTCATCCTTCCAAATCACAGGGCAGGTGGCGCTGAAACTAGGTTTGTTCAAGAGGTAGCTGCAGTAGTGTGTGCCTGATTTAAGGGTCTATAAGGGAAACACACACATGGATTGAAATCATTCTTGACAGCAAAATAACGTACCATGGCCTGACCTGACAGACCTGACAGGTCAGGCCTGGATCCGTGTGCTGATGAGGGTCATTTGAATCACTATGGGCGCGTCTAGTGCATACTTACCAGCGCATATTTCAAAGCCTGTGTCTGTCCAAAGGAGGAGAGCAACATCTTGATCTGCTAGGTTCAAAACGAGAAGCTACTTATCTTGACCCAAAACACCGTACTTGTGCATTCTTATCCATCCTTGATACTTGTGGCAATGCATCATGTGCGGTGCTCCTTTTCCTTGCAGATCAGCTGTGACAAGGCAAAGGTCGTGTGCGTGGACTCCAAGCTCATCGACGAGGCAATAGAGTCCATCGTAGGGCATCCTGCTCAGGATGAGGGAGCAAAGCAACAAAAGCAATGATGCACCTCTTCCCATTTTGTATTTGACCTGCACTCTGGCCTGCTTTCCTATTACCTGGCTTCACCTGTGCTTGTACATTGTGCCAAATTTTTTGTCTTAGTTAGAAATGCGTTATAGCAATCTCCACATTTTGTGTAGTAATTACTGTGTGTTGCAAAGGTTAGATTCTTTTTGCTTATCATTTATCGAAAACACCATGCTCTTAGCAACAAGACACGCCATCTACTCTGCTGCTGCCAGCACAGAGGAAACAGCCACATTCATGCTCCTCCATTCCTGGAATAAAAATATGAACACAAATTCCCCCTATGCATCACTCAGCCGCAAATACCCACTACATATGTAAATTCCTGGGCACCATCCCATCAGACCAACTCCAATATGCGAAAGTGCCCTTCTGGAACAACATACAAATACCACTTTCCAAACACTCCTGGGAATTGCAGATCATTGCCATATGGAACACCAAGGGCAGGGTCTGCCTCAATGCTCAC
>Ga0307951_1002860_pt1 | contig 10867 bp, 12 predicted proteins | sample OrgLakmetagen374_FD_201842 | JGI IMG/M metagenome (GOLD analysis project Ga0307951, IMG submission 201842) | Saline water microbial communities from Organic Lake, Antarctica - #374 | ecosystem: Environmental > Aquatic > Non-marine Saline and Alkaline > Saline | place: Antarctica: Organic Lake... | reverse complement strand
CCTACAGAAAACACAGCTGCACGAACAAATCACTCTCAGCATTACGAGCCCATACTAGGGAGACAAGAAAAGGGTACAGTGAGCTAAAGGCTTAAATGACAAGAGTCGGGTTGTTTTACTAAGAGCCGAGAGCAAGGGGAAGCAGGCCAACAGGCCAACCTATACCTAGAGCAAGGCGGCAGACACGCTAGGGAGGGAGTTGCACGCAGTGAAACAGCTAAGGAGCCGTTTGGCCTAGCATACACAAAGGGGTGAGCCTTGTCTAGGTCAGAGAGACTGGAGACACTACTTTGGCAGGCTGCAGAGTCTTTCAAGGCTGCAAGGAGAAGATCAACTGCCCTAGTTTCTACTACTGCAGGCTCTAATCCTGTCCTGGCTATCTTGCTAAACATCATACCCCTAGCTCTAAACATGGCAGTCAGGGCAGCTAGGCACACAACATACCACACTTCCTTCCTCACTGTTTGGCATGGCTGCTCTAGCAGCCACACATGCTGTGGTAGCAGCTGCACAGAAACTGGGAGGTTGTTGTATGGCTCGCCTGATGGCTGAAGCTCTTGTGCAAGTCCAAAAGACGTGCTCCCGTAGCTGTACAGCTACATGTAATGCCTGTGCAGCACGTGGCGATGCGGCTGAGTGTTGCCAGTCACACGGGCAAGCTGTCCCCGCTTCATGGGCCATCCGTGGCCCCCTGCTCCCACCACACCATGCTGGAGTAGGCGCCACCAAACTTCCTTCCAGTTATATTATCCCATGGAAGCCTCCATACTTGGCGTACTCGCGCTCGAAGCGCCTTTGCCATGGCTAGGGCTGTGGGGCGCGTGTCTTCTTGCGGCTGGGTGGGGGCAGCTAGGGTAATAGCTGACTCTGCGCATTGCTGCCAGGCTTCCATCCTAGCTGTTTGGCTTGGCTGCATGAGGAAATTTGTCGCTGCACACACTGTGAAGGTGGAGGAGCAGAGGCTGAGTGGACATGGCGATGACTGTACTGGGGCCCAGATGGAAATGCACTTGCATCTGTACTGGCCGGCATTGAAAGCACAGCCTGAGCAGACCAGAACAGAGTCACAAGCTTCACAACCTTGCGCCCTTTCTGATCTCAAAGATAAGCTCAAACAATATGGGGAGAACAAAAAAAGAACAAGAACGCAGATGGTGTAAACACTACCAGCATGGATTAGCTAGGAAAGAATGTTGTTTTGTGTTCTGCACCACCCAATGAATGCAGAGACACACAACGTCCAATCTGGAGAATGAAATTAAGAGGAGTTTTTCAGTGGGGGTCAGGGTTGGGAGGCAGAAGCCTGCACACCATCAGGAGTATTGCTCAGATACTTGTTGGGATTGTGTTCAATGTCTTGCCTCATCTGTACGGTTTTTGTTGCGGATCTGATTGCATGTAGGCTTTGATACCAAATGTATCAGGCAGAGTTAAGGCAGTGAGACTGCCGAACTTCCCTGGCGGAAATGTCCTGGAAAGGGGCTGTGTGTGGGCAGAGCTCCAACTCGCTCTGTCCAGTGAACTACTTTTGCAGGTTGTTAAATTCAATCAATATTAATTTAATGAAGAGCTCCTGAAATCAATTAATGCCTAAGCTCTAGGTGGTGTCTAGCAGTTTGGTGGTTTCAATGCCATGCCAGTAGTATGAAGGTTAAGCATAGTCAGAGACTCGATTCTGGCTTAATTTAACTGTTATCTGTGTTGTTATCTGTGTTGTTATCTGTTGTAATAGTTTGGTAGCAGATAGTGGAAATCAGGCCAACATATCAGAACCTGCCCATTTTGGGTCTCAGTTGCCCCCCTTTGGTAATAAACCTAGATCGTAAAACGTCTGAAACAGGGAGAGCATGCTGCATTTGTTAATCAGATCTCGTCAACCCTCTGCTGGTCAATGTATTCAGCAGGTCCAAGGATTCAGTCAATAGCTAACAAGGTCGGGAAGGTGGGAGGGCAAATCAGGGTAGAATTTTGATCCTCATAATGGTCCCTGAAATTAGGTGGAGGTACTTGGTGCACATCTCCTTAGTTAGCAGGGTGGTGGCTAAATGTTATGGCAATAATGATAGACATGTGGCTCCATTTCCCTTCGTAGCAAAATGCCCAAAATAGCCAGTTTCCGACCCCTGCATCAACATTATGAATACCTGAAAAGCGTAGCTTTGTAAAACCGGCTGTCAGCACTTTTTTGCCGGCAATACCAGAATATGGGGTTTCACCTTGTAAAAGGCACAACAGAGGAAGAGGCTCGGATCATGTTAGCAGTATTATTGAGGGTTTACATGCGTAAATGGTAAACGGTGATGTAGCAAATATTGAATACAGCAGCCGTTTCTATATCTGGAAGCAGTTTTCGGTCTCATTCTGCTACTAGTTGAGCCAGCAACTCTGTTGATGGTGTGCATGAAGATGTTGCCCCCAGGGTGGATAATGGTAGCTCCAAAGCATTCTGTGTCGGTAGAGGAAGAAAGAAGCTCAATGTCATGGTTATTTCGCTGCCATGCAGGATGGCAACCTCATCTTGCATGGCACTACCGTCAGTGTGCGTCATAACTTTGCAGTATTGTATCTCAGCCGTGGGCTCTGGGTGACAATTACTCCTGCTTGGTATTGTGCAGACATCTTGGTATTGTGCAGACATCCTTCCAACCGCCAGTCCCTATAGAAAACCCCTAATCTCCTTATTAAATGAAAGAGTTGTAATCACCACCAGTATGGATCAGGAAAGGATGTTGTTATGTGTCCTGCATCAGGATGATTGTCCACACAGTAATTATTTATGATTGGGTGTGTGTTGCATTGTTATATGGATGTCTTTTGGCTTCATAGCCTGGAGGTAAGGATTGGCAAGGCTATCTGTTCGGTTAAGGAACATCTCAACATCTCCTTACATTAGTATAGGCAGATCTAGTTTGGTACGTATTGGTGTCTTGGTGAGAATCGTACACTTTTTTCTGCTGGTTCCTTCTGCATATAAACTTAGGGTGTCAAGCATACATGCAACAGTAGCGGCAGCAACAGCAAGAACAGCTTAGCTAGCAATTTGGGCAGTGCCGCAACTTTGGCTGTCTGCGGAGTTGGAAAAAATCTGAAGAAACAACAAATAGGATCCCAATCCCCTTGCCACATCAAAAATCATCACAAGTACAGCAAGCAGACAACACAACTCATATTCACACGTCTATGCCAAGTACGCCTGGTTCAGGGCATCAATAAAACTGTGTCTCGCCCTTCTTCGTTTATTTGAAGACTGCCATCAGTGTAGGTCCAGTCCCGCCAATCTTGAACTTTTCGGATCAGGTTTGGGCTGGATCTGTGTTGGATCGCTTTGTCAGAGCACTGGAGTTGGTCCAGGGTACTTGTTGTATCTTTTGGAGGCCTTGTGGGGTTGACGAAGGTGGTTGTTGGCTAGTCCCTTACTTTATTATGGCCAGGAGTCTTTTCAGTGGTAAGTGCAGAGGGGTAGGGGTCGTTATGGATGTATTTGATTTCCCACTTTGCCTCAGGAATTTCTTTGGCAAGATATTTTAGCCAGTTTTTGTTGCAAGCGGATCTCATTGCAAACTCGGTTTTTTCATGAGTGCTATGATCAGTAACTCTGAGGCTGCGGAGTAGGTTCCTTGTGTGGCTGCTGTAGATGGTGCCTGTTGCTTCTAGCAGGATGGAGTGGAGGGTTTTGCGGTGTCCGAGTAAGTGAGGCATTAGCAGCTTATGTTGTTCTCGTGCCTTTTCTGCTTGTGTAATAGGGGAAGTGCCTACACAGGTGCTTAATTTTTATCGAGTGTACATGGCGTTTGTTTAATTGTATGTCTCTTAGTTTCATAGCCAGGGGTATGGATTGGCAGGGCCATCTGCTAGTTATCACGGGTAGCTCTTCTTGTATTATCGGCAGACCTAGTTTGATACGTGTTTGTTGGGTTTGTTGCGGCGTGGTTGCTGAGTCGGAGTAACTATGATTGCATCTGGCTTGCTTGATTTCCACCGCTATAGCGCATTGAAATTGGAAGGTAAGATACAGGTTGGAATCGTTCCTACCTGTGTCTCCTCGGAAGAGTGTATAATGCCTTGTTGTACCATTGCACGACTCCCTACATCTGGCTAGCAGGTAGGAACTGTGCACCTTGTTGGATCGCATTCATAACATATCTTGCCCAGCAGTAGTATGCCTGTTAATAATCACTTACTTTATTAGTTGTCAAGAGTATCGGGTAGATAGGCAAGCTGGGGGAGGGTCTTCCACCCTTTCTGGCCAGAAGATGGACGAGTTGGGATGGATGTCAGTGTTAACGTAGATATCATGGCCACTTTTATTTCCCGCAGAGCACTTTGCTATGGCGTCAGCGCACTTATTCCCTAGGATGCCAGCATGAGCTTAAACCGTGTAGAGATGGATGATGTCTATAGACTTCTGGATGTGGTGAACGACGGTTCCTAGGAGTTTGGTATGCCTGTGCGCCGGGGGTAGAGGATGCTACTTCTTATTTGTCGTAGTGCGCCAGCGCTGTGTGCCGCAATATGGGTGTATTCATTGATCAAAGCAGCAGCAATTCTTGCTAGCTCGGCTCTGTTTATGGTTATGTTGATGCATTTCCCTTCAGGATTAACTGTGGTGATTTTGTTGGATTGAGGGTGGTAGATTCCAGCTCCAGTTGACTCAGGAGATCCATTTTCTTTGTTTGTGACACAACTCCCATCGTCTGTGAAGGCCCACCCTTTCGAATTTCCAAAGGGCCTTGACTTCCAGCAAGCGCCTTTGTTGTATATGATGGGAGGGGACCTGGATGTGTAATGTATCGCTCCTGTCGCTGATACATGCATTGATAATTGTGTTTCTTGAGTCTTTATGGAGCCTACATATTTTTGCCACTCTTTGCAACATCCTTTTAGTTGGCGGTTCAAGAAAATCCAATAGGTGGTTTAAAATTCCAGACTCCTCTGGTGACAAGTCTTTTTTCCTAACCAAAATGGATTGTTTGTAATAAGTTGCTCCCTTGCAGCTTTGTTCCAGACTACTAGGATGCGCACGCCCCATGTTGCTTTTGGCAGAGGTGGTGTTTTGCTTTGCTTGTGACATGCAGAGGAGTGGCATGCAGAGGAGTGACATGCAGCGCAATTTAATCTTTGGGATGTTTCCAAGAATAGTGCAAAGTGCAAACATTTGTGTTGTTATCGCAGGCTTTGTGAAAGGGGGTTGGTGCTGTTTTCCATCCAGTTTTGGAGCAGCAAGAAGATAGCGGTTGCCTTTTGGATCTTCAGGGTGGATGCGGTTGCATATTCACTACTTTGAGCATGTGCTTATTGTCATACCTCGGGTGGCAGCAGATGGAGAATCCAGTGAACTATATTGAGGTCTCCGCATCTGTTCTGGAACCAAGTACTCTGTCTATCTCTTGGATGGGCTTTCCAGAACTCTTGGAGCTCAGGGGTGAAATCTAAAGGTGAGGCCATTCTTTCTTTTGCGACCAGGGCATGGTCACGAGAAGCTTTCGTGTAATGGGTGGGCAGAGCCTGATAGAGTGAGCATTCAGCCTTGGTATTGTTGTCTGTCATTGAGAGTCGTGGGAGTTGGTGAAGTTTCTGTTGCAAGGTTACGTCAATTTGCCAGCCTGGAAAGAGGGGCCAGAAATTCCGCAGAAGCAAGTCATGGAATCCTGTACACAACGAATCCCAAACTGTTGGGTTTCGTTCCGTCCGGTTCTTTTGTCACAAAGCACGAGTAGTATTTTTTTAATTCATAAACCGTCTTATGATCCGGCTCGTCGAGGGCCAAATTTGAGTCCTGTTTACTTCCACGGCGGCCTTCGCCTCCCCCATGGTGTTTATTCTCAAGGGAAGCACACCTTCAGTTGCTGCTGCCCACAGAGTGTAGATTCACTCTGTGTGTGAGTCTGTGAACTCAGCATCATGTTCACACCCGGCGCTCAGCAATGGCCGCAAGGGCAGCAATCAGGACCCTGGGGGCTGGTCAGCCAGCAGCCTCACGTCCAAGTGAATCCATTCATGCAGCCTCAACAGCAGCAGCAGCAGCCTCAACAGCAGCAGCAGCAGAGCGTATTCATGCAGCAGCACTCCTCCTTGCCTCCCCAGCACCAGCAAGCGGCCATGGCTATGTCGGTCCAGCAGGCCCAGGTAGTGCCTGTTTACGCATGCAGGAACTTCCACAGGCGCTCATTACTGAGTGCACCTTTGAATTGCTTTACGTGAAGAAAAATTGTGGGCACTCGTCCTCACTCAAACTGCGCCCAATCCATACTCCTTCTTATGCATGATGTATCTGGCATGCATGCCTCAACTGTGCACTTACCCGAACATGCAGGCTGGTTTGCAGCAAGTGCAAGCTGTACACCAGGCTCAGCACATGCAGCATCAGCAACAGGCCCTGGCCATGTCTGTGCCCCAGCAGCTCCCCTCGGTGTGTGTGTGTGTATGTGTGTTTGTGTGTGTGTCTCTGTTAGTCCGTCTGTGTGTGTGTGTGTGTGTGTGTTCGCGTGCGCATGTGCGTGACAACGTGTGTGCACATGCGTGGAGGGATGTGTGTGCGCATGATAGTGCTCTTAGTTATGAGGGCTCCTAGCATCCTAGTAGCTGCATGTACGCTTTGTGGAAGACTGAAATTGAACTGCGTGTAATATGCAAAAGTTGAAATATATCAAGGGCTATTTTAGCCTGCTACGGATATGCCTAAGCCTGCACTTGCATCCCTTACAGCACGTCTGCTCACCCCTTAGGCTAGTTAAATCATGCCTTTTGAACTGTCTGCTTAAACATACTCTGCTTGCAGCCAGCATTCTATGTGTGTCTGTGTGCGTGTTCTATGTGCGCCTGTGTGTGTGTATGTGTGTGTCTGTGTGCGTGTTCTATGTGCGCCTGTGTGTGTGTGCATGTGCTCCCGTGCGTGCATGCGCCTGGATGTTTGGCTGTGCATGAATGCACTTTGCTGCACATAGTGCTTATGTAGCCTGCACATCTGCACATGTGCACGAGCACATGGGCAGTAACAGAGCCGCTCACTACGGCCCTTGTACGGCCTCTGCTGCATTTCACAAGTATCACGTGTGCGTGTTAATCTGTGCAGGCTGCAGTGGCAGCAGCTGTTGCCATGGCCCCAGTTGGCACCTCCTTAACCCCCTCCGCTGCAAACTCGCTGGTCAACGCCTCGGCGCAGCAGAGCATGTCCATCGGCAGGTGTGTGTGCGTGTGGGTGTGAGTGTGAGAATGTGTGGGTGTGGGTGTGGGTGTGCACGTGCGTGTGCGTGTGCGTGTGCGTGTGCGTGTGTGTGACGTGTGTCTGGTGGGGGAAGGGGGGTGCATCGTGTGACTCACATTTTCTTTTGTACATGCATGTGATTGAGCCGTCTACACCTACACAGAGGGCAGTGGCTTGTTATTTGATGCTTATTACTTTGAAAGTTGAAGTAAAGAAGAATGGTTGCGCACGCGTGTGCACACTTCTTGGGAATTTGCAACACACTCATTCTGTGTTCGCAATGGTGCGAGCAGGCCCCATGCCATGAGCATGATGATGCAAGCCAAGGAATATGGTACATACACGCGTACCTACTTGTTGAAGTCTTGCAACACACTCATTCTGTGTTCGCAGTGGTGCAAGCGGGCCCCAAGCCATGAGTTTGATGATGGGCCAAGTAGGAATGGGTATGAGCGGTGGGCTTGGAGGGCCGGGCAAAGTTAGCCGGCCTGCTTGGCCTCCTTCCCCTTGGCTGGCCCCACCCTGCAACGGAAGCGGCCAAATGGGGGGTCACGGAGCAAGTGGGCAGGTGTGTGCGTGTGTGTATGTATATGTGGGTTTCCTTGTGTTCATGTGTGCACAGGCGCCCGCGCGCGTTTGCAAGTATGTGATTACGTGGTTTAGTGGGTGCCAAGATGCATCCCTCATTTTGCCGCTTTAATAGGAGCATCTCAATCCTGCCGTGTGTTTCATTGGGTATCTGTGTGTGTGTGTGTGTGTGTGTGTGTGTGTTTGTGTGTGTGTGTGTGTGTGTGTGTGTGTGTGTGTGCAGTGCACTGCGGCAGCACTGGCGCTATGGCAGCAGCTTTGGGCAAAGCATCTTATCTGCCCCCCCCCGGTGTGGTGTCGGTGTGTTTGTGAGTGCAGGGTACGGTGGCAGCACTGATGCTCGCAGCAGCCGCAGGAGCGGGTCAAGCTGCGTATCGTCCACCTGCTCCTTCAGCCTCTTCTCACCATGTGGGAGGCGGCAGTGCATTCCGTACAGGAGCAGGTGTGTGTGCGTTTATTTTATGTTTATGTTTGTGAGTGCGTGTGTTTATGTCTGTGCGCGTGAGCACGTAAATTGCGTATCGTTTGCCTGCTACTTCTGTCTTTCCATGTCATGAAGGAGGGAGGGGGCAGTACATTTTGCACTGGAGCAGGTGTGCTTAGATACGTGCATTTCTGTGTGTGTATTTTTGAATGTATGTGTGTTTGCACCTGTGTATGAGTGTGAATCTGATGGGTTGCATATACTCAGCGCTTAGCAACTGCACAGCACTTATGTCCTTGCATGGATGCCAGTAGCACCTCAGAGCAAGAGCAGCAGCAGCAGCAGCAGCAGCAGCAGCAGCAGTTACGCTTACTGAGTGTATGATGCACAGCAAGTGCACAGCAAGCATGTCCTCTACAGCAACCCCAATCCTTGACCCTAAACCCTCACTTTTCGTACTTCATCCTACATCACATACACACAGGTGGCACCCTAGAGCAGCAGCAGCAGCAACACTGGTTGAGTGGCGCGCGCGAGGCGTACAGTGCAGGGGATTTTGTGCAGTCGTGGAAGCTGGCCCAAACGGTGTGTGTTGATGTGTGTTGCGTGGGCCAGACAGTTTGTTGGTGTTTTTTGGAGATAATTACGTGTGTATGTTAGTGGCCCTAAAAGGTTGTCTGAGTAGTGCTTGTACCTATGTGCTTTTGCGTGCATATGTGCGTGCATATGTGTGTGTGTGTGTTGCAGTCATAGAAGCTGGTTAGCCCAGACAAGTTGCATGCTGTACATTTTTGTACATCTCCTTCCCAGTGTGTGCTGAGGCATGGCCACTCGTAGAAGCGGCTGAGTGTCAGCTTGCGACAGCTTGCGACAGCTTGCGACAGCTGTGCGACAGCTTGCGACAGCTTGCGACAGCTTGCGACAGCTATGTGACCCTGCAGGCTGTGATCCGCGTGCACAGTGTTCTATTGAATGCCTCCCTCTGTGTACACAGGCTGTGGCGTCCTTTCCAGAGTGTGCAGAGGCATGGCTGCTGGTGGGGGCGGCTGCGTACCAGCTAGGAGATGCTGCAGGCTGCGTGGCTGCTTGCGACAGGGCCATCATGCTGGACCCCAACCTGGCGGAGGCGTACGGCAACATGGGTATTGCGCTGCAAGCCACGGGGCGCATTGATCTGGCCATTGTGTACTACCAGGTGTGGGTGTGCGTATGTATGTGTAAGGGTGTGCATCTATGTATGTATGTATGTAAGTGTAAGTGTGAGTGTATGCATGCATCTATGTGTGTAAGTATGTGTAAGTGTGTGTGTGTGATTGCTTGAATTAAGTGTGCCGCAACCCCTCCACAAGCATTGCTCGGAAGCCTGGCTATCCCGATACCAGGTGCTTCTGATACTAAATATACGATCAGAGGATGGTTGGAGGCGTTGGCACCAGTCTCTTGTTCACCCTTGTCCAATTCTTTGTGTGCAAACTCCACTGGTGCCAACGCCTCCAACCATCCGGCCCCAGAGCCTGGTTATGCGATCAGATTTTTTACAATGTTTTACGATTATTTATGGATTAACAATTGCCGTGCTGCTTCTTTCCCTGACTGTACAATTATCAACCTGCGTCTCGAGTGTCTGTGATGCTGCACTGCTACTGCTCGTACTGTACATTGTAAGGTGCCCAATTCATGTACAACACGTTTTTTGCAAGTATTTGGGCTTTGCAAGGCCAGCCAAAGTAATCCATACTTTGCAAGCTTTGGAATATTTGGGCGTTGCTGTGTGCTCTGCTCCCTTCCTACCTTCATCCATTAGCAGGTTTGCAAGTCCTTCAGTCACCTTTATGGAATGGCACAAATGTTTCGGGAAGATAGAGCAATAATGCGCACATCAATAGAGGTCAAATCCAAGGCCTGCAGACTCTAGCCAAAGATCGGCTTTCTAAAGTGTTGCAAGGATCGGAATTCCGTAAATCATTTTTGTGTCAACATTGTGAGGCGCCCAGATATTCAATGATTTGTTTGCGGCACCTCCAGCACCAGTACCGTAGTGCCTAATGCTTCAAGCAATTATGCGTACCTGACTGAGAGATGAGCTGCCCCCTTGTCTACTTGTGGGCTGACTATGCCCACACACATCCTCGCCTCCAACACATGGGTCACTCTATGCTACCTTCCTTCATCCTGCTCTATTTTGAACGCTCTCCAATGTGTCAAGGCGTGCGCCTGCTCTAATTTGAACGATCTATCATCCTGCTTTATTTTCCACTATAATAACGATCTACCATCCTGCTCTACTTTGAACGCTCTTTAATGTGTCAAGGCGTGCGCCTGCACCCTTTGCCTCCGCGTCACGCATTGCTCTGCGATTTGAACACAACACCTGGTCTTCGGTCTTTTGCTGCTTCAATTTATCAAGTCCGCTCATTCCAGCATCATGCACATCTGCACATCTGCAAAGCTCCATGCCGTTGAACAGCTTCCTAGGGCGCTGATGTCAACCCAACTTCCCTTATCTCTGACAAAATCTGCGTGATGTCAATCCAAAAAATACATTGTTCTATCACTGAGCCCTGAAATCAAACGATGCTGTATGCATGGCATCTTCACGCAAGTAATATCATCCCCATTTCCTGTCCGTTATGCTTTCTGCCATTGTTTGG
>Ga0307951_1002858_pt1 | contig 10869 bp, 16 predicted proteins | sample OrgLakmetagen374_FD_201842 | JGI IMG/M metagenome (GOLD analysis project Ga0307951, IMG submission 201842) | Saline water microbial communities from Organic Lake, Antarctica - #374 | ecosystem: Environmental > Aquatic > Non-marine Saline and Alkaline > Saline | place: Antarctica: Organic Lake... | reverse complement strand
TCTCTCTCTCTCTCTCTCTCTCTCTCACCTGTCACGCCCGCCTCGCATGTAAGGAGGGGGGCCGTCCAAGTGAGGTGGGCCATACCGGTCAACCTCATCAGGGTACCCATATGGGGGAGGAGGGCCGTAGCCTGCAGGGCCCATCGGCCCATCCATGTCCGGGGGGCCTGCAGCCATGGTGTGCGAGTGCGCGAGAACATTGGCCTTTGGTGACAAAGTGTGCACTTCCTTCCCACAGCAAAGATGCTGCGGTGGAATGGAGACGTTGGATGCTGTGGAGTAAGACTTACAAGACGAGAGCTGCGGTTGGCTCAGCACTGCGTGTACTGAGCATGCCGTCCTTGCGCAGCACCTTTGCAAGGTGCCCAGAGTCCAAAACGATGGGTACCAGCACTAGTCAAATGGGGTGCTCGACAGCTGAGGCATGTAACCTTGGGAATTTGCGTGCGTATGTGTGTGAACAGCCATGTGTGCCACGTGAGCATGAGGTGCGTTATTGTTGCGCAAATCCTTGTTTGGACTTCATATTGTGCCGCTTCAAATGAGTACAGCAATTATAAAAACACTTATTACCTTACAAACCGCGTGCAGTCTGCATACGACGCATGCAGCTGTGACCGCTGCGTGTGTGTATGGCCACACGAGGTTGAGGGTGTTGCAAAGAGGTCAGGTGTAGAGCGCAGCACCAGCAGCGCACCATCTTGTGAAAGCACTGTACCTCACACGCCACCACCGCAGGTACCAGCACATTCATATTCCTTTATCCCCATACGTCAAGTGCTCACCGTATGGGTCAGGGCCGTAGCCGGGGGGTGGGCCATACCCTCCAGGACCTCCCATGAGTGGGGGGGGGCCCCCTGGACCACCGATGGGGGGAGGGCGGGTGCGGCGTGGGTCAAAGCGCTCCAGCATCTTGACCACCGTGTGGTGTGCCTGTGTAATGATATGGATGGTGCTCTGACAATGGCACTGGCATGCAGTGATGGTGGTGTTGCTGATGTGTGTGTGTTGCTGATGTGTGTGCGTGTATGTGTGTGTGTATGTGAGTTGCGCATAAAAAATGTGTGTCTGCGCTTGTGTATACAAGTGCGCCAGCGTATGGGTATATGCATGCACTGTACTTACACGAAATGGGCATGTCTGCCATCCATATGATTCCAATTACAAAAGCGCGAGGCGAGTCAGAGGGGTAAGCACACTCGACAAGCAAAGGACACATATGGATATGCTGTGTTTTGCTTGGGAGGGCATGCATGCCTGCGCATTGTGTGCTGTAAGCATCGCAGTGCACCGTCTCCTCTCCTACCTCAGAGATATTCTCAGGCCTGCCCTTGATAAGGATGGCCTGCAGTCCAGTCTCAGGGTTGATGTCTGTATGCAAGGACATGCGTGGATGAGCATGAGCATGAACGTGAGCACGTATGCTAGAATTGACCAGCTCCTAACGGGGCTTGGTTGCTACACAATACGCGTTTGCCATGTAATTGCTGTGACTGGAAGTTGCACCATTTAAGCCAAAGCACACTGCACAATTACGTGCGTAGAGTGGGCATGCACATCTTCCATTGAAGCATGTGCCCGAGGGTGCAATTGCTGACCTGTTAGTTGAGCTTCATAACTTAGCTAATAATAATAATTCAGCTACGTGGTGCGGAATTTCAAGGCAGAGGAACGGGGGCATTGGTACATACAAGCATGATACCAACCTGTAATTTGGATCTGGGTGCCGGTCTTTTCCTTCAGTGTCTTGACTGTGGAGCCCCTATAAACATGTGCAATACATGTGCAAAGGTACGCTCACAAAAAGGGCGCCAGCCCCAAAATTTGCAACGACAGCGGCGAGCTTGCACCGTAGCAACCCTTCATGCCATCTAAACGGGCGGTGCAGCAGTGTGTCTTGTTCTGTGTGAAGGGGATGGACACTGAGCACAGGAAGTACAGCTTAGTACTATTTTAGCGTGACTGTAAAGCCTAGCATTTTCTTGAATGATCTTTGAGAAGACAACCATCTGAGGCCTATCACTAGCACCTGACACCACGCAAACACACAGACACATACCTGGAGCCTAGCACGTAGCCCACCATTTCTGGCATGACATCAATGTAGGAGAATGCGTCTGAGGGGATGCCGATCGACATGTCCTTGTCCTCAGCCAGCAGGATCTCCTTCACGCGCTCCACACCCGCTTGTAACTACAGTCGCAGCGTGCAGCGGCAGGGCAGGTGTTGGCCCACACAGACAAATGTGAAAATGCTGATAGGACCAAAGCGAGTTTAGTACTTTGTACTTTGTGTAGATGGCCATGGCATGTTCAATATGTTCCCACTTTCAAATAATCAGCGGACACGTTTGCACAGCATACACAAAGACACACATACCTGCAGCAGATTGCCTGAGATTTCCACCGTCTGCGTCTCATCTGGCCGAGTGTCTTTACGCACATGAAGCTGGCACCGGCACTGCCTGCGGATTTGAGAAGCTGTCTCTCCTCCAGGACCCAGGATCACACCTGTGCGCTTGCGGGGCACGATGATCTCCTGTAGTGGAGGAGGCAGGGGGGCACATGTGTGTGTTGTGGTGGGTGAGAGTGTAGAAGCAAGTTTCAAAAGTCGGGAGGGAGTCCCGTTTGTGTTCAACCAATGATTGTGCTGTAGGAGAGACGGGTGATGTGTTGGCGTGCAAGGCAGCGAAGCACTGAAGACATAGTAGTCAAACACAGGATTTTTCGTGTGCAGAAATGGTGAGGCTGGGATAGGTCAAAGCAAGGAACGGTGCATGTAGCAACGCCTTGAATGACTTTTGTGAGCCCAAAGAATGATAGCCAGCCCAGCAAGGAGCAGGTGTGGTCGTGTGCACAAGAGGAGTGGCTACCCCTGTGGCAAAGCTGAAACCTGCTCAATTGACCTGCGTGATGTTGGCTTCCTTCTGCAGGTCAATGGGTGGGCCAGGAGGGGGGCCCCGCGGTCCGAGAGGTGGCCCTCTTCCAGGTCCGGGGGGGTACATGGGGGGAGGGGGCCCCATGGGACCACCGTCCAAAGGAAGACCGTCCAAGGGCATGGGTCCGCGGGGTCCGCGACTGTTGGTATGTGATAGTGTGAGTTTTTGTGCGTGGACATTGTGTATGTGTTTGTTGCGCATGAGCATCTGCATGAGGTCTTATTGTGTGCAAGTGTATTTGAGCGTGAGAGATTGTGTATATGTGTGTGTGTGTGTGTTTGTCTGTGTGCGTGTTTGTCTGTGTGTGTGTGTGCGCGCGTTCATGCATGAGTGCTTACTCCTGAGTGCGTGTGCATGAGTGTGGATGTGCAAGCATACTGCGCCATGAGAAGCAAATGTTTGAAAGCTGGATGATTTTCAACTTTCACATGTGAGCTGCCTTGTGTGTTCCCCTGATGCGTCCCCTCATCCACAAAGCTCCACCCAAGAGCCCACTGCTCACTAGCAAATGCTTGCACTCGAGCCCGGTCCTTCCTATCTGGATGTGGGTGCGATGCGCGGGAGTTTTAACTCCCATGATTCGCGTCCCCCATCGCTGATTACTCCACACCCCTGACTCTTCTTGAACACTTCGGACAACAGCAAAGAACGGCAACACTCACCCCCGCCCTCCTCCGAAGCCGCGTCCGCCACCACCACGCCCTCCTCTCCCCCCCCCTCCAGAAGGACCTCCAAACCTGCCCCCTCCTCCTCGTCCACCGCCCTCGAAGCGATCCCCTCCTCGATCCCCTCCCCCTCCGCGCTCAGGGGGGCCTCCTCCGTAGCGGTGCATCTCCTCTGGAGGGCCTCCATCAGCTGGACGCTTCATTCCTGTTATTTGTTGAGATTTGTGTGTATTTATATTTAGATAATATAACCTGGAACGGCTGCAAGCATTTCAAATCCCAACTGCTTTTTGAAATATAATAGCAAACTGCTATTCATGTAATATACACGATTTTACACAACTACTCAAGTGCATGACTCTAATTTGAAGTCCCTGTTTGCCTCGAACTAGGCTTGCGTGCTGACGGATGGAGCCTTACTACTGGGATGCTGAGGTGGGTATTTCAGCTTGTCGGGTCAGGAGAATTTAAACAAATTTGCACGAACGAGGCTAACGTTTGCTGAACACATGCATGCATGATTGTGCAGCAATTTGTGCTAGGGTTAGGCAGGGTCAGGCACAAGCTTAAGACAGACTAGGACATGGTATTTTGCTGAAAGCAAGGTGGAGAGGGAACCTGTCCATGAGGCCCATTTTTTCCTTCCTTGTTAATGCATTATTATGTATGTGCTCGGGATTTTTGTTTGAGCAATGCGGCAAGAAGAAATGGTGTAAGACCAATAGAGGGAAACTGTGGCTTGCTCTGTAAGTTCAATTGAGCGTGCACACAGTACTGTGGCCATCGTATGTGCCCTGCTAGACCATCATCAAGCTGCCATGGCTCTGGGTAGTCCTTGCATCTCCCGACTCTAGTCCCTATTCCAGCTAGACGATAGGAGTTAACGTGTCGTAGAAACTGCTAGTGACCCTCTCTTATTCTGAGCAGGACAAAGCAGCAGATGGGGACGAAGTGCAGCTTGAGTTGGACGGCTTGAAAGAAGCCTATGCGTGCTTGACAAAAGATGTCTGGGACCACAGAGCCGCGATCACAAAGCTGCGAGTTGCGCTGGATCAAGGTGAGCGTTCTGTGAGAAACGCTGTTGTTGCGTTTTTGCACACAAGCACAACATAAGATCCAGATTTCTCAAAGGCTAATCACTGTGATGTTTACCTTAACACACCCTGTAGCTTATACACTGCGACATGAGGAATCAAAGCAGCAAGCTGCCAGTTTTGAGGCAGAAAAAAGGGTCTTCCAGAGCAAAATACAGGCAATGAATGTTTCAGGTAAGTCAAAGATACTTTCACTCAAAGATTTTCAGAAGATGTACAGAATCTGAGGGGGTCAAAACATGGCCAATTCATTCCGTCTGGTTTGACCAGTCTTGGACGAAGCCACCACACTGGAAAAAGGCGGTACTGAAGCCAGTCAAGTCAGCTTCAACTTCAGCGCTGAATGGGTTAGCCCATATCAGGAAATTTGTGACAGTTCTCCCGGGGGCAACACACCGCGCATTAAGCTTGCGGACATGAAAAATAGAGTTAAAGCTTTAGTAAAGAACTTGCACAAAGCCGTCCAATGACTATGTCCAACAAGTGCGACAAAGCTTGACAGCAAATGTCCAAAGAAGCAAGCAAAGATGTTAGAATCCTTCCCTTCTGTCAACAGCATCAGCCAGGCCGGCATGCAAGGTCTCCGACACATATCCCATTTAGTCTGTAAAAATATGGTGAAGCGTGCAGTCAATAGAGTACGTGCTTGTACATCTTCAAAACACAAAAGTTTGCATGTATCAGGTGGCACTAGATTTTGGCATTTATATTGCGCGTAAAAAGTCCCTTTTACCATGAGCACAATAATAAGCAGCACTCCCCCACACAAGCACGCCAATCACTCCTTTTTCAACCCTGCCCCAAGAGAATAATTGCACGGAGTGATTTATGAATGCAGAGAAGTGCCTAGTGCTTACAAGGAGCCCAGCCCTAAAGCTAGTGGTGTCTTAAGCTAAATGCGGTGTGTGACGGGGTTTGGTTATTACAATAGATGTGAGGCCTTGTACAAGGCACACAGAGACATGCTTTGATCACTGCCTTTTCAGGAATTGCGTCCCTTGATGCTCTACAAGAGGAAAATGAGGCATTGCAGGTGCGTGGGAAAGAGATTCCGCTTTCAAAACAGCAATCTGGCGCATTCAAGTGCAATCTTTTTAATGGCACTGTCAGGGGGAGCTTGATCAAGTCAAAGTTTGCTTACGTGACAGCGTACCACGGTCGGTACACAAGCGAGCTGCTAAATTGCAAGAAGGTGCGCACAATTCAGGGATGTGCAAGTATTTTCCATGGCTTTTGCGAGTGAAAGTTGCAGCTCCTCAAATAACTCCTCAAATAACTTCTCAAATAACTCCTCAAATAACTCACGTGTACAACATAAAAAACTACAGGAGCAAGCAATTCACTGGGTGTTGCGAGCAAAGATGCCTGCACCGACACTACAGCAGGAGCAGCGGAAGTGACGGTGGAGTGCCAGGGCATCAATGTGTCCAATTCTGAAGGGAACAGCATGCCACAGCAGGCCTTGGCTGCCGGCTCTCATCAGGCCTCGATTAAAGCGGCTGTGGCTGAAGCCGGTTTAGAATCTCATTTATCGAGGGAGGTGACGCGTCTGGCAGCAGAGCTGTTCATTGGTACGCTTCAATTTAAGCTGCCTTTTCCAATTTGATACAGGTGCCATAAGGTCCTCCTCCGCCAAGAAATTATCAATCAGTTATGGCATAATATGGGTACTAGGAGGGTTGCAAAAAGGCCTAATACTCTCCAGAGGTTCCAGATTTGACGGCTTACTACTCCTAGTGGTCTGGACTTCAATATTAATTGCACATATTGCCTTGAAGTTTTGCGACAAAATCTCCACAAGACACAAATTTTTATCAGCCTACCTGAATGCAGTGACTGACGAGTGCGTGCCTGTGCCCAAAAAAGAGTATGCCCAGCTCATCAGCGGACACAGGTGAGTGACGTGCCTTTTGATTTGGGCCCCAAAAAATCTATGTGCAAATGAAAATAAGAGAAGAAAAGTTCAGTTGTTGATCAATGTTTTGGCAACATGTTCCAAGGAAGAAAACACAAAAGAACAATCACAAAATAATCCGTGTTATTCTGTTAAACATTCTGAGACAAGTTTTGTTTATTCGTTAATTCAAATCACACACAGAGCTAATGAGTTTGTCAGTCGCTCAATCTTTATCTGCTTGTTTGATCTGTATGCAGTGAGAAAGCGCGGCTTGAAGCAGGTACGTGGCTGAAAGTGAAGCGCCTGCAAAACATGTTTTTCTAGGATACATTGGGGCTAGGTGAAGAGCAGTGAACAATTGACACGGGTCTTGATTCAAGACCGCCCACCTCAGAGAGTTCACCAAGACTCAAAATTGCCTCGTTTGTTCAGATCTGCGTGCAGCAAACGCAGAGGCAAGCTCTACCAATCAAAAGCTGAAATCGCTACAAGAGGAGATGGACTACATCAAGGAAAACCACATGGTCTTAAATATGCAGGTGCTATGTTCATACTCCTTCTTGTGTACAAATGTGACCATTGATCAAGAAGCTATCTGAATGTCAAGATGTGAGCAGCGTGGATTTGAGCTAGTAAAACGTACACCTTTTGAACACGCATCATTTTATGGAGCCATCTGCAACGTTTTGGATGTGGATGACTTTATAATTGCATTTGTATAGGTTTGGCCAGAGCCGTATTTATACACCAAGTACAATATACGACGGTATATTTGATAAGATCCCTCTCAGAAATACCGTTAATGCTCCGTATATGTTTGTTTCTGGCCATCCCTAAAAATGGGACATCGTTCTCCTGCAGGACTATGTGCTCATCAAAGATGCAGCTGCTGGCAAAGGCATCTCTGTCTCGTCAATTCTGAAGAATCAGGCCACAGCAACACAGGCGAGTCGGCAAAAGACCACAGATTCCTCATTTAGCACGGTTACTTGTTTTCAAAAAGCAAGAGACAATATAATAGAATACTCAGGTCCCTAACAACATTTTCTTTAGGTTTGAATATCTTGCGCCTTCTGTATCATTGTGTAGGACTACTCGCGTTTGGAGCTGCTCCACAAAGGTGTTGAAACAGAGCTGGAGGATGTCCGGCAACAGCTAAAAGACGTGATGCACGTCAAGTAAGTTAGTGGCGTAACATATGTACCTTTACCGATTAAAATGGGAGTGAGTGTGTGCTAGGTTTTAATTCCTGGAATTGCACCTGAGACTCCTGAGACCCCTGTTTCTCCTTTTTGCCTTCCTTGCTTGAAGCACATGCACTTGTAGGAGCAAGGAATGCCAGCCTTTTTGTTTAATTTTAGCCTTGAATTAAATCACGACCCTCTGCATTTTCTACTTTCATGCTTGTGCACATAAATGAGATTGTATCATACGAAGGATCAAGTAAGTACACTTGCCTTAATCTTTATAGTACTCCTCAATCCCGACCTCATTAATCTACCCATTTCCGCACCTTACAGTCGAATTGTGACAGAGCTGCTCGGAAAGGAGAAGGATACTGGAAATTTCCAGAAACAACTGCAGAGTCAGCTCGAGAGGGAGAATAGCAACCTAGATATGCGTTTGCTTGCGGCAGGGTGAGTTACGTGCCTTTGTAGTTATACTGGCATGCATGCACATTGTACCTGAAACCAAGGCTCCGTAGAAAAGCAACTACGGAGTAAAAGCCACTTCCCGAAATTAAATGATAATAATATTTGTGACTCCTTCATCATTACAGACAAACAAATCTTAGAGATTTTGAGGGTAACAGAGTCCTCACGAAGGAGCATGAAAGAGGTCCAAACAAGCAGACAAAATAAGCATACACAGACTAGAGATTTGTGTAAAAGCCCGGTCAGTCACTTACACACGCAAAGTTCATGACAAGCCTGATCAAATTAGTGCTATATGGTCCTTTAAGCAACGCAGGAGTACTTGAAACTGCTACGTCCTGAGCGTACAGCTTAACTACAGTTATTGCAATGCACCTTGACTTTGTCCTACGTTATCAATTGCCGTTATCTTCAATGCCCACACTGCTGCTTCGACACAATAAGTGCAATGCTCTTCCTTTTCACCTCCATCCCTCCAATGTGAGACCCCACAACAGTCGTGGCTAGTTATGTGTTGTGTGTCATTTGCTTGAACACAGGCAAGATCGCGACAGCATGTTATGCGACCTGGTAGAGGCCAAGCTTGAGCTAGCAAGGCTACGAGAGCTTGAGGTATGGATCGGTTTGCTTCAACCCAACCTTTACTAGGTTCTGGTTAGAGGTTAGAGGCATGAGCTTTGACCAGCACAGCTCCATTAAACTTTGAAACGCTTGCATATGTATGCATGCTTGAACGTAGGCATACACATCAACGCCAATAGAAACTGGCATTTACATCGCCTGCTTACAGGTCCGATACAAACATGCCTTGGTGCCATCAAAAAGGATTTGAGACACACAGGGAAAGCTACAGGGAAGACCGTGATTGACCATCATTTAGCCATTTAGCAAGAACAGCTGAAAGTTTGGGCCTTGGTTATTAGGGAGTGAGGGAGCTTGCCCTCAAGTCTTGTGTGCAATTGAAGAAGAAATCGCTTGAACGACTGCTCCCCACATTAATCAATTGAGGAGGAGGATCCACTTTGGCACTAAGTACCGTAATGTCTTCCACCACAGAAAAGAAATGAAACCAAATTGAAGAGAGTGCGTCTGGTATGGACAAATTTGGCAGCAAAGTTGACACGATGCACACGGCTGGCTTGTAAGCAATCTTCTTAACTCCTTGAGAATCAAGACTTAAGATCCTGAAAGGTTTCATTGTGCGTGTGTTATGGCGCCACCCACATCCAAAAGGATGATGTGGCGCGCAATGGAAGCACAAGAATGGTGCAAAGTCCTTTAAGCTGTCCCGTTTGCGGCGTGCAATTGGTTCTGGGGATTAGTGTCCTCACATTACTTGATCTCAATGAGTTGGATGTTACGTTGAAGTGTGCAAAGATCTTTGAGTCGGTGCTGTCTGGGGATGGTAGATCTTCTGGTGGTTTCGATTGCTGAGTTGCTCTCCTTCAACTGCCACCTGCCACTTTGAACACCTCCCCTCCTCAGCTGTGCAACCAAGTACAACACTACAGCAGAGCAGAGCAGGGGCCTGAGGGTCAGATCAGCCATATCCTGTGAGAGTTCTTGCCCCGTAGCAAAAAATTGCATTTAAGTGTCTAGGGACCTTCATTAGATATATCTAAGCACCCCTGCACATTCAGTTCGTGGCGGGAGGTGCCCAGGTGGGCAGGATGGAGCAGGGTGGAAATCCCTGCCAGAAAGTCAAAAGCTACTGTAACTTACCAGGTTTTTTATTAATTCTTTCTATAACATTTATTTAATTAATGTTTTCTAAACAGATAGGTGAAGGTCCAGGGGTCTGGGATGATGGTCCGGTTTAGTGCAAGCAAAAGTAGATGGCATTTGAACATCTCAGCTGTCACTGCCCACCACAGTTAACCCCAGCATCCCATGCCCTACACTTGACAGGCAATGCCTTGGGAGTATACTGAGGAGCCCCTGACACTCAAATGGTGATAAGAATGCTTGTTTCCAGGGCTTTCAGAAATGCATGCTTTTGCCCAGCAAATAACAGGCCCACGCACCAAGTCCTTTGGGGGGGAAATTCCAACCCCCCTTTATTTCTGTAGTGGGTATGGTTTGACCTTTTATCTATCTGGGAAGATAACAAATGGTAATTTGGACCAGAACCCGCATTTCTACACCCACGCCACCTTTCGGGCAGTAAATAATAAGGAAATGGCACAAGCGAGGAAATGGCCCTATCTTACACCATTGGCCCCAAATTAATTGATTTTTGTGCAGAAGTGTTCCATTTAAGAAATTATTGTGACCTTAGATGTGCATCGACATCAACAAGTAAAAACTCCAAAGCCTTACACGTCTGAACTGTATTTCATGCGATGCACTTGCTCTCAGTCTACTTGCTCTCAGTCTGTAGGAATGGCAGAAACGATTTGGTACAAAAGTCTTTACAAGGCTTATTCATAGAAAACTTAGTTGATTTAGTCAAGAAGCACTAGGCCAAGAGGAGGTCATCTCGAACCAAACTTCAACACCACATTTGATGTTATGGTGGTCTTTCACCTGAGAGCACCACAGAGTGGGTGAGTTCGCTGAGCAGGAGAACTAACTACGCAGCTGATTCAGAGGCCCTCAGTCAGCTGCGTAGTTAGTTCTC
>Ga0307951_1002857_pt1 | contig 10871 bp, 6 predicted proteins | sample OrgLakmetagen374_FD_201842 | JGI IMG/M metagenome (GOLD analysis project Ga0307951, IMG submission 201842) | Saline water microbial communities from Organic Lake, Antarctica - #374 | ecosystem: Environmental > Aquatic > Non-marine Saline and Alkaline > Saline | place: Antarctica: Organic Lake... | reverse complement strand
GGTGTAAGTCCACCACTGCCATAAATAAAAAGGATAACAATGATGTTGTGGACCCATACACCCCCCTATCAAGGCCTTGATCAAAATTGATTGGTCGGATTGTTAATTGCTGGGAAAGAGCAAAGCTATCCAGCCGGACCGGCACAAACACATAGCACATCATAGATGTGCAACAATTATTAATGTCCTCCGAGTGACACAAGACAGGTTAGTCCAAACTGGTGTTTGCATCATATATACCCTTTTCTGCACAACTAAAAAGTTGGCCTACACGATATAAAGCATTTCAAAGGAAATTAAAATAAAAAGAACGCAGATAGTGTAAACATTACACGACGCACTTTACCCCCTAGGTCAACTCCCTTACTATTTCTGGAAGCCCTTTCATACCTATGTGCTCAGAATAAGACCATACAATGTTCTCAGATGATTGGGAGAATAATACTGGCACATTGTCCACGTCGCTTTTTTCTTCCCTATTGCATTAGTCGTTGCTGTCGCCATCTTACACCGTGTAAACCTGTGGATAGGTTTAAGCTCGACAGGGGGCAAACTTATTATCAGTGTAAATAGTAGATAGAGAGCGATATGCTGTGCTACTGTATAATTCCAGAGGGGTAACTGAGCGACCTTCTTGAGCATGCTATTTTCTTTGCATTATCATTGTTCTATACCTGTAACTAGATGTATTAAGAAGTTTTGGGTCATGGGGGCTAGCCGTTGGGCTTCGAGGCATCGTGGCCTAATATTTGGCAGGGGTTTCAAACGTTTGGCCCCATAAATAAGCTAATATCTGACCACCATCACCAGGTTTGTCTTCACTCACTTCATTTTGCAATGTTCTAGTTATGCATCTACTCCAAAGCAACTTTAAAGGTGGATTTGGAAGGGATGTGCGTGTGCGTGTGCGTGCGTGCATGATTTGGAGGGTGGTGGCTAGCCAACTTGGCTGCATTTGAGCCAAAGTAGATCATAATAAAAGATGCCCATTTACGGCCTCAGTTGCCCCCTTCTTCTGTATATTTCCATACATTTTAAAATCATGCGATGCAATGAGTATGCAATTCGACAGGTGCTTTGGGTGCACGCGCCCACGTGGAAATTTCCATGGAGCTACTCGCCCGTGTTTGAGCCCCACGGAACCCTAGGAGTAAAAATAAATTCAATTGCTGCTTGCACAAGGCACAGGGCACAGGGCACAGCTCCACATGTTAACATCTTGGAAACTGAATATCAAATAGACCTTGCTAGGAAATGCTGGAGTTGAAGGAAGCTTAGTCTATAAAGGACGAGGCCGGGGTGCCTGCTTATTATCTTGACCATACCTGAGGTCATTGCACGCAGTCGTCCGTGAAGAATAATAAGGGATCAGGGAAGTTGTGAAGCAAGACATGGCATCTTGTTTTTGTGGGTCAGGATCATGCAGACCTAGTTGGCCAATCCTTACTTGTATAGACCTAGGTTTACTTGTGTAAGCCTAATTATAGCCTTATTTAAGGACCCTTTATTGAATCAGTTGAGATGTCTGTTATGACCCCCCCCCCATTTCCTACTGCTTCCCATATATGCAGCTTTTATAATATGTTTGTATGTGGTCGGGAAGCACAAGTGTCATCGTGAGCAAGCAGCCTGAGTTTGCGAACCCCATTCATAATTAATAACAAATTTAGAATGCTGTAGGTAGGCAGTTTAGGTCTAGAAATTCAGGATCCTTTGCAGATGTCTCTGGCAGACCAAGAAGCCCGGCTGTTTGTCGTCTGTGGGAAGCAAGTCTCGGTAATTGTGGCCAAATTTTGTGACGCGCGCTTTGTGTAGAGACGCAGGAGGAGGGCTAGTGCGAACCTACGCACATTTGCAAAACACGCCTGGTACTTATTTCCTGCATCCCTCACTCCCTGCCTGCCTGCAGGAGCCTGAGCTGGCCAGCCCCTTCTACTCCTTCGGCAACGTAACTTCGATTAAGCTGATAAAGGAGAAAGGAGGTAAGTCCTCCTCCCTGAACTGATCTGTTGAGCGTGCCGCTGCCCAATGCCGGAGCTCAGGAGCCCTTTACCGCCTGCTTGTAGCGCTCCTGCACACAGAGCTGAGTTTATTGTGATTTTTGGGGGAGCGCAGGGGCCTGCAGGCTCCGGCAGCGAGGCTTCTCCCTTCTGAGGATGTCTGCCCTCCCAGTTCCTCATACCCCATGCAGGGCTGCACAATTGCATATTTCGTCTCCTCGGCTTGGCCTAGGCGTGTGGCAGGTCGAGCAGGGCGCCTGTGGCCCTTGTCTCCCTGCATCTAGCCTCTAAAAGCCCACAAAAAGGCAGCTTCCCCATCTTGGCAACAGACTCTGAACTTCTCTTTCCTGCAAGCCCTACACCCCTACACCCTGCATACCCTCAAGCATATTTGCAACCACAGGATTCATTGCAGACTTTCCAGCCCTTCCTGCAAGACTTTCTACCATGCTTGCATCACGCCCGAGTGTCCGAAATGATGCACTTTCTTCCCATTTTTAAACTTCTACCCCTACTGCCTGCCTCACCCTTGCAGTGGCGTACGTCAAGTATGACAGAGCCTCCAGTGCTGCTCTGGCCATGGAGAGCCTGAATGGGGCTGTGCTGAATGATGGCCGAGGACCTCGCCTGAAGGTTCTGATGGCTGAGGCCCCCAACATCAGGTGAGCTGCTGCTTTTATCTTACGGCAGCCTGCAGGCGCCTCATGCAGGCTTTGCTGCTCGGCTCTCCAATCTTCTTTTTTTACGGTTAGTTTTTAGTCTCTGCGTACACCACTTTGCCCTCTTGGACCTTCCTGGACACTCGTTCGATGGGGTTCCTCATCAATGTACACTCCCTGGGTTTCAAGGCTTGCTTGCAGCGCCCGCACACCCTGCACACTTACAAACTATACCTCGGCTTGCGTGATGCTTGATACTTGTGCACTTCTTACAACAAATTTTCTACTGCTTGTGTGTGGTTTGCACGCACAGCACCTGGCTTGTATTCCTTACAAAGAAGCTGACTTTTCTTGCAACAACACTTTGCTTTTCCATCTGCTCCTGTGCATGTGCATGCTTATTCGGTAACTCCTGTAACACACTAGGCTTACAATCTCTCTTTGTATTTTAATTGCACGGGCATCCTTGTGCGACTAGGGCTGGTTGAGCTAAATTTAGTTGCAAGTTATTTGCTGCCAATAAGCCTCAACGTGCTCACTAGGGGTCCTTGCACCCATGTTGATTTCACAACTGCTGACCCATGCCCTGCAAAAGAACACCTCTTAAATCGTCATTGACTGCAGGGGATTGAGCCAACTGCAAAGGCAGCTGTCGGACGCGGAGCTTTCCTCTGACCCTGACAACATGCCCCCGAGATCCCGACTGTTCCTTGTGGTGCCCAAGCAAGCAGATGCGCAGCAAATCCACGTAAGTTTGGCTCCCTAGTAAAGGAGCAAGTGGCGAAAATCTTAAGCAGGACTTAACCCAGTGCTTAATTTTTTAGAAGGAGGGCTGTTATGTCCTCTTAAAATCCGTAAAACAACGCTGCGTCGCTCAGTCCTCACTTCCAGGATTTCCAGTTTTTTATGCCGGACGACATTGCCACAAATTTTTGTCCGCATTTCCTAGCAAATTACCAAAAGTAACCTTCTTTTGATAAAACATGTGTTAAGGCTTCTAGATCGATCAAAAATTCCATATGTGTTTGCAAAGTCCTACCTTCCAAAAGGGGCCAGGCGTAGTTTTGAGGTTTTTGAGGTTCTCAATTTAAATCCATCGTGTAACCGACTTGTGCCTTTGTTTAATCAAGTCATGGCAGCTTTAACCAAACATAGCATAGTACTGCACTAACTGATGTGACTCCCTTTTTAGTTAATTTCAGCCTGCATAGTTCCCATCTTTTCTAATCAAGAGTAAATGCCACCCTCTACTGATTGCAGTTGGAAGCCTCTGCATACCCGGACCTAGAGTACTGCAAAACCGACCTCATTCCATCCAAGGGCGTGCTGTTCTTAAAGTTCAGCAAAGCCTCCTCTGCGCTCTTCTGCCTTGAAGTCATCAATGAGCGAAGCACGGTGCGTCCAAAGATAGGATCTGTAAAAAAAAACTTATCACCTCTTCGGACAGCACATGAAAAACCGCGCAAGTTGACAGTGCGCATGTGTGATATCAAAATGCAGAATGATGAGATTCCTTCAGCAGAAGCAGCTACTATAACAGTGACTGTAGGACATTCTATCAGTTTCTTAACAGCTGCTTCTGCTGAAGGATTTATAAGGCTAGGCAAGGTAAGTTCTCTGTAGCCCTTTTGCTACACTGCTGCTTCCAGTTAAGCATGTTCCCTGGCATATCTCCTTGTTTGCTCAAGCTCACAATTGTCTCGCCCTGTGCCAGAATCGTGCACAGTTAGGGTTGGCACAGAACCGTACATGGGATTTCTGTATATGTATATATCCGTCGTATTAATCGTACTTGTGAAATTTCACCTCAAAATTATTTTTTAGCTCTTGAAGAGCTTTGATCGTGTACCCCGATTTTATCGAACTAAAATAAAAAGGTTGGGGAGCTATGCTTGCCCAAAGAGGCCCAAATTTATACAAGCGCACACAGTCACTGTCACATGAGTTTCAACCTTAAGCACGAGAACCCTCTTCTCACTAACCCCATCAATCTGCCCCATTTGTGATTGCATGTGTGTAACAAATGTGTGTGCATGTGTGAACGCGTGCATACGTGTAATGCGTGCGTGTGCATTTGCATGTGTGCTGGGATTCGTGCATGCTCACGTGTACATGTGCGTGCGCGTGTGTGCATGCGTGTAGTGTGTGCATGTGCTTGTGCATTTGCACGCGTGCTGGGGTTCATATTTGCACGCATGTGTGCATGTGTGTGCGAGTACATGCGTGTGTGCGTGTTTGCTTATGGTTGTATGTATTTGCGTGCGTGCTTGGGTTCGTACGTGCACGCGTGTACATGTGCGTGAGCGTGCACGTACATGAGTGTATACGTGTGTGCCTGCATGTGCCTCTGTGTGTTCGCGTGTGCAGAGGTGCGTGCATGAACATGTGCGTGAGTGAGAGTGCGCGTGTGCCGCTTCTATTCCTGCATCATCCGCCCTGGAAACCTTCAGTGGGGTTGGCTTGCATGCCCTGAGGGCAACCCTGCTCATTCTTAAAACTCTGGTGCTTCTGCTTTTAAACCCCTTACTGTCGAACCACTGGCTGCTGTTGAACCATGTGAGGGATTTCCTTCCATGAGGGACATGGCTTAAACACTATTGTTGAAAACAGCGGCTTTATAATATTTTGGTCTTGAAGGCCAGTGGAAGATCACTTTTGGTTACTCATTTCGATCTTATACATACGTATACATGCGCCTGGCTAAAACTCATATATGGTCGTACGGATACAGACACGGTGAAGGAATCTTTATGCGGCTGTATATATATACGGTACGTATATATATATACTTATACGGTTCTGGCCAACCCTATGCACAGTCCATTTCTCCTGGTGCACAGCTGCAAAATTACAGGCACCCTATTCGCAAGTTCTTGCTGTCTGTTTGAATTGCATTGTCAATGTCCGGGCCACCCTTCTGACTGCTGACATCTTGCTCGCCACCTGTGTGTTTCGCAGTTGGCTGGCTACAAGGTGAAGGCCATGCTGGCAGTGCCGAAGTCGAGGCGGGGACGTTTGGAAGGGGATGGGTTGTACAACACATTGTCACAGGTTGGTTTTTATCGTCAATAATAGGCAGACCTGATCTTTGCCATTAGTGCTTACACTAGCTGCGTTTTTCATTTCCTTTTTTTGACTTCAAGATGGCTGCAGGTTCCTGTCTCCGTGAACAAACCCCCTCTCACTTAGCGTTTACCCAATACAAAGCCCCCTATACCTCATCTGAATGCAAGATGCTTGATTAAATATCTAAACCATTGACATTTGTTGGAAAATTGGCATTCTGGGGGGCTGTGTGGGGCCTGGTGCGTATTTTGCACCCACTTTGGCAGGGAAAAGGTGCATTTCTGAAGTTGCCCCGATCGACCTCTGCTTCAGGATGTAAGCAATATGAATGTATTATAGCAATGCAGTTGTGTCGAGTGTGGGGCAGGGGTACTGGGACTGCTGGCGAGTGGGAGGCATTCACGCAAGGGACACAGGGGAAAAAGACAATAGTCTGTAGCTCCATACCTGCTTTGAGTTTCAGCCTGTTTTTTGCTCTCAGAATTGCGGACCATTACAAAGAATGAGATAAAATGTAAATGGGGTTAATCGGTGGCCTGGTCGGATTTGGTGAATTACTCTGCAACGTTACATGCAGCAAATTTGGCTGCAGCTTTTTTCGGCCCCATTTCGCACCCGCATGTTTACACCAGAGTTGCAAACCAAATTGTCAATAATATTAAAATTTAGAGGGCACAGAATGGTGCAGTTTGTTTGCAATGATGTCTGTTTTTGTACTGTAACAAAGTTTTATTTTTGCTCTTTGTAGACATGTACAGACAAAATTTAGCTATCCAACGCATGTCTCAGGTCTCAAAACAGTGCACAAGTTAGAGAAATATGGTGACTCAAAAGTTAAGTGGGACTGTTTGGCTTGCGAAGGGGTTCATGGGAACAGCCAGGTATGCTGTGCGTATAATGTTGCTTGCTGTACAGCAGGTACCATAACAAACAGACGTGCTTTATTTAGCAATGTAAAAGGCCACAGGTGTGTTGCAAGTGCATCTGTCATCCTTAAGCAGCAACTGCCTCAACAAGTTTTGCACGTTTGTCTAGCAATTAATTGAACTGGAATCAGTTGTGTTCAAGGCATAGCACATACAAATATTATGTCAGTGTGCTGTGTGACGTGCACCTTGTGCTGCATCGTTTTGTGCATTTCCCGCAGCGCTTTTTCGTGCAAACTTACAAGCACAATGCCGCGCTTTTTTGCATTGCATTTAGGCTTCCAAGCTTGACAACTTGGGCAGCCTGGACCCTTTGAAACTCCAACTAGCCGCAGGTAGTCAGTGCACACAGTAGCCCTACTCAAGCATTGTCTCGTTAGTGCAGTTTACTCACACAGTAGTCATTTTGAAAAGGTTTGATTGACGCACATAGACAGGTTTGCACATAAACATGGTTCCTGTCACGCGGGGATGTGTGCACGGCTTCCAATGCAGCTGGGTTATGAATAACTGGTTCAATTGCTACACAGTTTTAAGTGAATCTAATGCAGTACATGTCATAAAGCAGGCGTTGCAACATGCTAGGTCCCATTTACTGCTGAGACCTTAGTCCCTGTCAGCACCTTGTCTCTGCAATGCAAGCAGTGACTTGCTCTGCTCCAAAACATAGTTTATACTTGAGCTGGCCTGGCAAGCACTCGTAAGCCCCTGAATTATGCAGCTCTTACTAGGTTGTCCAGGCGTGATGCCTTACATTTCAAATCAACTCAGATAACTTTTCTACATAATGTGCAGCTGGCCTGCCGAGCAACTTAGGGCCCCTGGATTATGCAGCCCTCAGTAGCTTCCCGGGCTTTGCAAACAACCTGAGTGGCGCCACCACAGCGCTTGGAGCCAACATACCTAACGAAATCCAGTTTGGTGGACAGGCAAGTGGAGGGGGAGGGGGATTCCAGTATGAGAATGCTCCTCGTCTGGGGGGTGCATAATGCGAGCGTCAGGTCAGCAATGCACATCAGAGGACAGAAATTGAAGAGGGAAGGCTTGTTTCATGGGAGAAAGGATCTAGTACACCTTGAAGGAAGCGTGTGCAAAATATAATTTGCAGTGTTTGTGTAGACGCACGTCTGGCAGGGTGTACCTTCACTCCGGCAACGAGCTTATGTTGTACTGTACGCATGGGCGAGGTAGCCACTGCCTTTGAGAACCCAATAAATTTTATGCGTGGAAGCCTTCATGGGCAGAGTTCGTGCAGCCATCGCTTAAATGTGCCTAGCAATGTTTGACTTTCGCATGAGCACGTCTTCAGTCTGTGTGTATTTGCTCCTCATGTTGTACATGCTTGTAGCATGCCTTGGATTACTTGTAGTTGTGCTTGTGTGAGTAAGTTGACGAGGCAAAGCAATCATTTTAGCCTTACAAAGCTTTGTTACAGTAATTAATGTTGTATATAACCACGTGCTAAAGTGTTTTTCTTGGCCTGGCAATTGTAATGAAAGTCACAAAGCAATGATGCACGTGTACGTGTCACGGGTGACCTCCTCACTCACAGGGTGCAGTGGGCGTATCCTCCTAGGTACAGATTCAGCAAAATTGAAGTGTTCCAACAAGCACACATCACATGTCCTCCTTGCCTGCTGTTTATCTATTGACGCCTAAAAGTGTTACTCCTGACTGGCAGTGATAAAATCTTCCCTCCATTCATTGAACTTGGGCCCTGCTGGTCAGGAGCTGCAATCTCCATGCTATAGTAGATCAGATACTATTATAAATTATTCCTATCCACGATGTTTGTCGTGTACAAAGTTGTAATAGGAACTAATTGCTTTAGGAGCTTAACGTGAGATTTGCTACACAGCTACTACACATTATATACACATGCACACTTCTCGCTCACAGGGTGCTTTAGGTTCCTTCATGGGTACCCATCTGGCTAGCTCCTCTCCTGGTGCGTGAGCTTGTTTTGTGTGTGCGTGTTTGTGTGGCTGTTTCCTGAATTTGATGTCATGCGCTTGTACCCCCTAACAATCCTTCATTGCAAACCCACCAAGGGAGTTCCTCTTCTGGTGTTTGCTTGTGTATGCTCCTGCACGTCGGTTTCCTAAAATTCCTTAGTTCTGCCTAAAGCCTAAAGCATACACATCAAGCAAGCTCCTATTTGTCGTGCATGTAATTGCGTGTGCGTGTTCTGTGTATATAGTAAACATGCTTTTGCTGCATTTTTACAAGTAACTTCTAGGCTTTTAAAAAGATGTGCATGTTTTCCCTTGGATCGTATGTCCTCTATTGCCCTTGCTAGGTATGGATAGAAAAGAACTTGCTGCGCAGGCTCACGCAGGCTGTGAAACCACCCCCCACCAAGATATATAGGTAGACAAATAGAGGAAAGTACAGCTAACAAGAGAAATGCTCACGCACAAATGCAAGCACCCAAGTGATTGTATGCAATTTTGCAAACTCACACGATGCCATATACACATCCTTTGTTCACACACTAAAACGCATGAAAGCTCCTTCCTGTTCTACCAGCCTTCACCAGCTACTGCAAAGGCACACGAGTTTGAACATGAGCTTAAAAATTGCTGAACCCACGCACACGCTACCATTGGGAACATGCAAATGTGTGTTTGCACTCACACTGGTAACATGCAAATATGTGTGTACACTAACTCTAGGAACATGCACACACTAGCACTGGGAACATGCGACTGTGCTTGCGTAAAAAACTCTCACTCCTATAGACACACAATTGCATTCAAAGTGACTAACACCTGGCGTAAAAAACTCTCCCTCCTATAGACGCACAATTGCACACAAAGTGACTAACACCTGGCGTATACATGCAGCATCCTCTGCTGCCGCGAACAACGCAGCTGGTATGCACCTTAGGAAACAGCGTCTTTTCGTGGTGATCCACAAGGTACGTGCATGCACTTGCGCGCGCGCACATACACGCACACATGTGCACACGTTTGCTTGCACACACATGCGCACACACAGATACACACAAACACGCTCACACACACGCACGCACATGCACACTCACGCACACTTGCACACATACACACCTATCACGCACATATACCCTCATTCACACGCACATACACCTGTATATGCGTGTTATGCTGGCCTGTCTTTTATGACAAAGCTTGCATACCACGTTGAGCGGTTCATGCAGCCATGACCATATATGCTGCAGCAGAATGTAATCGTTATTTGACCTCATTATAAGAAACCCCTGCAAGCTGTGCTTGTGCGTTTTTCTATGTGCCCCCCATGCTCGGTGAGACATGTGCAGAATCGATTCCTTTGAGTTTTCTCAATACTTGGCTCAGAGTAGTTTTTAACCTTTTCCACCGTTTTCCCCTATAGTTGCACGTGTGCCCCCTCTGTCTGTGCTGCAGGGTGGAGGAGGTGTGCCTGCTGTGAGGCATTCAACTCACGTGCACATACGTTTCTGACTGTGTGTGTGCGTGCGTGCTGTAGGGTGTGACAGAGGAGGTGGTCTCACGCCTGTTCCGACGCTACCCGGGCATGGAATACTGCGATCTCAAGAAGGACCGGGAGACAGGCAAATCAAAGGTAGGAACACATTGAGTGATGCAGTGGCGCCTGCTGTGCATATTAGTTGGTCTACACTTGTGCGAGCATACCTGGGTGTACACCTACACTGGACACTGGACACCCGGTACATACTTGTGTGTGTGTGTGTGTGTGTGTGTGTGTGTGTGTGTGTGTGTGTTTATCCCCTGTGTTTACACCTGCACTGGACTTTGGGTACTATGGCTATGAACAGACTTGAGTTTTGCATGTGGTTGTGGTAGCCTTGCATGAGATGGTGGTGGTGGTGGTAGTGGTGGTGGTGGTGGTGGTGGTGGTGGCCTCGCATGTGGTGGTGGTGGTGGTGGTGGTGGTGGTGATGGTGTTAGTAGTGGTGATAGCCTTGCATGTGTTAGTGGAGGTGGTGGTGGTGGTAGCTCGCATGTGGTGATTGTGGTGACCGCACATAAAATGGAGGTGGTAGCACGTAACGTAGTGGTGGTGGTGGTTGTCTAGGGTCAGTACCTGCTCAACGAGCTAACACGCTGCTTTAAATTGTCTCCCCGCAATGCAGAATGTTTTCCAAAGTATGCAACCTTTGAATGCCATGTAATACGTTCTGTGTGCATAATGCAAAACAAACACACATGAACACGCACGTATCCACATATGATGTGGAC
>Ga0307951_1002837_pt1 | contig 10906 bp, 8 predicted proteins | sample OrgLakmetagen374_FD_201842 | JGI IMG/M metagenome (GOLD analysis project Ga0307951, IMG submission 201842) | Saline water microbial communities from Organic Lake, Antarctica - #374 | ecosystem: Environmental > Aquatic > Non-marine Saline and Alkaline > Saline | place: Antarctica: Organic Lake... | reverse complement strand
CCCAGCTGACACGCTGTTAGAGTCTGGCTGAAATCGGTGATGTTCACGTCGGAGACGAACCAGGGTATACACTTGCCGTGGAAGACAACCTGAAGATGTTGGGGTGAGGGACGGTGGGTGTAGTGTGTAGTGACGGCCACTAGGGTGAATGAAAGGTGGGCATGCAACGAATACTCCTGTGCCTACGATTACTCATGTGCCTAATTTGAATAGTGCATGCAACAGGGTTCTTCAGTTCGTTTTTGGTGGCAAAGGTTATTTACAGTTTGTAGAAGTTTGAGCTTTATCAAACTGTTCAGGCAAACCCATGTGCAATACTAAGATATACTTACTGGTTTCCATGGTTTTGTTCAGCCTAAAAAGCTTGAACTGTCCTTGAATATATGATACTCAATTCATCACGTGGAGCCACAGCATTATGGACCCCAAAATTCGAACGAAAGGCTTAAAAGGTCTAGCCTTCATCTATCTGCGAGCGGCCTCTTTTAGGTGGTTTGTTTAATGGAAGTTCATGACCTTCAATACAGCCCTGAATTGCACACCCTGGAGTACAATAAATGACTTTTCAAAGAGGAAAGGCTGCAGGAATTTGGCGTAAAAAGAAATGTAAGAGCTCTATCGCGTAGGGATTCTTCGTCAAATTGAGTTTACATCACCTCATTGTTCAACCAGAACAAACACGTTCCTCGTCTTGTCCTTAAGATGCAGCACTAACATGTTTAAACACATTTAATGTCAACTTAAGACCAGTGCTCTTAAAAAACAAGACCATCCTTGCATCTCAGTGATTAACCTTGGGTCTCTTTGTTGCTTGGCTCTTCAAAGTGTAAAGCACTAGAAGTGTTGTCATGCTTGCAACATCCAACCAGAGTTGTAACATTTAACCAGAGTTGTGTAACATCCAACCAGAGTTGCGCAACATTTATCCATTAAGGAAGACTTGGTCGAAAGGGTGTATTAGAGTTTATACTGTAGGTACTCATGCTCATCAACTATAATCTAGAGGTCATGCTGTGCACTTCTGCGTAGCCATAAACAATTTTAATATAGAGGTTGTGCTGTGCACAACTGCGCATCCCAGGGATGTTCATACAGCATATTCGTATAATATGCCGCATCGTATTTAACGCGTGTTTTACCGTATTGAACGTCCCAAATGACTGTATGAAACATTCCCGGCGTAGCCATAAACAATTGGCTGAGTTCTCGGCCGAGGGTGCATGGAGCTTTTTACGCAATGCCCTTGTACTCCTCAGCTTCAAGAGCATGTACCAGCTTCAGCATGCACCAGCTTCAGCATGTAAGTATTAGCTTCAGCATGTATCAGCTTCAGCATGTAAGTACCAGCTTCAGCATGTTACGGCTTTAAGAGCAATCATGGTACATACCTGTGTTGCCAGCCCTGTTTCTATTAGGAAGTCCGCTAGCACAAAGTCCCCGTAGAGCTCTAACCCTGCAAGGCACAAGAAATGGGTTCTGTTTAGATCCCGATACAAGCACACTACGATTATAGGCTGATGTGACAAGATGCGCTAGATGTGCTTTTCTTGAGCGTCCCTTTGGCCTCCAAAAAAACGAGTTATGTGCCTTGGGGGAGACAGAAACATACGGATGGTAGCCAGAAGACAACAGGAAACTATTTTACAATAAATATTAAGGGATTGAGCAGGAAAACTTACCATAATGTAGGACCTGTAACTGATATTACTCCCAAGAGCAGCTTTGCTGCCCTGCCACTTTGCACCGGACTGAACTAGGTCTTTTTTTAATGTGACTCACGGAGCCTTTTATGGCGTGAATGCCATACACGTCTTCTCAGTTGTCCGGCCCCCCCATGCAAACTAAAGTATACTCATGATAATGCGCACTCACCCATTCATCCCGCCACTTGATGCATTGCCGCCGCTGATGCATTTCCATCGCTTTCTAGTTTGTGTAGTGCACCTTGTCCACACCTGAGTTGTCCATGATGATGTCCACTCGCCCACCCTTGCCACCCTGGGATTGAGCCACCCCCTTGAGGTGCTCCCACAGGCCCTTGAACTCGTTTACAATCAAGGGATGCGCGGAGGCAGGTCCTGTCAAAAGAGCAGAATGAAAAGTTATAAAATAACTAAGGGGAAGTGCGGAGGCAGGTTCAGGCAAAGAAGCGAGGATGAAAGGTACAGATTAAAATCAAAAGCGAATGCCAATCGCGTCAGAGCAAGAATTGAAAGTCAGCTACAGTTTAAGTGCCGTACCCACCCATCCTATACATGTATGCCAACAGAGGCGTTGAAAAATTGCCCGACGTCGTGTTTTCATTCTTGCTAATTGTTTTATGTCTATATCTACCTACCCTGTGGTCCAGAACATGCTACGTATTTCTGCTTCCGTGTCCACCTATACCCATTTCACTGTCAATAACATGCCAAACTTAATTCCTTTCGTCACTCTGCAGTGCTCTCATCAAGCAATTCTGCTAGCGATCAGCCTGCTCTCTAACTGCTCCTACCTGTCTTTACTATACTAGACATTCACTCTATCTGCTTTCATTCTTGCCTGGCCTTAGCTCTCTGCAATCAACCCAGCCTTTCTGATTTTCAGCTGCTGTTGTTGTTGTGCTGCTGCTGCTGCTGCTCTCTCACCCACCTGCGCTAGTGCTTTCGTCTCCACCTCCCCTGCCCATGGCTCTCTCAGTCTCTGCCATTGAGGCCGTCGCATCTCCTGCCGCATCTTGTCGGAGACTGAGGTCCGTCTTGTTGCCCCAAAGGCAGTACTGAAAATGAAAACGAGATAGAAGGAGGTGGTGGTGGTGTCAAACAGACATTAAGAAAAGCAAGACAGAAATCCGTCTTGGTTCCCCAAAGGCAGTACTGAAAATGAAGGCAAGAGAGAATGTGGTGGTGGTGGTGGTGTCAAACAGGACAGTGGAATAATGCAAGGCTTTGAAGCTATGTTGTGCGGCAACTGTCTACAGTAGGAAAAAGAATGTCACAAGCTTGAGAACAGGTGAATGATTGACGTTATCACGTGTGCAAGTATTGGCAGGGAAGAGTGACCGCGGTGTCTTTTTAAAGAAACGCTTGTTCGGTTACGTTTGCATCATGAGACGGTGGTGGATTATTTACAAGAAGGAAATAAAAATGGAACTTAAGAGGAACAGAGCAAAAGTGATATGGGTGATATCACTTTGCTCCAAGGCCTGGAGCTTGAGTGTTACACACTAAACTCAGCAGATGCCTGAAGAAGCAGCGATGGTTGGCATACGATTCAAAACCAGGCAAGAAAAAGCTTCCTTGCTTTTACTGTGAGCGTTAGCCCCTTTTTTAATCCTCAAAAAAATTAGGTCCACGACCTCCGTTTGCGCAATGCAAGACTGAGCAGAGCTGCTCACACTCAGCAAGGATGCCTTTCATAGAATATATTGTACCCCACATGCACTTGTGTGTGCCACATAAGCACTCTAATGCATACCCAGTACCCATGCAGCTGCACTTGTGCACATACTTGCATTTTAATACCATGTATGCACCTACTTCACCACTCCTACAAACACACTCTTACCTGCACCACTTCAAACAACTTCAGGTGAACAGCTTCCTGCCGCGCTGGATCCGCCATTGCATCTTGAAGCGGCCCCCCCCGCTGTGTGCGCAAGGGAAGCAAGTGTGTGAAGTAACATTGAACAGAGGGTTGTCAATTAGATGTCAATCCTTTGTATCACTGTGCGTACATGTAACGCACGTAGCCCATGAGGTTTGCGGGCATGCCAATCCCTACTATTGTACGTAGTGTTTGTGTGAATTGCAATTTGAATCCACCATGCATTGTAGAGTGGAACACCTGACTGTGTGAGTCAGTGAAGCAAGCGCCATAATGCCATGATTAAGTTAATCATGTTCATGTTGTGCAAGTTCCTGTGCTGCTCGTTGGTTTTGCAATTGCACCTTCAAGTAGGTTGCCTTGCCGTGTGCTTAAGATTAGCTAGTACGTGGGTATCAGTGGCATTTAATGCATAAGTGGCGTTAGCTTGTACGTGGGTATCAGTGGCATTTAATGCATAAGTGGCATTAGCTAGTACGTAGGTATGAGTGGCGTGTAATGCATAAGTTCGTGGGTTCAGCGGCATGTAATGCATGTAATGCATAAGTGGCATTAGCTAGTACGTGGGTATGAGTGGCATACTACACCCCAAAACGCATGCATGAGTGTTTGTGAGTTGCATGCTGAGCTTGCCACAGCTTTTTGCAGCTGCACGACTCGGGAAGCGTGATTGAAAAAAAAAGCACAGTCATATGCTGTGGTGTGAACGTCCCCTCGCTGCTTCGACCTACATTCTTTTAACAAAGCCTCACCTAAGGCTAACTCTGACTGAGAGTGAGTTTTTACCCTCATCAGTGTAGCAGGTTGAAATTACAACAAGCATACAGAGTGGACGTTACCTAGTGTACTAAATTAACCTGTAATATACATTAACAGAGTGAGCCTTACATAGTGCTACCAATTATACAAGAATGGAACTGATGCTCAGTATGCAACGTTGAACCAATACAGTAAACAACATTGAGAGCACAGCTCTCAATTACAACGTTGAAGTAACACACTCAGTATACAATATTGAGGTAAAAAACAAGGAACTGATACTCAAAATACAGCGTTTATCACAACACCTGCAAATCTGCGTGGATGGCTTCAATGACAGTGGCCAGGTCAGCCACAGCTGAGGAGGACTTGGCCCACGCACTTTGCTTCTGCAGCACATAATGTTTGTAAGTGGCACAGCGGCACGTAACGCTTCTGCAAAAAACGATGAATGTGAATGGCTCAACGGCATTTTGCTTCTGCAACACACGATGAAGGTGATTGGCACAACGGCATTTTGCTCCTGCAACACACAACGAATGTGATTGGCACAATGGCAGTTGCTTGTGCAATAAACGATGAGTGAATAAAACAAGGAAACGGCTTAGTTTCACCTTATGACCCAATAAGCAATCAAAGGCATTCTAGGCAATCATTTGATTCGTGCAACCTGCTTGTGCATGAACAACACACCCAAAAACAGAAGAGGGAAACACATGCTCCCTCTCACATGGTACAGCTAACAAAACAACAGCTGTAGAGGAAGTATGTGAAGAGGTCCACAAGTCACTAATAGAGGATGCCTGATGAGAAGCAAACACAGACAGATAGGAATAAACATAGAAACGCACCTGTACAGCAAAGGGCCCCACATCAAGTTTATTTTAAACGTAAGAATTAATAGGCGAGCAGTCACGGCGAGAATGCTAGTTTGGTTATCAGAACAGGTCAATATCAGAATTGAAGCTAAGGCCAAAAGTTGACAGCATACACTTGAACTTATGTTGCTGTTCTCCGCAATGAACACAGTATTTCAACATTAAAACTTTTCGTTGACGTACTGTCCAAGAAAAAACCTGAAGCTGGGCCATATTAAGCCTGGATGGTTTCCCCATTGGCAATATTTTTAAGACGGCAGAGCATCACAGCGCGCCCTCCTTCACTTGTTCTTCTAGGGAAAATCACTCACATTTCTTGAAAGCGAGAGGCGTCAGTTTTGTTCTGCTGCTTGTTGAGTCCTACTACAGCTGTCTTGTTGCTATATGCCCTTTGCACTACAAATCTCCTTTCGTTCTAGAATTGCAAAAGATAAGGAGGCAGGGAGGACTGTTTGAAGGACAAAACTAACCAACATCCTTAGTACGAAAAATAAAAGAAAAACTACGCAGGCAATGAAAACCACTGCCCACATGAAGTTAAGGAAAAGAAAGCCACTATGGTACCGAGTACCGTAAAACTCCTTTACCGCAGACAAAAAAGGCCCAATCAGAGAGGTCCAGATCAGAGAACCAGAAGGAGAAAAGAAGTCACAAAGAGTCTCGAGAACCAGGCTCAAACAAGCAAAAGCGCCGGAAACTGCAGAGCTGAGCTAAGGGTCTAACAGACCACATGTCCCGCTAAGAAGAGGGAGGGCTCATCACGAAGTTGATGGCCACATCTGAAACATCCATGTAGTCTGTTGCATTGGGCTGAGGCAGGCTGTCCAGACGGAGGCAGGCTGTCCAGACGGAGGCAGGCTGTCCAGACTCTTTTGCTAATGCAGTGCCAACATGCGCCCAAGCAGCCATGTAACTTGGAAAATTGTCTACTATCATGTAGTCATATGCCATTTTCACGCAGGTGCGCACTGTAAATACGGAGTGAATCCATGCAGGGGGCACATACACTTGATCATGCGCATGCTGCTCGATGCAAACCATTGCACCTTTTGGACATTGCCTCATAAATTCTTTGCATTGCTCCACACTCAATTCCCTTATACTTTATATCTATATTTCTTTATTCATGTCGAATGAGCTTTCTATTGACCATGGTGTATGTCATTGTATGTGTGTGTATGTCATTGATATAGAGAACAACAGACGCGCCAATTGGCCTAGAACTAGCGGAAATCCTCAATTTCGGCAGAATTCTGCAGAATTTTGCAGAATTCGGCAGTGCAGAAAACCTGCAAAACATCACAGAACTAATTTTCAGCTGACAAACAAGTACAGTATCACGTATGTTAGATTTCCCTGTCACGATCATGGTGTACATGCGATTGCTCCCCTTATCAACAGGTGGAACACGCCCATTGATAGGCACAAGCAAAGTTTCTGTAGATATTAGGTATGAGTTTATATTCATAATATAACATTGTTCTCAAGTCTGGTATTTTCGTTTAACGAAGCAGTAGTCTTCTTCCAGGTGGTACATATAGTCTGTAATAAAAATGGCCCCTCTAAAAACCATATCTATCTTCTGTGCTTGTAGCACATAGTAGCCTGTAACATAATTACTTTCAAGAAGCACCTGCAGTCCTGATTGCTCTTTATCTGTTTTATTTAAATGCACACGTGATCAATCTGCACATGCATGATGGAATGTCATTCTCATAATCTAGTTCCACGTGTCTATGCGTGGTGCACAGTGGGACACGTATTTGTCTGTTGCCAAAGCTAATCACCCGCAGCCCCCGCCAAGAAGGTGGGGGTTCAAAATTGCAGCCACACGCGATGGACTCAAGAATTTATGCTCCCAGATTCTCGGTCCCGATCAAGCTGGCCTCGGTTATCGCAAGAGCCGTGAGCCCTTCGTCAACCACTCGTTTCTAATGGCTCTCGCTGCAACTTTTGGCGGGCACATCAACCTGGCCACGAATCAGATTGTGCACATGCTATTGTTGACCTTCGAGGCTCTTGCATTCACAGCATTGGCAGTGAGTTGTCTATTAAGGTCGGATTGGGTTACACCATTGAATGTGAAGTTGCTGAGTTTGTTCTAGATACTCTGCCATATATTTAGGGAATGCCCTATATCAGGACCGGACATTCCTCATTTACATTCTGCTTTACTGTGACATGTATGAATTACAAAATAGGTTAGGATAGGTTTCATGGGGTTTTGGACTGGTATTTGCAAATTGGTTCCAATGTTATGCCATTGTTATCATTGTTAGGCCTCCTTCGCACTACTTGACACTCCTTACAAACACCACTTGGCTCTATTTTTTTCAAGGGTGTTGTGCATACCTGCATTCTCAATCAAGGCACAAAAAGTCATCTCTCCAAGTGCACTTTCCATATTCCTTGCAGATCAAGATGCACATGATCGATTCCTTCCAAGAGAGGCAGCGGGGACAGCAGCATGAGCCCAAATGGAGGGAGTTGATGCAGGGAGCTGGAAGTTGAGGTGGTTGGGTTTCGTGGATGGGAGGTGGTGCAATTAATGAAAATGGAAGGCAAGAATGCTGAGGCTGAGTTTAAGGATGACAGGGATTTCAATCTATAAATAGGTGATGCATAACATGTGCGTTATTAGTATGAGTGGATTAAGCCACAGATGCTCCACTGAGTTGGTCCAAGAGGCACTGTTGCACGCTCTTTCCATGTACATATTGCGTATAATTAATGATGCTACATTTGTTTTCATCTTCTGGCAGGCACTCATTTCATCAACACACCAGGCACTCCACTTAATTTTTGATTGCACCTAGAGTAGAATTACCAGTGATCAAGAACATTCAAGTTCCTTTGTAATGTTTCTTTTGTTAATGGACAGCAAATGATCTCAACCTGTTTCAGCTGCTGATCAACTGCAATTGAATCCACCAGATTCCTAATCACACCCCGAGTTGAAACAGCCATAGCTGAATCAACCATCGCAGGTATAACAGACACGGTTCAACCAATGATCAATTGGGGACGATAACAGATTGTTTCATCCAGTAATCAGTCGTGGTTGATTTAACCAGGAATCTACTCTCACCCCGTGTTATAAAAGCCATAGATAAATCAACCATCGCGGATATAGGAGGCTTGTTTCAACGAGAGATCAACATAAGATGAAAGTTTGTTCATCCAGGAGTGAACCGTAGTCGATGCAGACATTTTTCTAATTGTAAAATTTTGAAATCAAATGTGGTTGAAATAGCCATTCTTGTACTCGCACCCCGTGTTAAAACAACTGGCGATTTCGTTGTCATTTTAGTTGATTTAAGCCGCCTACAATATCTCACTATTTTCCGACGTACTGCCCCTTCAATTCATTCCACAATATCATGAGCACCAGGCACCAACCTAAGCAAGCTCGCCGATAATGGAGTGAGTGGGTGCATGCCATAAGTAAGGAAAAGGGGAGTAATCTTTATTAACTCCTGCCATGAATTATTCATGGCAAATTCTGCAAATGCTCATCCCATCATTCTGATCTGACTGCACGTATGCTCTCAGCATTTCTACCAACATGCGATTTGACCTCTCACTCTGACCATCTGCCTGAGGATATCCACCATCGATGGTACGCACTAGACAGCTTTCTTTTCATGCCTGTTATTGCATTCACCTCATTCCGGAGGACCTCTATCCGACAGCACTGAGCCTTTTGGATACCATGCAACCGCATAATCCAATCTCTGAATTGCATTGTCAAATCCAAAGGCATCCAACGATTCAACCGTGGAGATGATGTGCACCATCTTAAAAACAAGCCTATCCCCAAAGGCTTGGTCCGATGGCGCAATGTTCAACTGGTTGGCGTGCTGAGTCTTCTACTTTGCAGTTACAATATTTGATATGACAAAATAATTCTTTTTTCCGCATATTCTTTTCATTGTTAATGAACAGCCATGCTAGCAGAAGCCCATTCCTTGTAAACCATGCAAACCATTTTATGTATCCAGGAGTTTCCGATGTCAGTTGCAATGGAGAAAATAAAATAAAATAAAAGAAATAAGAAAATGCCGCTGGCAACAAAACACTGCCTACGCAATTAAGGATAAAGGTGACACAATGCCCTGAAATGTCGTGTCTCTCCCCCACAACCAATTTTATGAAAGCCTTGTCTGCTAAATTGGTCTAAAATATGATATGCTGCAGGGAAAACGTAAAGTTAATGTCGGTTACAGAAGTTCAGTGTAGTTGCACATGGTGCTGGAGCAACTCAGCATCTTGCCTCCTTCAACGTCTTCCACTTCCAATGGTCCCTCACATTCAGGGCACTGTCTTGTGGCAGGCTGGTCTTTTCTAAATCCTCGGCCAGGAGGAAGAGTCATACCCTGTAAATGGGTTGGTATGTGTAATAATGTGTGTGTGTGAGTATGTGTGTGTGTGCGTGTGTATGTGTGTGGGTGTGTGTGAGTATGTGTGTGTGTGTGTGTGTGTGTGTGTAGGTGTGTACGTATGTGTATGTGTATGTATATGTGTGTGTGTGTGTGTGCGTGTGTAATTGTGTGCATGTACGTGTGTGTGTGTGTGGTGTGTGTGTGTGTGTGTGTGTGTGATTGATGACATGTACGCACGAGCACGCATAAAAGTGCACGCACACACACGTACACACACACGCGCGCGTGCAAACTCATGTACTTACAACCCTGAGCTATAAGGTCCTCGCAAAATTCACAGTCACGTGTTGCGTTTTATTTATATCTCCCCTCCCCCTCCTTTAATCCTATTGGGGCTTATTAGTTCCTTTTTTCAAGTCTTGTATGAGAAGCGTAAGGAACCGTACGGTACAATGTATGTGTGTGAGTGTGCATGAGTGAGTGATTAACTTTGTTAACAAATGGTATTGTTGAGTTCAATCCAGTCCATACATTTCATACGTAGGTACATCAACTGTATAAAAATTCTCACAAGTAAGTCACAATTAGGGTACTCACCGGTAGAAATTCTTCAACAGGAATGGCGGAGGGAGAAGCCATTCCTGTTGAAGAATTTCCACCGTTGAGTACCCTAATTGTGACTTACTTGTAAATTTTTTTATACAGACATGGTTTTTGCGCGCCAAGTCGCACTCATGCAACCAAGCAACAACGTCGGCTGCCTTGTCTGCAGTAAAAATGAGGACGCTGTTGAATTCAGACAACAAACACGCATGGTGCAGTTGACATCATTCTGTGTGATCATATTCAGAAGATGCTTACAGGGACTATAATTGCTAAAGCATAACTTGTTATTCAAACCAACCATTACCTGTTAAGTCAGCATATTCTGAGAATTTATGGCCGAGAGAATTCCACTGTATGCATATTTATGTGTGTGTGTTTGTGTGTGTATGTCCATGTGTGTGTGTTGCGTGTGTGTGTATGTGTTTCTGTGTGTGTATGTGTTCCTGTGTGTGTCTTTCTGTGCGTTTATGTGTGTTTGTGTGTGTGTATGTGTGTATGTGTGTGTATGTATGTGTGTGAATGTGTGTGTGTGCGTGCATGTGTGTGCGTGTGTATGTATGTGTGTGCGTGTGTGTGCGCGTGTGTATGTATGTATGTATGTATGTATGTATGTATGTATGTATGTATGTATGTATGTATGTATGTATGTATGTATGTATGTATGTATGTATGTATGTATGTATGTATGTATGTATG
>Ga0307951_1002830_pt1 | contig 10922 bp, 12 predicted proteins | sample OrgLakmetagen374_FD_201842 | JGI IMG/M metagenome (GOLD analysis project Ga0307951, IMG submission 201842) | Saline water microbial communities from Organic Lake, Antarctica - #374 | ecosystem: Environmental > Aquatic > Non-marine Saline and Alkaline > Saline | place: Antarctica: Organic Lake... | reverse complement strand
TGCTGCTGCATTGCTTGTGATGAGTGCTGTTGCCTCTTGTCGAATGCTGCCTGGCCCAGAATGTGTGACCCTGGTGCGCTGACAAGTCTGAGATACATTCCTGCAGCAAGTTGGAAGCGAATATACGGCAAGAGCATAGTTCAGAGTTGAAAGCAAATTTACGGCAAGAGCATAGCTCAGAGTACGGCAAAAGCACAGCAGCTTGAAATAGAGCTGACATTTTGGAACGTCCAGGTTGAAGTCCAATTTGTTGCCAGGGGCATGTAAAAAAGGAAGTATATCAAAATTGCAGAAAGGAATACAGGTGAAGGAGATGGGGGGGTTGTGTTTCGCCTGGGGGTTGTACTCCCCAGCAATTGAGCAGGCTGGTTAACCGCACACAATCACATGCACACAAACACACACACACACACACACACACATAGACCATGCGCCAGTTCAGACAAAGCGGCTTGCCTTACCTGCAGCGGAGTTCAGCACCCCCAGCAAAGCAGCAGGCTGGTCCAGCACCCTCGCAGACTGTGTTGCCTCTGCCTGCTCACTGTCGGCCTCTGCTGGATGGGTTTGCCAGCTGCTCATAGAAGCAACGACTGCAAGAGATAAGAAGAAAGAAAGAGGCGTTGTTACCTGCTTAATAAGTGTTAAGGCCGGCACCTGAGACCATATAACTTGGTACTATATCTAAATCAGTATGCATCAGCAACAGCAGCAGCAGCAGCAGCAGCAGCAACAGCAACAGCAACAGCAGCAGCAATAATGGACTTAATGTCTCGGCGCTTGCCAGAAATGAGAAGAAAGCCAAGGTCCCATATTCATCATCAAGCGTCCTCACACACCTTGTTGGTCTGAGGGTGTCGCAGAGGCAGTTGGGCCAGTTTCACACACCTTGTTGATCTGAGGGTGTAGCCGGTTACACACACCTTGTTGATCTGAGGGTGACGCAGAGGCAGTTGGGCCAGTTTCACAGCCGGCAACATGAGCAGCAGCACCGAGCAACGCAGCAGCTACTGTGGCGTTACAGCCTGGTGAGCTTCCAGAGAGGGCAGCAGCCATCCAGTATGCTGGAGCACATCTGCGTTTTTGATTACATCATCGCCCGGGTGTTGCCTTAGGCTTGGTGGAGGCAGAGACTTTTTACTCTTCACACACACATACACACACACACACAGACACACACACACACACAGACACACACACACACACACTTCACATCAACGTATGACTTGCACGCAGGGTTGGCCAGAACCATGTAGTTTTATCGTATATGAACGTATGTATGGTGAATCGTCTGCTAAAAAATACCATATGTACACCGCATAAATGTATGGTTTTGGCCAACCCTACTCATATGCGTACACACGCAATGAGGAATGGTAGCTACTCTGGTTTGACCATGGTGATACTTGAGCGTAGGAGTTGGGTTGGTCCTGCTTGTCCACGTCAATGTATGCTGTCCAATTGTGTGTGGAAGCAACAAAAAGTAAAAATAGAAAAGCAAACAGCGTTAAGTAGATTGCGATTGACTTCTTTTAAAACAAACGTCACTAACATGTCAGTCCAGCACATACATATAAACACATGCACACGCACACAAGCAAGCAAAACAAACGCACACACCTGCACGCTTCCAGATTGTTCAGCTGCTGCACCGCTGCCAGGCTGCTATCCTGTCGTGCCCAGGCACTGCCCACCCCACACACACGCAGGTGCACAGGCCCACTCCTAGCCTGACTCTCATCGCCTACACCTCCATCTCCTCGGACAGCCCCTTCCCCCTCCCCTTCTGCACAAATTTGCTCCAGCAGCTCGGTCTCCCTAGGCTGCGGCTTTGCAGAAGACAGTGCTGGGCTGAGCTCCTGCCCGTCGGGTATGCTGAGGATTTGGTCGATGCTCTCTAGCCCCTCTGCATGCTGTGCACGCTGGGGCTCTAGTGCTGCTCCGAGCGCAGTAGCATCCACCTGATTAAAAAAGAGGTATTTGTGTGTGTATGTGCAGTTTTGAAGAAACAGCACACACATAAATAAACAGACAATCACGCGCAAGTCTGGGAGATCAGCGTTGCTGGTTATGAAGCATCCTTAAACCTCACGTACTCACGCTAAAAATGTTATATTTCTGTGCAGCACAATAGCTATATAGCAGGCTTCACCGTGCTTACACGCACAGCTGCTGTGTTATAGCTTGCGAGGTAAGCCGCAATTGCTTGCACGTAGCACCGGCAGCGGTGCATCCCAACCTGGCAATCCAGGATGGAAAAGTCTGCCTCGAGTCTTAGGCCTGTGTATGCCCTCACAGCAACATTTGCAAACCAGAGAAGAGAGGCTCATTTTCCCCCGCTTTCCAAAGCTGCACACCCATTTCCTAGCATATATAAGTCTCAACTCCTAACATATATGTCTCATCTCCTAACTTATATAAGTCTCGTTTCCTAACATATATAAGTCTCATCTCTTAACATGTTCAAGTCTCATCTCCTAACATATATAAGTCTCATTTCCTAACATATATGAGTCTCACACCTGCAACACCATCGCCAAGAAGCCTGCAGCGTCCTCCCCCAGTTTAGCTATGGTGCCAGACAGCGGAGGACCCACCCTACACGCTTCTTCACAGGCCGCCTGGCCCCAGATCTGACATCCAAAGGAGGAGGGCCAGCCACCAGCGACAACACTGCGCATACCTGGAGGGTGTAGGGTGTAGCGTGTATGTGTGTATGTGTGCGTGAGTGTGTGTGTATGTGTGTGTGTGAGAGAGGGTGTGTGTGAGAGAGAGTGTGTGTGTGTGATAGAGAGTAAGTGTGTGTGAGAGTGTGTGTGTATTGTGTTTGTGTGTACCTCCACCGGGCTGGAGTAACGCCTGCAACCTCACAGACTATCTCCGCTACCCGCAAGCTGTGCTGCCTACACCTGTACCAATTGCCTGTACCAATGCCTGTACTAACTGTACTGCCTAAACCTGCACCAATGCGTCCCATATTCACAACTTCTACAATATCTAAACAGGTGCATTTAATGCAAGCCCCCCACCTGTTCTGCCAGCAACAAATGGACTTGTAAGAGATATAAGAGGGAAGAATGCTAAGAAAGTAGGCAGCTCAATCAAACAAACTTCCTCCCCTGAGGTGCGTCCGACAAAGGAGGGAGTAGCTAGCGATGGTATTACGCATTAGGTAAACCCTACACATGAACCTACCCACAACGGCAGCGTGGAGTGCTACCGTGTGCAAGCAAGTTGAGTGTGCATCAGAAGAAGAGGGAAAGACATGTGGAGATTTGTCCCAGAGTGTGTTCTTATGTAACAGAGATGGAAGTTTGATGCTTACTGGCTGCTACCTAGATGCCTGTGACAGAGATGGCTGTGACAGAGGCGGAGATGTATGTTTGATGCTTACTGGCTACTACCTAGATGCCTGTGACAGAGATGGCTGTGACAGAGGCAGAGATGTATGTTTGATGCTTACTGGCTACTACCTAGATGCCTGTGACAGAGACAGAGATGGATGTTTGATGCTTACTGGTCGTCTGATCTCACTGTGCACACCAAGTTTAGCAGTTCATATTGTGTGATGCTAATCCGCTGTTCACTTCATTTGCAAAGCTCTCCGATGAGCTTTGGTTCCATCAGTGTGACTGCAGTGGCTGGTCACTGCGACCCTGGAAAGGGTGCCAGCAAGACTGATACAGACGTGACAACAATGACAATCTGCAGCAAAGAAATGACCTGCCCGTACGAAACCAACAGCACACACTTACGCACACGTGCACACACATGGACACATACCCCACATCATGCAACACCACTACCCGCGAGGAGGTTCATGGCTCACCTGCAATCGCTGTTGCAGCAGCCGTGCTGCGCACTAAAGGAGAGAGGGACGGGATGCGCCAGGAGCAGCGGTACACCTGAAGGAGTAAGGTTTGTAATTAATGTGTACCTGAAGGCGTAAGATCGGCCCTACTAGACATGTACAAACCTCGTACATGGCGGCACAGGCATTCGGGATTTCTCTGCCAAGCACATCTTGCATACATCCTGAATGTTTACGAGTGGCTCTGGCCATCACTACACTCTGAGAAAGAGAGCACAGCAGGTGTTTTGTGAGTGTGGGTACTTTCATGCACAAGCACGTGTAAATCGTGTGTGCCCCTGCACAGACATGTATATGTCATATAGTTGCGAACTGAATGAAAAAGCGAAATGGGTGCAATCAACCAACAATTGGCTTACATATAAGGCCAAGCATATATGAACGTATAAAACCAAAAGAAATGCTGTGTTGGGCGATGTGGACGGCTCTAATCCGCTGGCCATCTTTATTCCATGCTCACTGGGCACTAAACAAAAATCAGGCTCATAAGATCACCAGGCACTTGTACTGAAAACACCCAGCAGCAATGCTTGAGGCAATGCTTGGATATAAAATGCGTCCGGAACAACAAAAAGGTAGCAGGAGCTAGCGTGTTCACTGTAAGCAGGCACACAAAAAACGCTGTACCACACACATGCCACGAATGTCGTACGTCACATGCACAACTATCACGTGTTAAATTGGCACACCTCAACCCACAGGAAATAATATAAAGACACACCACACAGACCTCATCGTAGTCAATGTGCCCTGTGTGGCCAATAACAAACAACCCACCTGATTGCGCAGGTAGCTCAGCAGGGTACGAGTTGTGGCCATGGTGTGCGAGCTGACAGGGGCTTCGGCCATTGCATCCAGGAGAGCATGGATGGCTTGCAAAGCTAACTGTGTGCAACAGTAAAGTACAGGAAACATACTGTTCAAATCTGCTTGCCACCTCGCAAAGCTGTTACCATGTTTCATCATGTAGAAGTCCATGATTTACCCAAGGGCTTGGTGAAGCAATGTTAAGGGAGGAGGTGCACATGTGCTGACAACAGGGCTTTGAGGTGCTCCGTTTGTGGTGTCGACTGTGCGAGCTGGAATGCTGTCAAAAAAGGACGCACATGTACATTCTAAGCTGCCTGCAGCGCATAAGTCTGTGTCACTATCAAAAGCTAGCAGCTGTGCTTACGCGCATGCCTAGATGCATTTACATGATGGTTTTGAAGCCCCTAACCGTGCAGAACATTTCTGATTGATGAAGCATGCGACGATTGCAAGCCCTTGCCTTGGTGTGTAAAAATGAAAGCAAGAAGGTTGCATAAATACGCTCCAAAAAAGGTGTTAGATGTGCTGGGCATATGTTTGGTAGAGGCAGTGAGTTTCTAGTCAGATCGAGTCATGGCACCTCCAAAAGTCACCCAACCTTTTGCGACGGCTCGTCCTGCAGGCAGTCCATCACACGCATCAGTACATCACTGAGAGCAGCTGGGCTTTGTGGGCTCCCTGCCCTGCTGACGCGATCCACGTTGCAGCTGTGTGTGCCCACTATTTCGTGATCACTCCCACCACCGCCATCACAACCAACACTTTCGCACAAAGACCAGCCGTCCCCAATAGCATAGCCCGCCCCTCCATCGCTCACATGACCTCTCCCCCTCTCTTTGCTGCTGCTGTTGCCCTTGCTGTGCTGCCACAAGCTGAGCCCAAGACCCTTCACCACAATGACCATGCAAGCAAGCATGCTGCGGTACACGGCGGACAGGGACGGGGGTGCGGGCGGTGCAGGGGGAATGGAAATGCCGCGAAACAGAGCCCACAAGATGGGTCGGAAGGCGGGTGTTTCGAGTAGAACAGTTCCCATGGCGGGGGGCTGCAATTGCAAGAGAGTTTAGTTGCACTGTCAACTGATCTGTCTGTCTAGCACTGGGCAGGCAGAAAGAGAGAGCTAGCTGACATAAACCTGTGCAGGCAAGATGCATGATCAAGAGTGTACTTGAGTCGTGTTTATGGGTCACACACCCCTCAAGATCAAAAAGAATGGTAGAGGAAATGAGGGGTCAAGGAGGGGGCTGCAATGCATGAACTGAGTTGATGTCAAGTCCATTGACCTTCAGCAAAACTGCTAGCCTTAGCATGGATCTGATTTCAAATTGACGCGGTTGTGCAGTGGATCTCATTTCAAATTGACGCGGTTGTGCAGTGGATCTCAGGTCAGGCACAATGCCATAATTGACTGAGTTCTTGCATCGCCTAGCATGGATCTTGCGTCAAATGGACACGGTTGTGGCACAGACACAGTTGCACATGAAAACTGTCCTCTGTGCATGCGCAAAAGGCACACACCTGCAATAGTTGCAGCAGGACTTTCAGTGCCAGCCAGATAGGTGCGATGGGCTGCACAAAGGCAGGACGCCCACTAAGGAGTGTATTTGAGGCTTGCTGCTGCTGGTGCTGCTGGTGCTGCTGCTGGTGCTGCTGCTGGTGCTGGTGCTGCTCTTGGTGTTGCTGGTGTTGTTGTTGGTGGTGGTGCTGCTGCTGCTGCTGTTGCTGCTGCTGCTGTTGCAAGTGCGGCTGCAGTGGCAATTGCTGCTGCTGCGGCATTGCTGGTGTACTTTGCTGGTAACTGGACGTCAGCCCCCCTGCCAGTGTCCAGCCACGCAGAGTGGTGGCCCACTTAATCAGCACAGGTGCTAAGCTGTAGTGCACCTGTATCATGTGCATTATTCGTTGATGACGTGTGGGCAATGATTTTTGCTGTCAAAAGGCATTTTTTTGATGTGGTTGCTGTTTAAATCGACAGATGGGAGTGGCAACGACTGTACTTGACAATTTACAAAAGTTTGATGAGATCCTTGATCTGAGACGCGGATCCAATCAAATATTGTGGTCGGTCTTAACTTGACCACACATGAAATAGTACGGTCGGCCTTAACTTGATCACACATGAAATAGTGAAATTTATCTTGGTGCTGCATAACAAATTTTACTGAGTGGGCAGCTCAGTACTTTTGGAGTATGCAGATAGCTACGGAACTACGCTGGCAATTAGTTGAAGCTGATCAACCCTTTACTGGTTGGCTTAAAGCACAATTCTAAACACCTCCTCGTCCCAAGACTGTATGGGTCCCTAGTTACACCTTTACGGGTTGAATGAAAGTACGATTCAACACACCTCCTCGTCCCAAGACTGTATGGGTCCCTGGCGGCGGACCATCGGCTGCACCTGTGTGATGATTGTTTCAAATCGTGTGAGTTTGCATACACAGGAGGCTGCTTGTGAGTGTACACCGGAATGAACGGAGATCATCTGAGGCAGGCAGGACAACTAAAATTGCCCAGAACAAACAAGGATCGACCAGACAAATAAGCTAGGACTGAACAGAACAACTAACCGATCGACCAGGACAGCTAAGATCGACCAGGACACCTAGGATTGACCAGGACGGCTAGGATTGGTCAGAAGACCCCACATGTGGCACGGCAAGTATGTAATAGAAGAATGTAAGAAGTATATCTTGAATTTTAGATTACCCATACAAAGCAATCGTCTGGAGGGATCTACGCGTGCCTTACATTTAACGCTCACTTATCACCGTCACCGTTACTTGTCAGACCACCAGACCACTGTGTTAGAAAGCAAGAAGTCTGTAACAGTCCTGTAGTAGAGTGGCAAAAACGAGGTAACCCGGAGATGTGCAATCTGCTACCGCTACGTTTGCTGCTACGAGTGAAAAAAGAAAATACCAACATACGGTGGACATGTACGGTTGTGGTCGACTTTTGAATGTACAATCATACATCATACACCTTTTTCCTGACGTACCAGCGTGCGCACTGCAGCATTGGGGTGGGCGAGAAGCCGATACAAGCCGCTGTACCTGGAAATTTTACAAATGAGTAATAGCGAAACAGGAGTGGGAACAGAAATAAGAAGCTTCAATATTGTGGCAAAGCAAAGGGAAAAGGAGGCTGTCAGGTGCTGTCAGGCCCCATGCAAGGGGTGTCGCTCGCTCAATCGCTAACACTACCAAGTCAGTAGAAAAAAGCACATAAGGAACAAAGAGTGAGACTCAGAATGTGAGTATGACAGCAGGTACCTGCATCAAAACAAGAGGCTGATTCAGACAGCATGGACACTTGTACTTTTTTTTTTTAAAGGCACCTGTGGTTCACCCCTATATTGAAGCCCCTACCTATCCTTACTCCTACATCCATTCTATGTCTGCATGCACCTGCCTTTGATCTAATCTCTACCTACCTACAACCCCTTCTCTGCTTGCACCTACACCCATTCTATTGTCTGCATGCACTTGTCTCTTATCTAATCTGTCTTAACTGGCACCTACCTATACTCAACCAACCAGCTCTTTGCCTCAAGGTCCGCACCACTACTGAAGGCCCTGCCTAATCATGCACCTACCTGAAACTCTACCAGCAAGTAAACCCTACATTAAAGTCCCTACTAGGCTTGCAACCTGCAGGCTACCCGAGCTCCGCACCTGCCTCCCTCTGCTGGTAGTTGCAAGTCGATGGCTTGGGTGAGATTTGACAGCGCAAGCACCATTGCCTCCATCACCTCGGCATCATCAAGGACAGCCTCGTGCACCAGGGCTTCAAACACAGCGCTGATCAGCTGTTGCAGTCGTGGGAGCGGGAAAAAATTAAAGCATATTTTGGAGAAGTTCCAGACTTTATCGTGCTCTAGGGCACAGAACACACTATGACACTGATAAACTGTTGCAAATATTTGAGTTATCAAGTCTATACCGGTATGTACTGGTTGACTGAGTGGTGCAACAGGTACAGTACCTACAATTTAATGGGGGGAGCAATTAGCATGTTCAAGTGAAGGTAAAGGGGTGTGACGCACTAATTAGAAAAGCGAAATGTAGAATGACTTATCGGATGTACAGGGAGTTTGCCTAGGTGTAATTATAACAAGATTATAATAACTTGGTTATTGATAGAACAAGTTACTAGTCCTCACGCACCATCCCTTTGCATCACACCTGGAGCACTTCCTGAGTTTGGAGAATAAAAATACATCGCTGTTTTTTAGCGAGGTGGAGATCCCCCCCCAGGCGGCAAGACCATTGCCCCCGCCATTGAAACCACGACATATAACTTATGCTTTCAACATCCAACTTTGTATACTGCGACCTGTATCGTGTACCTGAGGTGGAGGAGCCTCCCCGGGTGGCAAGGGTGATGCCCCCCACTGGAGCCACTGCAACAGGCGCTCGCTGTCTAGCAGCTGCATGCTGCATAGCAAGGGGGTGGCTTGGGTACCAAACTCCTCTTCATATAGCCCCTGTACAGCATGGAGCGAGCTGCAGCGTTGCTTAAAGGGTATTACTCGACAGCTGCCGTCTCTACGACAGCTGCCATCTCTATTCTCACATGATACACGATACAAATATCAACACGAGTGGGGCGCAGTATGTGGAGCACGTGGACAATGACAGCACAAATTTATCCAGGGTGAAGGCACTTAGCCAACACAGATCGAGAGAGACTGGGATTCACTTGCGGCATGAATACGGATCACCCAGGGTCGGCCTGGGTTCCATAAACATACGGGGCATCCACACAATTTTGAGCAGGGAAATCTCAAAGTATATGGCCTTTTTAACATACAGTCGTGAGTCGTGTTAATATACATTTGTGAGTCTGTCAATGAATGGGTCTGGCCAGCCCTTAACATGCTGCAAGAGACTGGCAATACTGCTTTGTGCATGACTTGTCGCATGTATTCATGTCCTCTTCCTTGTCAGTAGGCTTCATGCCCACCAAGAAATCCAGCTGCGTGCACTGCTCACAATTATGCAAGTCTCTTCTCAATTAGCTTCACAAGGGACCTGCAGATGAATGACACTAAGCATTGCCTACTTGACCCCGCTCTGGACTGCCCAATCCGTTCACCCTTCTTGCATTTTCGCTGTTCCTGAGGCTTTTGCTTTGACTATACCTACCAACCAAGCTGCAGCTAAAAGAAATCAGAAGCATGTCTTGGCGTAATGATTATGATAATGAAACCAATCTGCTAGGGATTTGATTGAAGCATACCTTGGCGTAATGATAGCTGCTGATGCAGTTGTGGCAAGACTGCATCTGACCCGCAAGCGTGGACCAAATCAGACGTACTGCAAAGCACGTTTTTGGAGGAGGTCATCGTGTTTGTTTGTTTGCCAGCCATGAAAAACAGTGTGCAATGGGTAAGAGACGCAGCAACAAGAAAAGTAAGTGTGAACAATCGTGTGTTGGCTGATTCCAGTCACTGAAATCTGGAAACCTGGAACCTAAACACCTGGCACACCTTGTGGCTGTGTGTGGTATCGGAAGGCCTCGGACAGGTGGTAGGTGACTGCAAACGTAAACATAGGGGTAAGAGAGTGGTTGATCAGTACCTACTGATAAACAAATTTGAAACAAAAACACAGTATATGGATAATACAATCCAGGCAAAACCAAGAGAAAGAAGGAGTGGGATGATGAACTACCTGGAAAATGCTGACACCAAAAGTGACCACTTTCTTGCGCAGACAGAAAAGCCCATGCTTCCTGAAACCACTGCAAGTTATTGTGTGTGTGTGTGTCTGTGTGCGTATTGATGGATGTCTGTATGCGTGTTGCGTGTGTTGTGCGTGTGTGCGTGCGTACGGTGTCCACGTCTCTGTAGCGCAGCAGCGGCGTCGGTGATTTTGGTGGTAATGGTGGTGGTGGAGATGGTGTGTGTGTGTATGTGTGTGTGTGTTTGCGTGCGTGTGCGTATGTATGTGTGATGTGTGTGTGTGTGCGTACGTGTGTACACGCACGCATGTTGTACGCATGTGCGTGTTGTATGCGTATATGCGTATGCGTGTATGTGTGCAAGTGTGTTTGTGTGTGCGTGTGCGTGAGCGTGTGCGTGTGCGTGTGCGTGTGCGTGTGCGCGCGCGCGTGTGTGTGTGTGTGTGTGTGTGTGTGTGTGTGTGTGCGTGTGTGTGTGCGTGTGCGTGTGCGTGTGCGTGTGCGTGTGCGTGTGTGTGTGTGTGTGTGTGTGTGTGTGTGTGTGTGTGTGTGTGTGCGT
>Ga0307951_1002824_pt1 | contig 10925 bp, 11 predicted proteins | sample OrgLakmetagen374_FD_201842 | JGI IMG/M metagenome (GOLD analysis project Ga0307951, IMG submission 201842) | Saline water microbial communities from Organic Lake, Antarctica - #374 | ecosystem: Environmental > Aquatic > Non-marine Saline and Alkaline > Saline | place: Antarctica: Organic Lake... | reverse complement strand
TTGATGAGCCCAAGCTGCTTACCTACTACTTATGCAAAGACACAGACGCAAATACCTCAATAGCCTTGCACACATCGACCCTCACAGATGCAAATGAGCATGCCTGGCTGCGCATTGACGCACGATGCTGCTGCCATCACAGCTGCAGCCAAGGCAGAGAAGAGGAGTTCATACTTACACGTTCCAAACCTATTACATGCATGCACAAAAACACACACGGCTCCACTTCATTTGTACACACACACACACACATACACACACACACGCACATACGCACACAACAAAAAAACGCATGCAGGCGCAAAAGATTGCCGCCAACGCAGCAGCCAAGGCAGAGGAGAAGGAGCGCGAGCGGCGTGCCAAGGCGGCGGCACAGCAGGACAAAGCGCAGCAGCAGCGCATGGGCGATGTCATGAAGAACGTGTTCGGGACCACGGGTGGCCACAAGCCTAAGGTGGGCAGGTTTTAGGGATCACAAGCACGCTTTGCTGTGTTCTGGGCTTGCAGTTAAGTGCCTCGCTATGGTCGAGGGAACAAGGAGGAGGTTAAGAGCAGGAAGGTTTATTTGATGATCGTAAGAACCTCAAGGGGAGTGCCTGGGGCACTGTGCACTCTGACAGGTGCTTGATGGCAGTACAACCAACTGGACTGTTGCGATCATCGAGTGGCCTGTCCTGATCTAACTTCCTGTTGGTTGCCTTAGGTGTCGACTTTTTTTAGTGCATAATGGAGGTCCCCTCAAACCTGCTCATATACACACAAACACACACATATACACACACAGATCAAGATCAAGGTCAGCAACCCTGGAGCAGCTGGTAGCCGCCCCCCTCCTGCCGCCACGCGCGGGGCAGCGTCACGAGGAGGAGGTGCTGGCTTTGGAGCAGGCCCTCCCCCTGTACCCCAAGGAGATGCATGGCTGAGCGATGCGTTGGGCGCGCAGGTACGGGGGGAGCCCAAAGCCGTTCATTGTTGCCAAAACCCAGTTGCCTTTTTTGCTCTGTGTTATATCCTTGGCGCATGAGGTGCTCCTCTCCATGTGCCTTGGCAGAATTAGGGGGGCGTGGCTGACTGCATGCCTTGAAAGCATGCACAGAGGTTGGCCTTACTGTAGATGGCTCCCCCAATCCGTCGCCACGGAGCCTTACCCTGTGACCATAAAAGCTGCCCATCCAAGCTTTGCTTGCACTCAGATCATACTGTTGAGGAGGTTTTGCTGGGGTCTGGGTTTGAAGGCAAAGTAAGAGCGTTTGAATGTGGTTGCAGCGATCTGCACATGCAGGGCCTTCCAGCTGGGGACTTGGGCAGAGACCTTTATTTGCTGTCGTGCGCATGTATTAGAAATCAACCTTTCACACTTGAAGCTATCTATACAGGAATGTTATATGGGGACTTATATGGCAGCATAATCCTTTGTTTGCTGCCATGCACGTGTTAGGAAAACCAATTCCGCACTTGTAGCTATGACAGAAACGTTGTGTAGGAACTTAGGCAGAGACCTCTGTTTGCTGCCAGCCACACGGATTAGGAAAACCAGTTCCACAGTCGTAGCTATCTACAGGAACCTTGCTCGGGGACTCTAATGGTGCATTCCATCCACAGCCACACGTTCTCTACCATTCAGCAGTCCTACGCGCAATGACACATGCATGACGTGTGGCTGGCTGCCTGTACACTTACGCAGGGCATGCCATTTGGGGACTCCGATGATGACCTTGACCTGGGTGACCTCAACAGCGACGACTCCCTGTACATGCCCAGTCCACAGCACTCACACCAACCGACCAATGCTTCAAAGGGTATGTGTGTTGTCTGTGTGGATGCAATCGGTTTGTGTAAGTGCATTTGTTGGCACAGGTTTCATTGTGTGTATGTGTGCATGCAATAGTTTGGGTGTGTGTTTAGGTTGCAGCTTATGCCTAACGGGTCAAAGCTTGTGAGGAGGGTGTGGGGTCTGAATCTGCGATGAATCGGTGATTGTTGATGTCTAAGTCTTGAAGCTGCCTCAAGCTGCACGGATTGTGTATGGTTTGCTTGACCGCACAGCCTACACCTTGCGTGTGCATGTGTGGCATTACGTAATACTAGTCATGTCATAACAATGGTATTAATGCATCAACGGCGTGAACCTAAGTGGGCATGCATGCAATTGTGCTTAGCTCCTTCGTCGCGCTTTCACCTTGAAGATCAGCCCGCTCTGCTTGTTTTGGTCTTCGTGTGCGCAGGTCAGTCCAAGACCATGAAGGGGACTCGGACTGGCAGTAAGGGAACAAAGGGGGGCATCCGTGTTTCTTTTGGAGGGGGCTTAGCTAAAGGGGGTGCAAAGCAGGTGTGCAGGGGTTCCTTGAGGGTTGAGGTGAATTTGAGCAAAAGAGCCTGTGAGGCCTCGGAAAGGGTGTGAGGGCTGCCCTCGTTTTGGAGGAGTTGCACTCCAAGGGGCATGCAAAGCAGGCATATTGGTTGTCAGGAAAGGGATTGGGTCAACAACTGGGTGAGACGGCGAGTGGTATTTGCGGGTTCCCTTGAGGAGAACTTGTCCAAGAAGGATGCGATGGGTCTCCTCCTTTGCCTAGGCAGGTGTCAGGCTCCCTGAGCTCCCTGTGTGGTTGTAACCTGAGCAGGTGCTCAGGCTGTAAATCAATGTGCTTGCTTATGAGGCCAGAAAGGGCTTTTTTAAGGAAGTGTAAAGAAGGGGTACGGGCATGGTGGCATCCAATTGCGCTCTAGGCAAAGCATGCCCTCAGGGGCACACATTTTGATCTGGGCACACATGAATAGGGTTGGCCGGAACTTTGTTCACACACTGTATATGACCGTATGTATGGGATTTTCCTGCTACAACACCATGTATGTGAACATATGTTTGTGTGTTTCAACATCATATATGCATATATGCGAATGTATGTTTGGTCGTTGCCAACCCCACGCATGGAGTATGTTTGTGCTTGGCAAAGTAAGGCGCAGGCAAGTGCTCGCATATGATGCTCTCCTGCAAATGCATCGACCACCCTTTGCTATCTCTGCTTTCAATTGTGCTCCCACAGTTACCCTAGGTGCCCATACGCCTTGTTGCTCACACGTATACACATGCATGTTCACATTTATAGTCTCTCTCTCTCTCTCTCTCTCTCTCTCTCTCTCTCTCTCTCTCTCTCTCTCTCTCTCTCTCTCTCTCTCGTTCATATGCTTACTACAGAGGTTGCTCACATGTATGTACTGATTAAAGTTGCCACCTCTTGCACTTGTACGCGCACACACATACATACACACAAGCACACACACACTCATGCACACACACGCACGTATGCACACATGCAGACTCCAGATGCCCAAGCAGGTACAAGCGCGTACCCTGCTCAGGCCAGCTTCAAGCGCAGCAATGAGTTTCACGTGAGTGCATGAGTGGCTTGATGCGTGCATATAGATAGGCATGTGTTTTGGTGCCTGTGTGCTTCCAGTGTGCAGGCTTGTTTGCATGTGTGATGGTTACGAGGGTAGTAGAATATAATATGGTGTTTAGGGGGTGATTTCTTATAAAAATGGCGGGCCGTGCATTTTCTCTTTGCTCTCAGTTTCCGTCATCCGTGGCGAGAGTAGACAATGTCGGCCCTCTCCTCTCTAAGGATTTTTAACTAGTAGTCAGGGACAATGGTCGACAATATTTATCTGACTATTTCCCGCACCAGTTAAAGATGCAAGTTGGCTGATTATTTGCGGGGTACTTAACAAGGGGAAAGCAGGGGGGGAAGCTTGCACGCTATGTAGCTCACAACAAATGGTGGCTGTAGGAGCAATGCAGCTGATCTGCTTATACACGCAACAAACCCGACCAGATGGATCCAGGTCGTACAATGTGTCACGTGCTTGCCATCTGCCTCCCCGTGCAATGCGTCACGTACTTGCCTTCTCCCTTCCCGGGCAATGCGTCACGTACTTGCCTTCCCCCTCCCCGTGCAATGCGTCAAATGCTTGCCTTTTCCCTCCCCGTACAATGCGTCACTCCTGTACAATGCGTCACGTGCTTGCCTTCCCTCCCCCATGTTGCATGCAGGCCATGGCCAAGGTGCTTGAGATGGTGGCCAAAAAGGATACGGGCGGCATCTTCAAGTCACCGGTGTCTGAAGAAATGGTGAGCCTGCTTGTCACTGCCACGCCGTATGTGACGCGCACCACGCGGTACTCATGCACGCTTGCAACGCACGTTCCCCCTCTGCAAATTTGACCAACGTTCGTCTCCCCCCTGCAAATGTGACCCCCACCTAAGTGTCTTGCCCTCACTTGAAAGCGTACCTGCAGATGCTGCCCCCATTTAACTTGAGAGATTGTAGTTGTGTTTGATTACTTGCAGCACCGTTTCCTTCCATGCTGATATATGCTACTGTCCTCTTTAATGCGTGTTTGAGCTGCTCGCTGCTGCAAAAGTTCTCAGAGGAGCTTCCAGCCTCATGAAAGCAAAACACATGATTGAAGCACATGCACTGAAAGGGGGCTTTAGAGCCGTAATTAAGTGCAAAGCCTTCTTGCTGCTGCATGATCTCCAATGGGTCTGCAGTGTATCTGTCTGCAAGACAGACTACGTGCGCATTTCTGCGTGCGAGCACTCAAAATCAGGCACACGCGCGCCAAACACGTACTAAAAAACTTGTGCTCACGCAAACATGCATGTGCACACATGCACAAAGCACACTTTTTCATCTACACAAATCACACACACTGCCCACTTGACAGGCTCCCAACTATTCCAAAGTCATCGCCAACCCCATCTGCTTTGACATGGTGCGCGACCGCCTAGCGTCAGGGACCTACCAAGATTTTGACGCGCTGGAGAAGGAGCTGCTCCTCATTTTTGAGAACGCCATGGCCTATAACCCGCCTGAGCACATCGTGTACAAGGTGTGTGTGTATGTGTAAGTGTTTGTGTGTATGTGTGTGTATGTGTTTGTGTGTATGTGTGTTTGCTCTGTGCCCTGATTTATGACACAGTCACATCCAAGCACGCAGTAAACAGAGTCCCTGTGTTCACGTGTGCATGTGCCGTGGCATGTGGTGTGCCTTTCGTCTCAGCATGCATGTGGTATGGTGTGACTTGTGGTGTGTTGTGACGAACCATCGCTTTGAGGTGACAGTCCATTGAGTACCTGACCATGTAGTCTTGTACCAGATGTACCAAGAATTAATGGGGTGTGTGAACTAATCTACTCGTTAATAGGGAAGGGACGTTGGGGCCCTTGAGCTGTCCAACGGTTGTGTGTCCTGGTTTTGTGTGGGGTGATGCAGAGGCTGTCTTATATAGGCCAACGCCAGCCTGTTTTATTTGGTGCTATGCTGTTTACAGGCACAAGTGCCGCCAAACTGTGTGTGTCAGGAGTGTGTTTCTACACCCTCTTGGGTGCAGAGCAACGTGCATGGATTTTTGTGTGAGGTGTAGCATCAGAATTAGATGGACAACCTGCTGATCTGACAAGCTGACTGCCTTCCTGTCGATTTGCTGGCCTGTTTGCTGACACAAACTTACCGTCTTGTTGCTCGTGACCCGTGCGGATCTGGCGTGTATGCATGTGTGTGTGTGTGTGTGTGCGCACGCAACGCTGGATCTTGAACACTCGCTAAGTTTGGCTGTGGGGCTTCCTAAACTCTTATTGGACTTATTTAGTGCAAACTCTGTGTATTGCGTCTTCCTGCCACTGCTGACTGTCAAGGGTTTACCATCCCTTGATGTTCCCAACGCGCTTGTTGCACGTACTCTCTCACACATTCACACGTGCTCTTCTACAAGCTAAAAACGGATGTAAGTCAGATTGTTCTCCTGCAGCCTGCAAAGAGCTGACCAGGCTCTCTTGGATCCTGTGGAATTTGACTGAAACACACATACTCGCTCGCTCGTTTGTAATCTCATCTTGCAGACTGCCAAGTGCCTTCACATGGTGGCCACCAAGTACTTAGAAATGGGACGCAAGGGGATCACCAACTTCAGGTACGTGCACCCAGCACCAGTTCTAAGTATAAATTCATATAACCAGTTGTATGCTGTATGTTATTCGCGAGCGTGCAATGCCCGTGTTTGGCTGACCTGTGTTTTGTGCAGCACGGGCGTTGTCCAAGCATCCAGTCGTAACATCAGCACGTGTCATACCTGGTCTGTTTTTTTTTGTAGCTAGATTATAAACTGCTGTGAGTGGTCGTGCGTGCTCTTTTGTATATCCAGGAAATTACTCGTGTCGAATGAATTGATGCCTGTGTTGTTGCTAAGGGGTAGAAATCAGCGTACTTGATGTCCTCTCTCAGGCCGCCCTTTGACCAACCAAAACTACTTCTGTCTGCACATATTTGTGCATAAAGCACGTGCAATCACTCACACCAACGTATGCGATGCGTAGGATCGGCATTCTGAGGTGTCACCTGCCTGGAAAATACAACAAATTTCCACCATCCTTCGCAAGCATATGCCCGCATCATGCCTATCAACAGTCTGTGGTTGGGTACTGTATAGGAATTTCGAAGGTGCTACAGCATGCGCTGCTTGCGCTCTCATTGGAGGAACATAAAAGTGGAAGTTTGCCTTCACGAATCTACACGTGTATTGTTGACATGTATCTTTTTATTACAAACACACTTTACTTAAATATTGTTATGTACCATACTGCTCCTAGCAGTATTGCAAGCAAATAATTCATTATTTGGGGGCCACGCAGTGTGTTTTCCAAAGTAAATTAAGATGACTCGGACCTTGCAAGACTTTGATTTCAAAAAGGCAGTTTCTGGCTGGAAATTGCAGGTCTTGGGTTTGAACTCCTGCTAAATTGCACCTTTATTATCGTTCAGCCAAAAAAATCATGCTGTTTAAATATGGGTGACCAAGGGATTGCAAACCCTCTCATGGGTAGAGGTTTAAACAGAGCAGAGCACACAAAAATGCCCAAAATTTGCGAAAGGTTGCAAATATAAATGAGATGGCTGGTCTCGCAAGTCCAAGTAATCGCAAAATAAGTATGCTAAACATTTGAGCACCTCGCAATAATCTGGACTCGCAATAGCAAAGGAGCAGTGCGGTATCTTGTATTAAATATAGGGGTCCTGTAGCAGACATCATGCACCGTCGCTTGTCCTCTCATCTGCGTCATGCTCAACTGCAACATGCGACCCCTAATTTGTCATTGTAGGGGTGCTGCAGCAGGCATCATGCGCCGCCTGTCCTCTCATCTGAACAAGGACAAGCCCAAAGACCACCCGGAGGGCCCTGATGATGATGGCCAAGGTATGCCACTTTGCATTCAGGGGAGCAAATGCTTGTGCGGTTCTTTACCTATTTATTTATTTCCGGTTAAGGCCTAGGGATGAAATGTAAGGTGCGTTACTGGTTCGTACGGGCAAATAGTGGTTGAAGCCTGCTGCTTTATTTTGGTATGGCACAGCTAGGGATGACGTGCAAGGTGTGTTACTGCATGCACGGGCAGATGGCTGCGCGGTTCTTAAGCCTGTTGCCTTATTACTGGCGTTACTTGTTTGTATCTAACAGCAAATGGTTATGCGGTCCTGTGTGTTTAAGTTCTGGTAAAAGAGCTCCCAAGGTCTGCACAGAGGGTCTTTAGCAGAATAGGTAGGTTGTAATGTGTTAGACGAGCTCAGGGCCCCGTGTGATCCTGTGTTGCTGTGCCTCTGTCAAAGGATGGTGGTTGTGACTTCAGAATAACTGAACTGAGCAAATTGCTATTTGTGGTGCATATGTCGGCAGGATTCAATGGAAGGCGGATTATCTTGGCTGAAATACGTCTCAGCCTGACATCTCAATACTGTTGGCAGTCTCTTTTCCACTCCTCTCATGCAATTTTGCACACCCCTTTCAAGTTTCTTCCTGTAGCCACCACGCACGTTGCACATGTACACAAGTGCACACATTATATCTGTGCCAAACAGGACACCCGTCTGGCCAAACACACACGCTCAAGGCCAGACCGCACTCACGGGGTACTGCTTATGGACGGGGGCACCGCCATCGTGCCTTTGTGCCTTACGCACTGCAGGTGTGGATGTGTATGCGTTTATGTGCGTGTGAGTGTGTGCACGTGTGTGCGCATGTGTATATGCGAGCAACGTATATGTGTGTGAAATGTGCGTGTGTGTGCGTGGGTGCTTGCATGTGTGTGCACGCATCTGCATGTGCGTATTAAATAGGACTTTCGTGGACAAGGGCATTTTTGCTGTGCCCTTGTGCCGTATGCCGTGTGTGCGTTTGTATGAGAAGACAAATTTGAGCTTACCAACGTGAGCAGTGCCTAAAGGGTTGATAGTGTGCACTGATGAGGCGGGAAAAACTTGACTGACGAGATGAGAGAAACTCACATATGCATAACAGTGTGCTATGTGAGTCTGCTGCACATGTTTACCAATCTTGTGTGCACATGAATGTCCGTCAAGGTACACACACGTACTTGCACGTACTTGCACGTACACATATGCACCCTTTTGCAAACACACGTGCCGGGAACTTGGGCCTGAAAGTACGCTTGGTGGCACCGTGAGTGTAGAAGAGCGCAGCTTGCATGCGCACACTAACACACACACAAACTTGCACACATGCACACACGCTCACACATGCACAAACACGTTATAACAAACACAGGAGTTTGGGCCTGAGGGTATGCCTGGTGGTACTCGTGGGGGAAGGGGCAGCAGAGGAGGGCGTGGAAGCAGAGGAGGGCGTGGGGGACGGGGTGGCAGTAGCATGAACTTCCGCATGTCTTCAGGTGTGTGTGTATATGTGAGTGTTGTGGCCGGCATCATTTCAGACACCTGCATTTGTACGACACGGGATGTGAACTGCATAGTAAGGAAAGAGTATGCATATATGTCACTACCATGGTCTCTTTCAAAACCCCAGTTGCAGTTTCGTGGCACTCGCTGTGTGAGTGTGTGCTGTATTCCGTCCTGTGCTTTAGTCAGACCTGAATGCTTCTGTGGCACCCTGCGTAGAATTTTTGAAGGGCATGAATGTCTTGCGCAAGACCATGTCTCACAAGCAACAACAATTCACTGAAGCCCATGTCTTGGTCAAGACCATGTCTCACCAAGCAACAACAATGCACTGAAGCCCACGCCTCACCTTTGCTAGCTCTGGATTCACTGATTTATTTCGTCCTCTCGTCTTCTCACTCACACTGCCCTGTGTGTGCGTACGTTTGTGAGCATGCAGATCTGTACGACCACCAACGCATGTTTGTGTATGCACGACGAGGAGAGGATGATTTCCTGCGGGACACCTACCACCCCAAGTAAGTGGTCTCACATGTCTCCTGCTTCTGCATGTCCCAGCAAAGGTCTGGTGTGTTCCTTGGGAGGGTTTGCGGCTGTGAAGCTGTCTATGCAAGCTATGCCCCTTTTGGGGCTTCTGTTATTACAGCACATATAAGTGAATGTGCTGTGTAACATCCAGCATGCGGGACACCTGCCGCGTTAAGTGTGTGCATGTCTCTGCAAGAAATACCCTCCTTTTCTAGCTATGGGCAATGTGCTGCATTGGCGGTCACGCATGATTGCAAGTCTTGAATTGTTACAGTCATCCTCTAAAGAAAAGGGGGGGGGGGTACTGCGTTGCCAGTCCTGTCATTTGGATGTGTCCTTTTCAAGATTGTATTTGCTGGAATAGAATGTTTGATGCTTTCAAGCCTCACCTCTGGACTGAGAATATCAAGCATATCCTGTGGGGCATCCATTTGCTGGTTTGCTGCAAATTAATACTGCACGTAAGCAATAGTTTTGCACTTGCTACAGAAAAACACAGGAAAGCATAACAGAACAGGCATGAGAGGTTGGAAGCAACATTTTGTGTGGTGCATGTGCATGCTATGACACTTGTGTGCTTGTGGCTTTCAATAAAACCAAATCCCTGATCTTCAGTGTTCGTGCTACCAAAGATGCTGGATAGGGATATTAGAGTATAGCATTTATACCCAGTTACGCCTATAATACCATAGCTTCTTGAAGAGTGGCGCGTATTTGCAGCATGGCCCTTCATCTTTTTGAAATGGGCACCCCGTCCTAGAAACAGAGGTTTACGAGCCCAACAAAAAAGGCACTTGAAAGCATGCAGTCACATGTGCACACACACCTACACACAAGCGCACACACACACACTCACGTGCAGGGCTCTGCCTTCCACTGTTCCAGCTGCACTCTGGGGAGGCCTAGCTGGAGGATGCAACCCAGAGGGCATGGAATTCTCGGTAAGCCCTGCCTCCACTGTTTTTGCATAACGGTGCTCTCTTCTCACAATCTCACACACACACACACACACACACACACAAATACACAGATAAGCATGTACACACATCACATGCCTTCAATGCAGGTGGGCCGCCCTGCGCTCAAGCCCCGATGGCCTGGTGCGCTGCCCTTCAGCTCCATGCAGCAGGCCACTGCAGCAGTACGTGCAGAGGGCAAAGGAGAGGCCATACAAGGCTTTTCTGGGGCAGCACTGCCAAAGGTGTGGAAGGTGTTTTGTGTAGCAGGGTCGCAACTTGAGCTATTTTTGGAAGCAGTGTGTATGTGTGTGTGTGTGCGCGCGTGTGCGTGTGCATGTGTGTAAATGTGTGTGTGTGTGTGTGCCTTGTTATGCATGCTGGGGCCTCAGAGTTTCAAACCAACACTAAAGTTCTCCTCTCTGTCCTCTATCTCCCACTGGTTGTGCAGGATGTGTACGCCCGCAGCCTTGCGCGCTTTGTGTCCCGCTGCAGCAGCTCCGTGCAGGAGGCCGTGTTAAAGAAGCACCTAGAGCCTTACATGCGTAGGGAGCCGCCTCCCCCCATTCCTGCACCCCCTCCTGCGCCCATCCCCGCCCCTGCCCCCTCCTCTACCCCTATGCCCAGCAGTTTAGCCACCCTCTCTGCAGGCCCCCCCGCTGGGCTGCCTGGCTTTTTCGGTGCGTGGTC
>Ga0307951_1002823_pt1 | contig 10925 bp, 6 predicted proteins | sample OrgLakmetagen374_FD_201842 | JGI IMG/M metagenome (GOLD analysis project Ga0307951, IMG submission 201842) | Saline water microbial communities from Organic Lake, Antarctica - #374 | ecosystem: Environmental > Aquatic > Non-marine Saline and Alkaline > Saline | place: Antarctica: Organic Lake... | reverse complement strand
ACACACACACACACACACACACACACACACACACACACACACACACACACACACACACACATACACACACACCAGCAATGCACCCGCGACGTACCAAAAAAGTCTTCTCATTGTGTACCAAACACAGGCCTTTTTTGAAGTTTGTTGGGCACGATGAAGGCTGTGTAACGCTCAGCGTATTGTACATTAGGTGAGTGCGTTCAAACAAAAACCTTGTTATTTAGCGCTATTATGCACAGTTTCATACGTCGTGGTGATCTTCTGCTACCTGTAAATTAAGAAAAAGAAAACCCCCCCAAATGAACAGTTGTGGTCTATGACATACGTCGTGGTGATCTTCTGCTACCTGTGTAAGTTGTTTTCTGGAGAAATATGCTCTCTTCTTGGTGTGAGTTTGCTTGCGTGGCTGTGGCTTATATTTGCCCTGGAGTGTATGGCCTGAGATGCTGGGATTATATGAAGTTAACTCGGGACTCTGCTTTCTTTTAACATATGCTGGCCACAGAACTTCCTAGACCCCAGCTCTGCATTCGTTTTTCATATTTTTTTAGTTCAGTGAGCACGCCTGAACTTACGTGCGGCTCTATTCAAACTCTTTCATCTTGGTTCTTTGCCTTGACCTTAATCTGTCTCCCCAGCAGATGTTTGTGCTCTGAGGAGAAGTATTGCTTAACTGTTCGGCCAATTCTCATCTCAGGATTTTCAGTAGAGCAGCTTTTGCGACAACAAGTCAGCGCCCAGGCTTTTTACAATTTCCTCTTGCAACACAACGACACACTTTTTCCTTTGTGTCTAAGCTTGTGAATTTATTGCTGACTGGCGAGGATCAGTCACAGGCCGATCAGCCGAGCAGTCTGGCTGAAGGTCCTCGTGTAAATCTGAATCATATGTGCATATGTGGTAGTTTTACGGCGGTCAATGTTTGACTGTCCTTTGCGTGTGCAGATACGAGGCTGAAGGTGATGAAGCGCACAAGCAATGCACGGTCAGCATATCGGGGGATGCAAAGTCAGAGATCCATCAAGGGCCTGAGCTGCACTACAATATGAGCGAAGGGGCAGAGCCAACAAGCGTGAGGCCTGTTCTCCTGGTATGTGGGTCATGTTGCACACATTTTCCTACATGTCTTTTGTGTTATTGAAGAGGTCTTGGCTGGGCATGCATACTTACAGGTAGACTGGGATGTGGTTTACTCTTTTCTGTGCCTTTGTGCAGGACATCTACCAAAACTGGTGCTTCTACAGCTTTCCTCTGTCATTGCACTGCGGGAAGGCAGCACAGCCCATTTCATACTGTGTTGTGGACCTCCTAAAGCCAAATCTGGAGCCAGCCAGCAGGTGGTTCCTGCTCTGCCCTTTACCAGGCACTTGTGTGTACTAATATGTGTGTTTGTGTGTGTGTGCCCTTACATGTGTGTCTGTGTGAGTTTTTATATGAAGTTGCAGTAGAGTATTTTCTGCTTTGGTCATGCAACTTGCCTCTGCTGACGGGCCCCTTACATTGTGCTTTTCACGCTTAAACATCACATGCATTGCATTTTAACACCATTTGCATTTCAGGTACACGTTTCACCTTCCAGATTGCAACACACCCTGGCACTTTGGATTTTACTCCTGCAATGGGTTTCACGATCCAAAGACCAAAAAGAGACTAAATGGCATCCAGCCTCTATGGTACGTCTGTTTGCTATACAATACTCAGTTGATCAATATTGTTTGATCAGTTTTTGTTGGAGTGTCCTGCGTTAGGTTCAGATCATGCAGTCACGTGCGTGCGTTACAAGGAAGCTGGTAGAAATGGATGAGCAAACACGTTATTGTCGTATAGATAGACGTGCTTCTTCAGTGTCGTTGTCTTCATCAATTTGCACAGGCGAGATGTGATGGAGAGGCACAAGGAGGTAGGTCAGAACATGGAAAGAAACGATGGTATGGTACCAGGCTCACGAGGTAATCAATTACTTTAAGCGCTATCAAGGTTCCGGGAAATAGGCATCTTTTGCATCAGGCTCCAAAACCCACAGACCAATGTAGTGCTCCTGGTGTGTACCGAAAGTGTGCTGACATTTTTGAGCTTAGGCTAAGATGGCTCCATATTAGTAGCTGCGGCATATCTGGGCTGACGACAGTAGTGTACAAACACCTGTTTTTGGCTGTTTCAATCCGCTTGCTAGCAATCAGCCTGTGCCTGCCTTTAAAGTGTCTATTTTGTGACAACATGTGAACCATTCAGGAGCCTTTCCAACTCCTCGTGGGTGGGGGCGATCAGATCTACAATGATGCAGGTACACCCTCATCAGTTGCAGCAAGTGTACGCTTGTCTTGCACAAAAGATTAATCGCAGCGTTTCCAATTCAAAATTTGTAATTCATAAGGGGACCGGCTCTGTGGCCAAGGAAAGTACGACCTTACGCATCCATAGCAGAGGATAGGCTTACAAGCTTACAAGCTCATGAGCCATTAGCACACAGCAGTTACAGCACAATTGCTCAGCTGCTAGCACAATTATACATGCTGTGCCACGCGAGCATACCCGCCTGGGAAGCAGCTCGATAATGATGGGCGCACTACAACGGCTGTATGAGCTCCCGTTGCTGGCAATGGCCAGATGAACATTGCCTCACTTCTCACATATATCTGCTGCGTATGCACAGCCTACTACTAATCGCTAACAGCTCTATGACCTTGGCTATGGTGCATGCAGTGTGGCAAGTGCCAAGCCTGAGAGAGTGGGTGTGCGTGTTGGCAAAAGATCGTGAGCGAGGGATATGCCATCCATTCACAGAGCAGATGAAAAACGAGGTAAGGTCATGAAAAGAAGAAGAGAGGCGTCTTGTTAAATCTAGACTGCTGCGTGGCTGCTGAGGACAATTCAAATTTTACTTATGAGCATTAAACATTTTTCGAGCTTCCAGGCTTCTGTACAGCGCTTGTTAGCTTGCGTAAAACCAACGCATAAAACCAATGCGTGTGTATAGCGTTGCAGACCCAGACCTGCATTACACATTAGTATGCTCTCCTCTACTACAGGTTGAAGACGCTTACATGGTCTTGTACCAAAAGCATTGGCAGGTTAGTGATGTATATCTGTACATAAACTATGAAGAAGGGGAAATCATGTATGTGAGACAGTGCAAGTTGGTCTAAGTTCAAGTGTGGCAGGCTTCTTATGCGATATCCTTTCAGAAGTACTGCAGCATGCAAAGGCATTTTTGTCGTCAGCTTGGAGAGAGAGTTGGAGAGAGAGAGAGTGTGTGTGTGTGAGTGTGAGAGAGAGAGAGAGAGAGAGAGAGAGAGAGAGAGAGAGAGAGAGAGAGAGAGAGAGAGCAAGAATGTGAGAGAGAAAGAGAGGGGTAAATATTCCTGATACTTCCTGCATCCTCATCGGTAAATTTGGACAGCATCCCCCCAGCTTTGAGCGGGCAATTTGAAGAGCAGGCAGTTAGATAGTGTCGCCGTGAAGTGCAGGGATTTAATGGAAATGCTTCATCCATTCTACATCTAAATGTCTCCTGCCCATGCTTAATCAACTGTATTTAAGGAGGCAATTTACTCCAAGGCGCTGGCCGAGATTCCACAGGTCATGACTTGGGACGACCATGAGATCTTTGACGGGTGAGTTAGCGGAATGTGGGCTCAACCTGTCCAAGGCTTACTTGCTAGAAACTAACCTGCTTATCTGAGTCTCAACAGCTACGAGGCCAATGCCTTATATGGTGTTGTGTGCCCCACACAAAATGACACACGTGGGCCAATCTAGATAGCGATTGGGATAGAAGCTGACCGAGGCATGTGCCCTGCCCTTATCACTTACCTGCAACCGAGTACCCTTATTCGTACAAACATGTGTCCAACATATGTGTGTACAGGTGGGGCTCACACGCAAGAGAGCTCCGTAACTCGCCGGTTTTCCAGGTGTGGATACACAGTACGCAATTGAAAGACTCTGTCACGCTTTGCTTAGATTTTGTACATTTTTTTCCATTGCCACACAAGAATTGTGTTCTCTGGCATACACACATACCACAACACGCACACGCACACACACACAGGGCACCTACATGTGTGCACGGAGGTTCTACGCTTTGTTCCAGCAGCATACAAATGTGCAGCTGGCCCTCTCCAGCAGCCAGGTACTTTGTGTGCGAATGAATATAAGTTATTTGTGACAAAGGCCCACGTGTGAAAAAAGGGTGCATCGCTTAAACAGAGGTATCAGGACGACTCCATGATATAAACACCCTGATTTGAATGCATTAGGCTGCCTAGTTTATAAAATAAAGGTTAGAACTGAATTGTCACTGTTTTGAAGTAACGGATGTTGACGCTGTTCAAATTTGCCGTAGCTCGTAGCTTGTAGCCGTAGCGTAGCGGTGCAGCATAGCGTAGCAAGCATACGCTATGCTACGAGTGCTTGTAGCACGTATTGTACAACCCTGACCTAGTGCAACTTTGTTCAACCTTAGTGCTTGTAGCACGTAATGTAAAACCTAGTTCTTGTAGCATCGTAATGTACAACCCTAGTGCTTGTAGCACGTATTGTACATCCCTGACCTAGTGCAACTCTGTACAACCCTACGAGTGCTTGTAGCACGTATTGTTCAACCCTAGTGCTTGTAGCATGCATTGTACAACCCTAGTTCTTGTAGCACGTAATGTACAACCCTAGTGCTTGTAGCATGCATTGTACAACCCTAGTTCTTGTAGCACGTATTGTACAACCCTAGTGCTTGTAGCACGTATTGCACAACCCTAGTGCTTGTAGCACATATTGTTCAACCTTAGTGCTTGTAGCACGTAATGTACAACCCTAGTGCTTGTAGCACGTATTGTACAACCCTGACCTAGTGCAACTGTGTTCAACCCTAGCACACACTTGAGACACATGCACAATGATCATGCACACAGAGGTGCGCAGGTTTTCAATCAGCACACAAACAAAAATAATATTACCGCTGCAATGCCGCAAACAAAACGTAGGTTTTTGGAGCTGAGGGCGGCTGGAACTGGATGTCCACTATGGGCGGCAAGCACGCGTTGCTTGCGCTAGACACTCGCAGTGAGCGCACACAGTCTCACATCATCTCTCCTGCCTCTTGGAAAATGTAGGTAGTAGCACATCATGTATTACTAACGGCTTTGTGCGGACATATATCTGTCTTTAACACAGTTTGCTGGTAGGAACAGGACACGCTGTTCGTCGCTGTAGAATTAGCATATACCTACTGAAAGGAATTTGATGTTAATAATTCACACCATTGGTAGCGTAAGGACATGTGCCTTGCAATTTATATAGCCTTACTACGGCAAATCCTCATTACATTCATCACCTAAATCTCCTGATTTATGCGTAAACACGTACGTCAATTAGTTACCACCATTGGTGTTTGTTTCGCACTTTGTGTGTATTGACTCATTAGCTTGTCAGACTTGTCTCATTACTGATGAGACAAGTTTGACAAGCTTTGTGGTTATAACATTTCCTTTACACTGGCAATAATAGGCATCCGTCCCTTACGTGAAGTCTTCTGGCAAAGGGTTATTTTGTTTCCCAGCTTTAACGTTAAAACATTACACTGTTTGCCAACCTTTTGCATCCTGTACCGTTGCCTCAGGGTTGAGGAGCGTGTCACCCAGCTTCCTGATTCAGTCGAATTCCTTGTCGTGGTCACAGCTGTTCCTTTTGTGTATCCTGAAATTGGAGGCGCCCTGCACTTAGCCCGCTGTTGCACGGGTAAGTGCACACAACGCACACACACAAGCACATACACACACAACTGGTATGAAATCTGTGTTTTAAGTTGCTCCAAGCTTGTACGTTGCAGAGTCCAAACAGCGCCTCACGCTCACAATCAACTTGTGCCTTTCTGAGCACAATTGTGTGAATGCTTGACAAGCTCACGCCCCTCTCTCACTGTTAACTTTATTAAATTGTGCTGTAAGTTTGATGATGAAGGGGTAATTTTAACTCAAGTTCCCAGAGCACTTTGCAAGCAAGGAAGCAGTTTTAAAAGGCATGCTTCATTCAAGCACACCTGCTCTGTTTCCAGGATGCGTGCGCCCATGCCCAGGCCTCGTCCATAAGCTGCACAGGGGCGGGCTTGATAAAGAAGTGTTCTCGGCGTTTGGTGAGGTGGGACCTTGAATGTGCACCAGGCTACAATATTAGGAGAGCATGACATCATCAGGCGCCCAACAAAAACCCAAGTGTGGCCCAACCCTTTCCGACCTGTATCCCAATTTGCCGCTTTGCAAGCATTGCCTCATTCTTAGCCTACTGCGGATTTGATTGTAACAAGAGACTTGGACAGATATCAGCTAGTATGAGCACTAGTTGAGATCCAACCCTAATGCACGTTGATCCAAACTTGCGCAGCGCACACACACAGACTGCCTTGTGAATTACTCATGCATCCCTGCTGCATCAAACTCGTACTGCTCCAGGTTGATGTGCTTGATGACCTCCTTGACGGATGGAATGCAGGTGGGAAGTTTGCTAAAGTTGCACAAAGGTTTGAGCAAGTTGACGCTGTGCTAGACATGAACCTCCATTGCTTAAATGCCTCGCAGATATCCACTTGGACGAGAAGAGGAGCGTCATCCAGATGTTCCAGGTGAGATCAGGTTGCTTGTCAAAATGGGTAATTATTATTTGATCTCATATGGCGTTCCGATGCAATGCAGCAAGAGGTGAGGAAGCCTTGGGCAGTTGACGTGTGCGTGCCAGTTTTTTGTATCCTCTCCAGTTAAAGCTTCTCCAACATTCCTAGCCCTCACATCTTTGCCCAATGACTTCTGATAACATGGGGATCTGGTGCGCATGCCCTGCATGTGTAGAGGTTGGCGGACCAGGAGCTGAAGCAGCCCCTACGAATAGCGTTTATTGCGGGTGACGTACACCAAGCAGCAGTTGGCCGATTCTCTACCCCTGACGTGCCTGCGCTGGAAGATTTCAGGTGTGCAAGGCACTCTGTGTGCAGGCCTGCCTGTGACAGTAATAAGAATAACAATTAAATTTCCTATATGGAAACTGGAACTCTAATTGAAGGTCTGTCTGTGACAAGAGTAAGAGTAATAATTGATTTAGGAGGAGTAGAGCGTGTTGACTCATGGCATGCAGGGGCTGTAAAGCGCCCTCCCACTTTTCTATCGTACTTGGCTGCTTGAGAGAGAGTTTTCTGTCCAGACCAGTCATGTAACTCCAATTGTGCATCCAACGCATGCTTTAGCACTCAAATGCAACCTTTCAAATTGGAGAAAGCCAAGCTTGTTTGCCATGCAGGTACATGCCTCAGGTCACTTCTTCGGCCATAGGGAACGCGCCGCCTCCAGCTTTCGTTGTCAAGAAGCTGAAACAGAATGCTGGCAATGTCAAGATGATGGACAAGGTGATCACGTTTTCTGTTTGTTCTTAGTACTTCCTCTCTCTGTACAGTGATTTCCTACATTGAAGAGCTTAGCAATAATGTCAGCACAATCTTTATGACGATCACCAAAGAACCAAATACAGCTCGATTTCTGCTCTTAATTGATCATTGTGCTGAAACTTAAAAAATGTAGGACACCAGAGAGAGCGTGGACGAGGCCTTTGGACCAGGCAAACACATCAGGGCTTCACGTAATTGGTGTGAAATAAAATCCGCTATTTCAGACGGAGGAGTGCCCACTCTCAGCTTCAACGTAAGTGACGCTGCATAGCAATGGCTCTATTCTGTGTGTGTTGTGTGTGTTTAAGGGTTAGTGCAGCACGTATCAAACCAATTAGGAAAATTACTTCGGCGATCACGCAGTAAGTCCAATTGTACGAGACACAACGGACGCAATTAAACAAAATCTACCAACCAACTTCATTTTGATCACGATCTCTCCTCTGACCTGGCTTCAGATTCGCTGCGAGCAAGAGGTGCCAACCAAGGGCAAAGAAGGAAAGGTGCAGGAGTTCACGACCATCGTTCCGTGCCTGAGGCGTCCTACGCTTAAAGTGGAAAATAGCGTTGCTTAAATTATTGCTTTACAGAGCAACGACGCACAGGGGGAACGAACAGTCAAAGAGACTCCCTGTGCAGATTTTGACAAATGGTAAAACAAAAAACTAGCAGGCAGTGAAACAACACTCCCCACATTAATGAAGGAAAAGGAGCCACTTTGGTAGTACCGGGTCCACCAAAAGAATCAAAAGATCAAGAGGGATCAAGAGGGTTGCAGGCTTGACCTGAAACCGTCTCCTAATGAAAGTTGATAATAGTATTGGAAAGTAAACGCCTGGCATGGACAAGTTTGGCAGCGTAGCTGACAGAATGTACATGAAGCTTGGAAGCAAGCTTCTTAGGGGTTACAAGGAAGCTTCTTTACTCTTTGAACATCAAGACCTAGCTCCTTAAAAGTATCCAGCGTGTGATTGTTGTAGTCGGTGCCACCCACTCCCAAAAGGATGGTGTGGAGGGAAATGGAGGCTCCTTGAAGAATGGAGCAAAGACCTTTATGCTGTTCCTGCGCGGCGCTCAGCTGGTTCTGCAGTCTAGTGTCCTCACAGTACTTGATCTCAATGAGGTGGATTTTACGTTGGGGAATGTTGAGATCTTTGGGCCGGTGCTGTCTGGGGAAGGTGGACCTCTTGGTGGCGGTTGGCGGTGCTCCCGGTCTCCCTCAGTTGCCCCCTACCACTCCTAAGAACCCACATCCCCTTCATTGCTAGTCTGTTGCTTTTTTATTTTCGCAGAGGTGTGAGCAACCAGTACAGCATACGGACGGCTGGAGGCAAACCTGTTCTTGTCTGAGAAGCGAGGTGAAAAGAGCCACTGTGGTAACACCCTAGTTTCAGCTGTACCAGGACTCTGAAGATTTTGCATAGCCAGCCCTTTGCTACTACATGTATCCATGGAGATGAAGCAGGATCCTAGGGAGTCTGTTTTGCTGATGGCTTTGAAGAGCATGCTGCACGCTAAGTTATGTCTCTCAGTTATTACATTTCTTATTTGCATGAGTTAGGGTAAGGGTAAGGGTAAGGGTTACACAGCTATATCCGCCAGCGAGGGCAGTTGAGCTATAGCATAAAAAAGCCAGCTTCAAGAAGAGAAAGAGGCCAGACTACCCAAGACACCAGAAAAAGAAGCTAGAATAAAGTGTTGCATGAGTTAGCATCCTGAAAGGATATGCAGAGCACTGTATATTTGAGGGCAGAGGGGGCAAGTTCTTAGGCTTATTGAGTGCCTAAACCATACCGCATGCTTTTGGTTGTACAGGATTCCTGTTCTGTAATTCATAACGATGCACTTGGTTTTAACAGGGACATAGGATGTTGCTAGGTAAGCGTTGCTAGCGGCTCCATTGGCAGTGCCAATTTTAATAAGGGTTTGGTAGTATTCATGGTAGTTTGCTACGGTATTAGCATTTCGTCAGAAAAATCCTCACGGTTGTAACTTGCGGTTGAAGCGGTTGAAATGCGGTTGAAAGTAGTGTGGTTGAAATTAGTGGAAGTTCCTAGTTTGTGGAGGGGGTGCACGTGTGTGCTTGCAAGGCGTCATGGTAACTGGATAGGTACCAGAGCCTTGAGGTAGGTGCCTGGCCTGTATTTAAGAGATTTTGCATGATTTGGTGTTCTTTATATTCTTTTGCAAGCCAGTAGATGTTGTAGAAGGGATATCTCTCAGGGCCGGTCGTTTTGATAGAGGTATCCGCAATGTCAGAGATGGTGGGGAGTGGCTTTCACTGCCTGCGTAGTTTTTTCTTTTTTTAGTTTCTAGCAAAGCAGCAGCATATTCATTGCCTATAATACCTGCATTGGATTTGACTTTGTGGAAATGAATCAATGATGGTGACGGGTGGATTGCTTTGGCAATAAATTGGAGGACATCTCCCTGGATGTGGTGGCGGTGGAGGCTTGGGTGTGGTGGTGGAAATGAACATGAAGGTAGCTGTAAAACAACTAGATGACATGTACACGATAACCAGGAAAGCTATCACCAATACAGATGCCCTGCGCAACAAAAAAGACAACAATATTGCTCGTAAGAAGCAGCAGCAGCTGATAAATAAAGCACCAAAGAAAGCTCACAAAAAAATCTTTAAAGATAAACATGCACAGCCACGGGCAAGTCTTCAAGCTGTGAAAGACCTTGAAACAGGCAAAATCGAAACTCAGCCCACCAAACAAGCCCAGATCTTCGAAAAGTACTTTAAAGACTCCTGGCAAGCTATCAACATTAAATACGGCACCTACCTCCCTGAAGAAGCACCTAGAAACTACCCATGGGAACACACAGAGAACGAGCAAGGAACTAAACCTCCAGACCCCTTTAAATTACAAACAATGATCACGCAAGATGAATCAAATAGCACTAAAGACGGAAACTGGCTACATTCCTCCATACTTGACAAAAGTGCATTTACAAATGTAATAAATCCCTGAGAGACAACAAATTTCCAGGACCTGATGGTATGGTAAATGAGCTTCTACCTATGCTACCCACAGAAATCCAGGAATCCATACACATGCTCTTCATTATAATGTGGGCAACTGGCTTCACACCAAAAGCTTGGAAAATCAGCAATACTACACTAATAAACAAAAACAAGAAAGGAGATGAAACGAAGGCATCTTCCTATCGCCCAATTGGCTTAGCAAATACCCTCTACAAACTATGGACGCGTCTCATCACAAACACTCTCTACGAATATGCAGAAGCAAACTCCATACTCAGCACCACACAAGCTGGCTTTCGCAAACAAAAAGACCCCATTCACCAGCTCGAAAATGTGATTATGGCACTAGAAGATGCCAAACTCTTTCACAAAGACATTTATGCCCTTATTGTGGACTTCACCTGAGCTTTCAATACCACTGACCACGATTGCATGCTCTGGATAATGTATGACCTCGGTTTCCCGACTGACGCCATAGATGCTGTCAAAATTTTCTATGAGAAT
>Ga0307951_1002820_pt1 | contig 10929 bp, 10 predicted proteins | sample OrgLakmetagen374_FD_201842 | JGI IMG/M metagenome (GOLD analysis project Ga0307951, IMG submission 201842) | Saline water microbial communities from Organic Lake, Antarctica - #374 | ecosystem: Environmental > Aquatic > Non-marine Saline and Alkaline > Saline | place: Antarctica: Organic Lake... | reverse complement strand
GTCCCATCATCAAGAATATCGGTTGGTCCGACTACGCCTGTCATAAATTGTGCCGACGTGATTTTCATACTGGCATCCTAGCAGAATTACCAGGGAAAACGAAGCGGCGTGCAAATGTAGATAAAAATTACTACCTATTTTATTAAAGCTGAGCGTTTGTAATTTATATTGTATTCATAATAACCTACCACTTGCAGCATCCAAATATTCAATGTTAGAAGAACTGGCTTCTAAAAAGGTTGACTTTTTTTCAGGTTTGTGATAAACAATATCTGTTGTAACGCAAAACGAATAAAGGAGAACAGTAATGCGTACTTCACTCAAATTGGTCGGTATAGCACCGATTTTGCTCATTCTTGGAGCTTGCGCCTCGCCAGAGTCGACAAGTCAACCGGTTGCACAATCCGACGCCGCCGAATCAGACGTCATGTTGGCGCTGACTGACGGTAGGTGGCAGGGTCGGATTGGCGGACGTCCGGCCACGCTCGTTGTGGATGATAGTGAACCTGTGGCGTACGAATCGCTGGGTTATGTGGCGCAATCGGTTAGCCGTGAAGGCGATGTCGTCCGCATCGACGATGCGAAACTTACCTTGACCGGTGCGTCGGTGAACACTTTCAGTGCAAATTGGGAGTTGGGTTCCACATCCATAACTGGTGCAGTTTTCAATCTGCGATGATTCACACCTCAATGCCCCTCATTTACTGCGAATGAGGGGTTTTTCTAAACGCCATACGCCTTGTTTCATAATGTGTTATTAAGTCTAAGTCAAAAAAGTCGGTAAAATGTACTCTGGATTTTGTGAAATAAGGTTTCTAGCAATCATAAAATTGTGCATAACTCGAAGTAACGTGTACATGTGTGTTATATTGAAATTGTTGTGGTAAGCTTGTTTGTATGAATTTGTACCAAAAACTCACATATTATATTAAAAATTCATTTCTTGGTTCAGTTGTTTTAGCTATCGCAATGTTTTTTGGGTTAACAGACACAGACCAATCAGTCACTGATATCTACCAGGATGGATCTATCATTAAAGCTGCTCACGCTAGTGATAACAATGGCGGAGGTGGCGGAGGTGGCTGTAGTGGTTCAGGGTGTGGTTGCGGTGGGTGTGCAAGCGGTTCAAGCGGTTGTTCGTGTCAGAGTTAAAAGTATAACTATTAGATTCAAATCGCATGCATTATTTTACTACAACTACGGTTAAATACATTATAATTTTAGTAATATTTTGTATTTTTGTAGTAACTGGCTTAACATTCATGTCTAACCAAACTGGTATTTTCTTATCTGAGCAACCTCAAGACAGCGCACCAGAACCTGAGCTACCTCAAGACAGCGCACCAGAACCTGAGCTACCTCAAGAGGATCCGTCTGGAACAGTTTCAGAAAGTTTTGTACAAGATACGGCTGAGTTTGGTGCATTGCTACAATCTGGAGACACGGATGCGGCATTATTAGCTGCACAAAATCTACTCCGTAATAGTGAATCAGACAATGAACGTGGACGTGCAACACTATCTCTAGCACTCGTAGAGAAAGAAACTGACATAGTTCAGGCAACAGAACGTTTTAAACAAATCTCATCGAATGAAGCGTTTCACCCAGTAACACGATCATTTGCGATGTGGTATGCACTCGAAGCCTATTTTGGTACTCGTGACGTAGATTTTGCTGCTGAGCATATTTATACCGGTCCAATGTGGGAGAGTTTTGTTGAAGAAACGTACGCAGATGACCCGGAATTACAATATCGCGTGGCCGCCACAAATGCTCTACGTGCATCGCTTGATCAAGTGGTACTTTTGCAATCAACAATGCGATTAGCTAATGAGACTGTAGTCTTAACAACGTATGATCGGTTTTCAGAAGCAGAGAAAGTTGAGATTGCAACTGAAACACAGGAGTATATTAGCTTAGGCGATAGTCTTTTGGATGATGTAGAAGGTAATTATTACTACGAAGGTACTGGTCCTTATGTGTTAGTCACGGCTCTTAATAGTAAAGCTTTAGCGTTAGATACGCTTTATTCTGGAGGTTACGAAGATGATATAACTTTGGTTACAGATACCTATACAGAAGCAATCTCAGTAATCGTTGACTACAATATGCAAAGTGTTCATAAATACTTCACCCGCTACAATTATGCTGATTTTCTCGCTCGTAACAATATTGCAGCAAACGAAACTACGATAACTACTGTCTTGTCACCCATGGTTGATTTAAATCAAACTGACAATGTGGCCCAGACATTTTTTATAGATCGCCTGGATGATAAACAAGAATGGAACCGTAGTGATCGTTTTACTGGTCACCCAGAAACAATGCGAAATATTGCTGAAGTATCTCCAGAATTTGCCTTAGCGCTACAAGAAGCTGGAGCAAACGTTCAAGAACAGTAACAGCAGAATAATAGATACATACGCCATGAATCAAAACGCTCTTCAAAAACTACATGATTTTAGTAAAAGCTACTATAACCCAGAAAACCAGTCATCGTATAAATTTACCATCAACGATCAGATAACTAGCTTCTACAAAGAATATGCTCGCTTTCCCATTGTATCCCTTCCACCTGCTGATGCAGAAACCAACTTAGCAACGCTGATAGTGAACCGTGCTTCAGAGCGTACATACTCGGACTTAGGTCTTACATTGCAGGAGTTGTCTAATTTGCTACAGTATAGTTGTGGCGAGTTCACTCGGTCTGACGGGTTTGTACATAGAGCGCAACCCTCAGGTGGGATTGTATACCCAATTGAGGTGTACCCAATAGTACGATTTTCAGCCAGTCCCGAACTTGTTCCTGGTGTTTACCATTACAATGTAAAATCACATACACTTGAGTATATGTGGCAAAATGATAATGCTGGGGTTGTTTCAGATCATCTTGTGCAGCATGACTGGGCAGTAACCGCGAGCGTGATGCTGGTTATGACTTCAGTGTTTTGGCGGAGTCAGTATAAGTATAAAGATAGAAGCTATCGATATATCTGTATGGAAGCGGGTGCGATTATGCAAAATGCTTATCTGTATGCAAGTGATTCCGATTTAAAAGTGGTTGGATATGGGGGAATTAATGATGATGTTGTTGAGCATTTGCTGCGCCTAGATACAAAGATTGAGTCAGTGTTGAGTGCCATTTTGGTCGGTAAATAAATTCATGGGCAAGCATTATATCACCCCAAAAGCATTATCTGAGTACGTGAATGTTTTGCAGCACGTTCAACACTCACGAGTGGTTAATTTTATAATATGGGTACTCGAACGTATTGCACAGGTACTTGGATATCCTATTTACATTGGTTTACCTGAGGAGCTAGCCGAACTAAAAGAAAAACCTGAAGCGTTGCGAGCTATGCGCATCGTAAAACGTCTGCAGCAAGCGGGTTATATTTCCAGTTCAAATTTTTACACCTCAGGATATCCAGATGAACCTCCATCAAAGTTACTGATTCACACGTTACGTCAAACTGCAGGCATAGGTTGGAACGGAAAAGCAGCGCATACGAGTGATTTCTCATATTTACAATGGCCAGCTCTAGGAGAGGCGGTTGAGCGCTACTGCTTGCAGCACACCTTTTACAGAGAAAAAGAACTCGTTTTTTCCAGCTATGCGTCTTTGAATAAGCCAAAAGCTGATATATTCAACATTTCTGGTTTTTCAAAAGAAGAAAAGTCCAATAACAAATCTTCTAACACACTTGACTATGATACACATAGCAAATTTTTGTGGGTACCAGCCGTAGATGCAATTAGTAGAAATACTGTATATGCTCCGTGGCAGTGGTTCTCTTTTGCAAAAATTAGTTCGATATTACATAAAGAAAATTCACAAACAGACAATGAACCGTTACTGTCTCCGCCAATCAGCTCTGGTGCAGCCGCTGGCCAAAATAAGCAGGATGCTATCCTCACTGGTTTGCTTGAAGTAATCGAACGTGACGCGTTTATGATTTACTGGTTACAGCAATTAGGGGCCCATCGTATAGATCTTACCACTATTGTCAACAAAGAGGTGCAGTCACTGATAAAATTAGCTACTGATTATCATTTAGAGTTACACGTACTGTACCTTGAGACTGATGCTCCGGTACACACTTTGTGTTTGGTAATTCTGGATAAAACAGGATGTAGTCAGGCTGTGAGTGTTGATGCGAAATCGGGGTTTGACGTAATTAGCATTATAGCTGATTTATTACAAGATCAGCTAGCGCAGCATGGTGCTTTACACGAGCATTGGGAATACAATCCTGACCTTCGTAACGTACCAGTATCAGAACTGTGTTTGCAAGAACGCATGCTATATTGGCATAGACCTGAAAGACTTGAAGATATTTCTACGTTCATATCGGGGCCATACTACTCTATAGACGAATTACCTAGCTACAATGTAGAAGCAGACACGGAGGCGCGGTTACAACATTTATACTCGTGGTGTAAGAAAAACAAATATCCAGTATACTATCGAGAAATAATATCTCCCGAGTTGAAACGTCTTACTGAAGGAATGTCTGTGGTGACTGTGCGTGTTCCAAATCTACAACCCTTATACGTAAAAGAAAAGTTAAAAGCAACCGGTGGCAGTCGGTTGCAAGCAGTTCCTGTTAGTGTCGGGTATCAGTCACAGTACGGTCCTGATAGCGGATATTGTAAAATTCCTAGTCCGTTTGTGTAGCACTTAACGCTCACACTTTAATTGTTTAATGGAATAGACGTCCTGCAGATTCTTTTGACGATACATTCAAATACTCAGTTTAATTACTTCCAATTAGTGTTTGGTTGAATGTAAGAGTTGTTAGCATGTTTTATAGACGTCACTTCTCTTAAACGTGGTAACATTATTGTAATAGACGTATATTATGAAGCATGCTTATGTACTAATTTTAACTAGCGGCACTTTGTTTGCAGTCAGTTTTGTGGGGTGGATTCTACAACGAAACACTATTTATTCAGGTACTACAGAAGTATTCTACGCGTTGTCAGTGCCATTACCATCAGAAATAGCAGGTAATCATTTTGCGCTTGGGGAGTACTACTTTAATCAGCCACCGTACGATTTGGGTAGTTACGATCTAGAGAAAGCGGAACATCATTATCAACAATCAATCTTGGAAACTATTGGGGGCTCACAATCGGCCCCGCTACACGCTTGGTATCAATTAGCACGGGTTGACTTTGTACAAAATAAGCTTACTGGAGCCATTGCCAAGCTGCAAGAACAGCTCAATCTGTACGGGGATGCTGTTCCACAGGCATACTATATGCTGGGTTTATCCTACGGATATCTGGGTCTTGAGACAGATGATCCTGAAGATTGGCAGCGGGCCGAAGACAACTTTATTAAGTTTATGGAATATGCTCCTCAATCTCCTTGGCCCAAAGTAGATCTAGCATGGGTGTACTTTTCGCAAGGAAAGTATGAAGATATGATCCCAGTTTTAGAAGCAGGTTTAGCGGCCAATAACGATCAAGCTTGGCTGTTAAACGCTTATGGATTGGCTTTATTCAATCTTGGTGAGACAGAGGCAGCTCGACAAGCTTTGTTGCGTGCGCAGCAATCATACAAAACGCTCTCCGTTGATGATTGGCGAGTAGCATATCTAGATAGCCATCCAGGCACATGGGATAGAGGGTTTAGCGAGTTTGGCGAGATGATAGAGTACAATCTTCAATTGACTACGCGTAAAGAGTAATCTTTGTAGCGCGTCAGCATTTCTTGATTGGAACAAACGCCGTTTGTGTAACATGTATGTTGGTAGCGACAACCCAACCACTGTGTCTACCAAAGCGTTTTGTTTAAAGCTGGCTTATTGTACGCGTATTTTCTCTCTGCGTTAGTTACTGATAATCTCAAGCTAACAACAGTAGGTAGTCATCCTTTAGTAATATTGGTCAATATGTGTTTGCATACTGACAATGATAGAATGTACTACATGTCACACTTTTTTTCTACGTGGCGAGTATATTGGATTGCTGGAATTGTCTCTTTTCTTTTTTTTGCTCTGGAGGCAATTCTACTGCTTGCGCTTGATGTGGCGACAACCTACTTTCAAGCGCAACTGATTATTGCCACCAGCCTCTTTGGCTTGCTGCTGGGGACTATTCCAGCTGCCCGAGCTTCTCAGACAAATTGTATTGTGTATACACGCTACTGTTTGTATATGGTGTGGACGTTGCCATTACTTAGTCTCGGACTAGTTTTGATAAGTTTTGCCTATCCGCTTATCGCAACTATCGGCCTGCTGTTGGTGTTTGCTCCGCTGGGCTTTGTTGTTAGTGCGCTATATCGGTTTGCATCACCGTGGTTGCTGTATGCCAGTGAGTTGCTGGGCGCAGTCTTGGGTCTGGGATATTTTATAGCTGCAGTACCGTATCTACGCAGTGAAAATGCACTGATTGCTTTAAGCACTGTCGCCGCTGTGAGCGTGTTGGTTATCCTGCGAACGCACGTACCCCGACCAGCAGTTGTAATCTTGATCGCAGTGGTACTAGCGAGTGGAACTGGTCTGGTGTCAAATATCTATAATCACCATGTCAATCTCCTGATTCATACGCTATGCCCAGCCAATCAAGTGGATGAAGTGTATACAGCCAACAAGGTTTTTTGTACTGATGAAAGAGGTACCCCCTACGAACTAGAGCTGTCTTTAGGAAGCCTACAAAACCGCATTGACATATATCGCTTGTCTAATGACGGGTTTTACTTCACTTCGTACTCCGGTATCAGAAATGATGTTATTCAACCTTTTCCCGTTGACCACTACACGCAGGACGCCCGGATAGTCGGTGGTCTAATCGAGAACCCCACAACACTGATAATCGGTGCCGGGGCTGAAGGAGTAGCAAAAGTAGCCAAAGCCAACGGAGCTACCGACATAACGATAGTAGAAAATAACCCGGCTGTGCTCAAAGTGTGGGATAAAAATCTACCGTATGCTGATCTGGCGTATTATCCGTTTGCGGACACCAACATTGTTTTAGAAGATGGCAGATCATTTGTAGCCAATACAGATACTACCTATGACATCATTACCATGATGAATACCCATCGGTCACTGCACGTAGCGCAGTTTGGTTTTCCAAATTTTATACATACCAAGGAAGCGTACGCCACGTATTACGATGCCCTGACTCCAAATGGGTTCCTCACGATTGAAGAGGTGAGCGACAAACACGCGGGCGACGAAGCTATTGCCCAGGCAGTAGCTACTGTGCTTACCATGCTCCAAGAACAGGGAGTTTCTGACCCCCGCCAACACGTGCTCATGTATCAATGGGGTGGCGCAACAAAGGATTGGCCAGTTCCAACCACATCAGATCTACTCTACTCACAGCTGGTTGTAAAAAAAGAACCGTGGTCACCAGCAGATTTAGCTGCCTTTCGTGACTGGGCGGCTGCTTCACAGCGGACCGAAGACTTCATGAAGCCAGCTAATATGACGTTCTACCACACTCTATGGTCGCCGGACTTTGGACATAATTCTGATATCGCTACATCATCAGTATTGACGCAGCCATTCACCGAAGATTTTTCGCAACAGAAAATCCTGACTGACCTCGCTCCATTTGTTGCCGGATTGAGTTCGGTTGATAGAAAACTCGTAACTGTATTTTTGGTTGCCAGTGTCGGGTTGTTTGGAATATTTGTCGTTTGGTATCGTCGGTATTCAGTTGATTATACGGCGAGTTGGCTCTGGTACTTCTTTTTGATTGGGGTAGGGTACATGGCAGTAGAGATGTTTTTATTGCTATGGCTTCAGTTGTATTTGGGATCTATTTTTATAACCATGGTGGTCGTGATTGGTGGACTATTTACCTCTTCGGCCTTGGCCAGTTTGTACTACCATAAAACCGACTTCTCCATAAACAATTTGGTACTACGGAGTGTTCTATTGATTGCGTTGTTGGGTGTAGCTCTGTACTTCCCGTGGTCTGTTCCGAGCTTTGCTTTAAACGTACTGTTGAGTACCCTTATGGTGACTGGGGTGGGGGTATTGCTGGCGCCATTCTTTCCGTACGCTATGCAACGAGCCGAGAAATGTTCGTGGCAGTATGCCCCAATCTTGTTTGGTATTAATGGCGTCGCCCTAGCAGCAGCAGTACCGGCCACACTTATACTGGTTAGCTATACGAGCTTTGTTGTATTATTGATTAGTACTGCTGTGGTATATGCAGTAGCCCTAATTGCGCTACGATGCACCAAAACACTATCATGAGGCATTTCTCGGTCCGCATGTTTGTCAGTATCGGTGTACTACTCATTTTGCTGGTGGTGTTACTGGTACAAAATCGTGTGATGGTGGCTACGTGGTGGTGGAATACAACCCATACGCTGCCCGAAGTAGCACTTTTTGTGAGTCAAGATACAAATTTAGGAGTCCAAATGGCGGATTATTACTTTGATGCGGGTTGGGTGCAAGTAGCGTATGACATAAACCGAGCAGAGCGCTTATACAAGCAAGTCCACTCGATTGACCCGACAGTTGCGTGGGTGTGGTACCAAAAAGGTCGGATTGCCTTTTTACGCAGCGAGTATGAGAAATCTCTCGAGTATTTACAGATCTATCAAGATATGACACCAGAAGTCAAACCCAAAGCGCTTTATCTGCAAGGAGTGGTCCAAGGATTCGCTGGTCGACCGAACGTAGCTCTGCAGACGCTCAAGACGTACTATGAGTATGATAATACTAGTTGGTACATCTACAATAATTTAGCCTGGGTATACTTCCAACTGGGGCAATTCGATGACATGAACATTATCAGTGCGACTGGTCTAGAAATGCACCCAGATAACCCTTGGCTGTTGATGAATCGCAGCTTGGCTCTATATAATTTAGGGCAGACCGAGCCAGCCAAAACCTTTATTAACCAATCATACGAACAAGCAGCACGACTTTCTAAAGTAGATTGGAGCACCACCTACCCAGGGAATGATCCCGCCGTTGCCTCTATGGGACTGGCCGAGTTCTTAACTGTGGTTGCAGCAAACCGGAATCTTATCAACACGACCGAATAAATTATGTGTATAATAGATTATAATTCAAAATATGAGTGAATCTATAAAACGAAGCACGAGCGTCGGGTCAATTATAGCGTATGGAATAGCTATCGCATTTTTTGCGCTAGCTATTTTTTTTACCATGTCTGCTAGTTCCCAAGAACAGGCGTTTATCTCGAGCGAATTAGGAGTGGCAACCCTCTCGCCAAACGGCCCTTCCGGTGGAATGTTAGTTCCGGCCTCGGGTTGTAGTGGTGTGGAAGGTGGATGCCCAACGCCTGGCACCTGGAATGTCGGCCCTTGGGGTAGTTGTAATAGAACCGCTTGCGGTACTGTCGGTACTCAATACCGTACAGTCACTTGTACTAGTTTTTATGGCTGCTCTGGTACCAAACCATTCACTTCGCGAAATTGCTACAACGATCCTTGTCCGCTCGGTACCTGGCAAACCGGCCCTTGGGGTTCTTGTTCCGGAGCCTGTGGTACTAACGGCACACAATACCGTACAGTCACTTGCCCGAGTGCAGCAGGCTGTTCTGGTTCCCCACCTGCGAGCTCCCAAAGCTGTACCAACGCTGCCTGTCCACTTGGCACCTGGCAAACTGGTCCTTGGGGTTCTTGTTCCGGAGCGTGTGGTACCACTGGTACACAAACACGTACAGTCACTTGCCCAAGTGTCTACGGCTGTTCTGGCACCGAGCCTGCGAGCTCCCAAAGCTGTACCAACGCTGCCTGTCCACTTGGCACCTGGCAAACTGGTCCTTGGGGTTCTTGTTCCGGAGCGTGTGGTACCACTGGTACACAAACACGTACAGTCACTTGCCCAAGTGTCTACGGCTGTTCTGGCCCAGCCCCTGCAAGCTCCCAAAGCTGTACCAGCGCCGCCTGTCCACCAACTGTCAACCTCAGTGCCCAAATTTTGCCTGGCACAACAAGCTACACGAGTCCATCGATTTACATCACTCCAGCTGATGATCTAAGATTGACGTGGACTAGTAATGCCGTCTCTTGTACAAAAAGCTTCGTAGGTGGAACTGCAAGTTCTGACTCACATGATGTGACACCAAACCTGGATCCAGGTGGTAGCAGACTCTACACTGTTACTTGTGAGAACAGCGCTGGAGATACAGCATCTGATAGTATTATTGCTCGCGTACCAAACATTCTCGTCAATACGCTTGAAATAAATCCTTCAGTAGTACGGTCTGGTGAAAAGGCTATGGTAGAGTGGAATCTGCGGTTAGATGATTCTCTCACCGCAACACCTAGTGGTGTCTTCACCCCATACAGTTACTCGTGTGAAATCAACGGAGCAATCCCTAGCCAGCCGTATATCTTTGACGCGGCAGATAGTAGCGGTAATGGTTCTGTAGAGACTAGAGTGTTAACTAGCCAAAGTATAGCAGCACTGCGATGTAGTACTTTTGTCCAAGATAGCGCAACCGTCGAAGTCGTTCCAAGTTTTGAAGAAATCTAATCAACAGACTCAAAATAACCAGCAACAAACCGTCCCATAAGGCCGGTTTTGGTTATTGTTGAGTGACGAGCTAAGTATATTAAAGTCGAGGTGAGATATAGTTGCAGATAAGAAATGAATACTGCTTGTGAATAAAAAATAAAATACCCACTGAAAGCATACTAAGTACTACAACTTTGGTTTTAATAATATGGCCACAACCCCGTTAGGTAAAGCTGCTCTTGAAAGTGAGTCTGAAAAGGTTGCTAAAGCAATCGAAGATGGTTCTCTAATTGCTATCCCGGCTTGGGTACTGACTACAGACGCCTTAGTGGCGGTGACCATTCTCACTATCATCGAAGTGCTTGGTGGTTTTTTATCAACCTACCGAAAGCGTTCAAATTCCCGCACGAAGAGTCCATTCTAGCTTTTGGTTTAACTATTATTAAATACGCCCTGGCTTTGGCCGCCA